>Ga0315543_1003120_pt1 | contig 15177 bp, 27 predicted proteins | sample SalMarSW160210MG_2_FD_203098 | JGI IMG/M metagenome (GOLD analysis project Ga0315543, IMG submission 203098) | Salt marsh sediment microbial communities from the Plum Island Ecosystem LTER, Massachusetts, United States - Salt Marsh Sediment SW1601-210 ...
ATCGTTTTAACGGCAAGGTAACGCTCTTCGCGGGTGTGCCGTCTCAGAAAAACGGTGAAAATCTTTTGATAATAAAAGGCAAATTCAAGATTCAGCCGGAAGGCATTACCGGTTGATAAGGAGGTTTATATGAAAGTTCCGGTAGTCGAAAACCCGCGCCGATCCAGGCGTAGAAGAAGTTACAGCGCCAAGCAAAGGGCAGCCGGTTTCGGTGGTAAGCGATCTATGCGCCGACCTCGAGCTCGTTCTCGATCTCGTTCTCGCCGGCGAAATCCGGCTTTGGCTACTCTGTCCAATCCCCGTACTCGCCGCCGCCGTAGCTATACGACCTACAAAACCTATCGGCGACATTACTCTTACAAACGGCGCCGCAATCCTTTCCTGGGCGGTCTGACCTCGATGCTCGATCTCTCCACCGCCGCTTCCGTAGCGGGCGGCATTGTCGTCAGTCGGTTGACGCCTGGTTTGATCGCCAAAGTCTGGCCCGGTGTACCTCGGGTCGGTCTACCCGGCATGGCGGTACGTCTGGGTGGTGTGCTTATGGTTGCTTTTGGCATGAGAAGTTTGCTGGGAGCTCGCTATAATCGCGTCACGGCCGGAATCGTGGCCGGAGGAATCGGCTACATGCTCTATGAGCTGGCCGATCAATACCTGTTGCCGGCGGTCGGTCTTTCCGGAATAGGCTATAATAGCTATGTCACCGAAGGCGATCTTCGGGGAATGGGCCTGTCCGGTTATCGTGTGCCCAACGCTCGTCTGTCCGGCTATCAGCCAGGTCAGAGGATGGTTGATGAGGTCCTTCAAGCGTAGATGAGGTCCTTCAAATTTAGATAATCGAAGCAAGAAAGAATTAAAAAGGGAGCTAAAAAATGCGATATGCAAAAGTTGAAAACCAGTTGACTCAGCCGATTTATGACACTGTTCAACTGGCTGCTGCTGTCGGTCAAACGGTCAATTTCTTTTCGGTGCCTCTTAACGGAGTCCTGGCCGGCGCCGTTAACAAGACTTATGCCCATACTAATCTGATTCAGGCCGGTCGGCTCGAGAAAGGTATCAACATGATTATCGAGGGATTTACCCTCGCTGTCCGTGACACTGCGACCGGTGGCGCACGGGTGACTCTGGCTGATTACCTGTTGATCTACGATACCGGGCACCTGAATTTCTTGATCGGTAACGTTTCTTTCAATCACCTGCCGTGTACTCATGTACCTGCCGGGGCGCAGGAAACGCAGTATTTCTCGAACATTGCGGCCGCCGCGACTGAATATAAGATGGGTCATGGTCTGAGTTCGGTTGCTAACATGTACCGCCTGAACAGTCCGATCATTCTGGAAGACCAGGAAAGCATTCAAGTCGACCTGTTTATTGGCGGTACGATTGCCGCCGTGACGGATGTGACCTTCACCTTCTGGGGTGAACAGACCAGGCCGGTACGATAATACACCATTCCCTATGTGGGGAACGGATTTGGTAAAAAGCCCGGGCCAATCAGCAACCGGCCCGGGCACAAAAAGGGGTGCTATATGCCTAACGAAAAGACTTACCTGCAATACTTTTGTTACTCGACCGGCTGGATAACTCTGGCGGCGGCCGCTGGAGCGGTTGGTAATGCCACGCTCTCAATTGGGGCTGATGCCAATTTCATGGCTCGGTACATGACGATCGCCGTCAAGCAGGCGAATGTTCTTGTTACCAACTGGGGCGGTAGCGTGCAGATTAACGATTCCGGCGTGGCACGTGACCTGTTTAACATTAACACGGTCGTTCAGGCGTTTCAGGGGTCGGGCCAGTTGCCCTATCCGTTCGATCCGCCGCGCGTCTTTGCCCGAAACACAGGAGTGGTCGTGACTTTCGTCAACAACGTTGCTACGGCTACCGAGGTGCAGCTCGTTTTACACGGCAGCAAGGTATTTCGGACTATGACGGAATTTGAAGGTCAAATCAGTGGCTAATGTGATTTGGGGAAAACGACCGGGTATTGTGCCTGGTCGTCGGCATCATCCGGTTATTTCACTGCCGCCGGCGTCTGATCTGACTCAAGCGCCGGCGCCATCGACCGTCAGTGATCTTGATGAGGCTCAACGGCGACTTTCGGCGGAAGCCAAAGCCCTGAGTCTGGCTTTGGTGCATCGGGGGACGGACGAAATCTTGTCTCTTTTCGATTACACCGAGATTATTGTGGCGGCTGCTCCTGTTACCATATTTACTTATCAAATTCCTCCATCGATGGTAGCAAAAATAGACAAGATTGCTGTTTTTATCGACAATCCCGCAGCCTGGTTTCCACTAAGTGGAATCGGATGGAGGATTTTGGTTAATGGTCATCTCATCCCTCACATAACCAGTGTTATAGCCGGCTCCGCAGGTTTTTGGCCTGTTCCGGTAGGAGACATGATTGCACCTTTAGGAATAGAACCGATTTGGTTGCAAGCAGCGGAAATAATTACTGTTGAGCTTGGTTCGGCTGCAGCATTTCGAGAACTTTTAGCCGCCGGTGCCTATCTGGGTGGTCGTTTATATAAGCCGGCTTCGGTAAACTTGGGAGCAATCTGATGGCTTTTATACCTACAATAAATGTGTCCGTATTGCCTCAAAGGCAGGTTTTTCCCGGCAGTAACATACATCGAGTTGATACGTTAGTAGCGCCCCAAGGCACTGCTTATATAGGCGGTAACGCTTTGGGCGATTGGCTTCATGCCGCCTGGCCCTGGTTGGCTTGGGATATAGAATCATCGTCAAACATGACGCTTGTCATTGAGACTTCTCAGGATGACGTCTTCTACCGTGACTGGCGTATATTTTGTATCTATGCCACGATCATCAATCGGATGGTGAATTTGAACGTTCCAGGCTGGAAATGTCGTCTTCGTCTCGAAAGCACAAGCGCGGGCATAATCCATGTATATTCTAACATCAAATGGAGGGCTTCACCCTAATGGATTTTGGGTATCGACAACCGATTGAGTGGTGGGATGATGTTCCGTTGGGTAACGGTGAAAACCGGATTGTTGAAGTTGGTTTTGTAAACAGCGGCCGCACATTGGCTCATATCACCAGCCATTGCTTTATCACCTGGGGTGTAATAACTGAGCTGACGGCTGATTTTTTCATAGAGGGTGATGGTAGTATAAATTTTGCAAATCCTCAAAATCTGTACAGTTACGCGCTTCCGGCGGGCACATATAGGACTCCTTACGAATTAGCGGCTCCCTTTAATGAGTTGGGGTACGTTGCTTTAACACGTCCCTTCATTCGTATAAGAATAGCTGATACTGCTCTAGCTGCTCACGCTTACACGCGGTTGTACGCAAAGGTATGGTAATTGTAGTCCGGCGGCCGCGTGCTGTCGGGGAAAACTTGGGAGGTTGAGATATGGTTTTACAGGCGACCGGTTTCATGGCTAACAGGCATGACTTGGTCGTTGTCGCTCCGGCTAATCCTGCTGCCGGCGCAAACCTGATTTGGCCGGTACCGGCCAACAAAGTTATTCAGGTAGTGTCCGTTCAGATTAATTTGACGACTTCGGCTGACGTTGCCAATCGACTTCCTTGTTTGCAGATAGTTCTCGGGGGTGTAAAGCGTATGCTGTTCAGTCCTTCTTTTGTACAGACAGCTGATTCAACCTACATGCATATTTGGAGTATGGGGGTAGCTCCGGAGGACCTGACCGCGGCCGCCAATATCTTTTCGTCTCCGCTTGCTTGTTCCTTTCAAGCCAAACCCGGTGAATCTGTTCAGGTTAGAGTTATAAACATGGACAACACCGATCAGATTTTTGACGTCAGGATACGTTACATGGATTGGGATGAGGGGATGTAGTAACTCATCCGGGACTGGAAAGAGTGAGACATGACTAATCGAGACAACGCTTTTACTCTTCTCGCTATTTGCGTACTTGCGATCGCTGCCGTTGAAATTTACGCCATTAGTCGCGGTCTTGACGGCACTGCTTTGTCGGCTGTAATTGGGGTCATTGGTGTCGCCGTCGGCTACGCGGGTAAATACCTGGTCGGGAAAAGGGATAAGTAACTATGCCGTTTTTTGGCAACAACGTGGTAGGGGGGGACTATCAAGTGGTTCTGAATCATCTGTGGGGCCATTTTGATATACTTTTTATGGCGTCTTGGGGTTTGCCGGTGCCTGCCTGTATTGTGACAGAAATTTTTATTTACGCCAGAGGTTCGTATGAGCCAGAACTATCCGTTGTACAGTTCGGAATTTATGACGCCAATGTCGGTCCGTGTAATACTTGGCCTTTATTTGCTACGACTCCGACGCTTTCAATTGCTGCCGGCGCACCGGCGCAGTGGTGGTCGTTGCCCGTCAACATTCCTTTGCCTGGTGGGTTCTATGCTTTGAGTATTCTCGATGTGAATGGGGAGACCATGGCCAATTCAATACCTCTTTATTTTACGGTCAAACCTTCAGGTCCGTATGCTGTTGCGGGAGTTAATGGTGTTTTTCCGAATCCCCTCGGGGGTTGTGCTTGGAGTGACCGAAACATGTGTATCTATGCTGATTATGTACTGCCGGCGGGCGGTCCCGAGTACAAGCCGACGGCTGCCTGTCAGTGTTAATCGAAATACGGTTAGAAAGGAGCTGTTATGTTCGGATGGTTGAAAGCGGTCGTATCTATCGGCCTCAAGATTTACGGGTATGTCACGAAGAGTGATAAACCCGGTCTCGCGGACGCTTTACCTTTTGCCGTCGGCCAGATGTTGCCGGCTGTTCAGAAAGCTATTGAGTACCAGGGTCTCGACACCAAAGAAAAATTTGACGCCTGGCTGGCCACTGTGGACGCCGGAACCGGGTCTGATGAGGGCGCTCTTGATCTCATTGTCAAGTTACCGCCCGACAAAGAAGAAGAATTTTTTGACCACCTGGTAGAGGCCGCCCGCATTTACGGTTATCACCTTATTGGTGTTGTGGGATACCGGCAATAGCCGTTGTTTGTCCTGGCACTGGTCGCTCGCCTGAAAATAATGGCGGGCGGCCAGAAAAAAACACTTGACAAACTAAAAAGGAGTGATTTCTTGTAGGTCGTGAAGTATGAGACGATCGAAATTCGATCTCTCAAAAAAAGTGAATCCCTTGATGTTTAACGAGGGGAACCGACATGAAAAAAGTCTTTTTCTCGATTTTGCTTCTGTCGTTTTTTCTTTCCTGTACAGGTGAACAAGGCCCGGCTGGACCACAGGGCCAGGCTGGCTCCGATGGTACGACTGGCCCGCAAGGCCCAACGGGACCCGAAGGTCCACAAGGACCGATCGGTCCTGAAGGTCCTCCAGGGGCAACCATTATCTATCTGACAGGCAGTGTTTCACTTGGAGATTACGAAGAATATGATGGCATTCTTTGGATTGCCATTCGTGATGTCGCTATAAGGGATTCTGCCGTTACTCAGGTCTTTATCTCAGAGGAACAAACAGCAATTGCCTGGTGGGCGGTGGCTTACCCGCGCTGGTTTGAACCGGGTTCTTACGGTCCCGGGGGTCTCTTTGCTTATTTGTCTCTGAGAGACCCCTTCTGTAAGCATCTGTCAGAGGATTTCAAAGCACTTATCGATAAAGGACATGAAGAAGATGATTCTCAGCAAACAGTGGGCTAGCCTGCTTTTCCTGGAACCTTCTTTTTTCCAGTACCCGTACGAAATGGATTTTTCCATTGTCAGTGCTCTTGATCGTTTTATCGAGCTGGTTGGTTCTATGCCTTTAAATCTTTCTGATTATCGTCCCGGTGATCCCCGTCAACATGGACTTGGTCGAGCCATTGACACTACCTGGCCTAATCGAGATCCACTCGAAATTTGGAATCTGGCTCGACAGTCGCATCTTTTTAGCGGTCTTGGGATTTATCTGAACGATCGAGACGTAGTCAGTTTTCATTTTGATACTCGGGCCGATCGCACGCCTGATGATCCGGCTCTCTGGGGTGATTTTATAACCCATTCTTTTGATGAGTCTACCAACTCTAGTGTCCGTCAAGACGAGTATACGATCGCCGCTTCGGTGATTGATGTCATAAAAAAAAAGAGCTTAACGGAGTTTCTGGTCGCTGCCTCCCTGATGTTCGGACTTTACCTGTTGAGTCGCGGCGGCCGGTGAACACAAAAACGAAAGAGGATCCATGCCAGGCAGAAAAAAGAGACAGACCTCTATTGGAAAAGCCAAGGCGAACAAGTCGAATAATCAAAACCCTGCTTTGGGTTCTGAGCAAACTGAAATCAATCCTGCGATACCCGCGGATGATCTTCCGGTAGATTCGATCTTTGTTCCCGAAGAGGAACCGCAACAGGATGATTGGGCGGAGTTTTTTGCCGATGAGCAAGACGGCAATGTCATTGTCCAGCTGCAGAGAATATCCCCTGACATAGTTATCCAGGACGCCGAAACCGGTGCTGAAATTCGTACTGCCGGGTATTGTGAGGATTTACCTTCGGGGCTGACTTCCTATCGAGCCTACATCAAACACCGTTATGGCGGAGGAACGTACCGCGTTCAAAAGCGGGTGGCCGGTCGCATTACAAAACAGAGATATGAGCATATTCAGGGAAAACCTATTCTCGATCAACCTCTCCCTGAGACGTCTGTTGTTGAACCTTTGCCTTCGGAGCATGTTGACGGAGTAGACATCGGCGGCACTGACGATCAATGGATGAAGCGCATGGAAAGGCTTTTGTCCATGAAAAAGATTCTGGAACCCTCTGCGCCGACTCCCGCCATTGACCATAATCTTTTGCAGACGCTGTTGAACGTCATTATTGAGCAAAAGACTCCCGATCCGGTTGCTCAGGTGCAGACGATGGCTTCGCTCATATCCTCTGTCAAGGACTTAATTCCCGATCAGTCCAGTGGTGCAAGCATGACTGATATTCTCAATACGAGCCTCAAGACTGTCGGTCAATTAATCTTATCATCGAAAAAGACCTTGCCGGTTGGCTCATTACCGGTCGGTTCTCGGCCTAAAATCGGCCATATCGCTGAACCTTCTTCGGTAGCCGAAGGTCAACCAACAACAAAAGAGGAGATAGATCAAATGTCAGCAGTTCCACAAACGAGAGAGCTGGCCGGGCTGGCCGTTCAAACCATTGTGACCTGTTTCCGTTTACAACCACCGAAATTGGCCGAGCGCGTTGTTGCCATTCTGGACGGTTCTCTGAACATGACCAAAGAACAACGGGCTGAATTGCAACCATTTAAGCAGGTGCTTTTTGATCTGGCTGAGGTGCAGCTCGAGGAAGACTTTTCTTCGGAATCCAAACAACGTGAGGATTTTCAGGCCTATTTTGATGATGTCTTCACCATGTTTGTTAGCGCTGATAGGGAGGCGCTGTCATTATGAACAATGATTTAGACCTGACCAAATTCCCCTACGGTATTTGCCCTTTCATGTCCGGACAACTGGCGCCTATTTCTGGTCCGGGAGGCATAATACCACCTGGTCAGAATATCGCTATTTCCTCGATCAACCTGCCGTGTGTGGGTGACAAGTGTCAAATGTGGTTTGAAGGCTCATGTTCTTTACGTAAACTCGTAGCTATTGCTCCGCAGTTGGACAACATCGCTTTTCACTTATCAAATATCTCTTGTCACATGGAGTTGCCCAAAAATGGGTCCAGCCCAATGATGCGCATTGCTGACGCCCTGGAAGCTCTTATTCCAAAAAAGAAGTGACAGTATGCCGATTCTCCCGGAAAACAAAGATCGCTACCCGGCAAACTGGCCTGAGATTCGACAAGAGATTCTCGATCGAGCCGGCAACTGTTGTGAAATCTGTGGTGTGCCTAACGGTGTATTTGGTCAACGACTATCTGACGGTAAGTTTTATGAGTGTTGGGATGACCCTGACCCACCCGTTTTCAAGATTGTCCTGACGATTATGCATCTTGACCACAATCCCGAAAACTGCGATCCGGCTAACCTCAAAGCCGCCTGCCAGCGTTGCCACAATCGTTATGATGCCCCGGTTCGAGCTGCCGGCAGGAAACGCCGGCTCAAATTTGACTCAGAAAGCGCCATATCTGGCTCAGAAGACACGATCTCAAGGAAGTGTACCTAATGGGGTACAGGTATTTTAACAAAAACCTTTATGGAAAAGGAGTCTGCTATGAAGCACTCACGACAAGATTACATGCATATCCAAGACCCGAAAGGACTTATCCCTGAGGATGAGCCTGTCTTCTTGCTTCGGGGACAAGATGTTGCGGCACCTTCTGCCGTTCGATCCTGGGCGCAGAAAGTCGATCAGCTCGGCGGCGACAAGAGATTAGTCAGAGCTGCCTTAGGATTCGCTCAAGAAATGGAAGACTGGCCGAAAAAGAAAGTGCCCGATTTACCGGAAAAGCCGGCAGATGTTCAACCGCCGCCTGATGATGAAGAATAATCTTTTATTGGCGGGCGTTTATGCTGTTTGCGCCTTCTGTTTGGCTGTTTGCTACCTTCGCGAATATGAAACATGGAGTGATTTCCATCAATACTTCCATCTGATCGGTACTATCGCGATTTCCTTGATGTCCGTAGTCTCTCTCATATTGATTCTAATCAAACGGAAGGGGCATAATCGTGAAGATTGAATCGATCATTGTCTATCCGGACAAACCGAAGGTGACTGCTGTCAATGAACCGCCTCAAACGACTGTTTTCCTGGGTACCGCCATGGGTGATCTTGTCGCTCGCTTTGAAGTCTCCGAAGAAAACACGAAAATCATAACTTTAATTCTAAGAAAGGTTCAAGTATGTTGACCATCTTGTTAAAGCATATTGAGATCGGGGGGTGTGGGGGGCTTCCCCCCGCCTTAGTTTATAAGCTTAGAAATAAGTTTTGAAATGCACAATTATTGTGCACAAGGAGACCTATAGTATGAAAAAGATAAATGAAAAAAGCGTTATCCGGGGAGAGTTTAGTAGCCGAAAGGTATGGATTGACGGCAAAGAACTTCTGCCGGGGCCTTCGCAACGTTTAAGTAATCACTCTCCGGATGGTTTCAATTGGGGATATGGAGGGTTCGGACCAGCTCAGTTTGCTCTCGCTCTTTTGCTTTCTTTTACGGACGAGGCTTTTGCCTTAGGACACTTTCAAGATTTCAAATGGGAAATTATTTCCCGTTTACCTCTATCAGATTTTGAACTACCCGTCTCTGATGTCCGGGCTTGGATTGATTCACATTCGACAGCCGGACCGGCATGAAAGAAAAATCGGTTAGCACTCCTGAGTCCGTAGCACCTTGGGAATTCTCTTTGCCATGATGGCTGTCCGGTTGTTGGGTGTTGTGAGTGCGTGTCACCCTCCATTTCCGGGCAGCCGGAAAATTATGGGACAGCGGAGTAGTAGGACGCGGCTTTCGTCTGTTTCACCGCGTCTGATTTCCTCTATTGCTCTTAAGTCCTTTCACATGCCGGCGGCGTGCTGGTTGAACTCCTTCGCCGCCGGTAGGAAACTATTGACATGGATGTTGATCTTTTTGGTGAGCCGTTTGCCGTAAGGAAGCGAAGACCGGCCCATCATCGCAAAGTCGAACTTTTCGATGTTGAGTCCGATCTGTCGCTGGGTGAACGCCAGGTCGTTGCCTCTCGCATGGTTGATCTTTCGCGCCGATATGATCGTGAAGATTACAAGCGGGCCGCTTCTTTGCGTCTTGAGTCTATCAGGTATGCCGCTTGTAATCAAAGCAGTCTTACTCTACAGTGCGATCGTGATTACACGCGCTATTTTGTGCGCCTGTTCTGTCACTCTCGTATCTGTGAGCGGTGCGCTCGTATTTACGTTAAGGAGTTGCGGCGATCGATTGTATCGGTAGCGAAATCGACTGCGGCCAACCGGCACCGGGGATATACTCTAGCTCTGTTGACACTTACCGTTACGTCCAAGCGTTACGGCGACCAATTGCCTGACCGAGAGGGCATTGTTCGTCTGTATCGGGAATCATCAGAGTTTCTGCGTCGTTTCTACGGTAAATATGCCAACCAAAAAACCCGCTCTGGCAAATGGCGTGAGAATCGAAAGAGATATATAGGAGCCGGTTGGCTGGCAACCATCGAGGTCGGCAAAGAAAACAACAATCTCCATGTCCATGCTTTGGTGTACGGACCGATTCGATCTCAGTCTGTGCTCAAAGAAGCCTGGGCTAACATTACCGGTGACTCTTTTGGTGTTGACGTTCGGCGTAAATCTCCTGGGGAAGCTGTGAACTACGTTCTCAAATATATTGCTAAACCGCCGGCGACTGATTCCTATCAGAGAATCGCCGAGTATGCCGACATGATAAAGAAATCGCGGCGTCTTCGATCGGGTGGAATTTTCTACAATCGTTTCAAGCTCCAAAAGCGAGAACGGTCATCGCTAATTTGTCCCGTCTGTGGATCTAAGCTTCGTTTGATTGAACAATTACAGTCGGTTCCGGGCGATGGTTATTATGATCTGCGAGCCATTCAGCGCGGAGAAAAGGACATAAATTTTGGTGCTCTGGCTGACAACTTGAATTTTCTCCCTGGGGATGTTATACCTGTCGGACTGCCATTATGACACTTTTTGGGCAGTCAACTTGTCGTATTGCAACAACTTACCTAATTTCTGCATATTGTTGACATTTTTCTCTTGACAAAGCACAGAATTTGTGCTTCTTCCCGGCATGAGGTTCGGGCTGGAAACTATTCCTTCCGGGGAAGCAGGTACCGATCGGACTGTCGATCGGATAACTTTGTTTGTTGGTGAGTCCCTTAAAAGTCCTTTTGTTCGTCTTCAAGCCCTCTCGATACTGAGGGCTGATCGTCATACTCCACGTAGTGCCCGTGCCACGGCGCGGGCACTTTATCTTTGGGTGAGAAAAAATATCCGCTTTGTTCCAGATCCCTCCGGACTCGAGACCGTTCAGTCTCCGGAGATCACGCTGCGTCTTCGTGCCGGCGACTGTGATGACCATGCCGGTCTTATGGCGGCCCTGCTTAAATCTGTAGGTGTTGACGTCAGATTCAAAGTCCTAGGTCCGGATACGGAGGATTTTCAACATATCTACGTTGAGGCTTTTGTTGACGGTCAATGGTTGCCGTACGACACGACAACTAAGCGTGCTTTCATGCAACCGCCAACTATGCCGGCTCAAAAAGTTTATCCCATGCAAGGAGAAATCGCTATGATGAATTCCCTTTCTGCCAATACGTCCGTTCTGCCTGTCAAAGTGGCAGATGTTAAAAGAGCTGCCTATACGGCTACTATTAGCGCCTTGAATTCTCAATGGCAAAACGGTTTGATCGACCGTAGTGATCTCTGGGGCTATCTCGATATAATGGACAAGGGCAAAAGTCCTTCGCATGGTACGATTGCCGAGATTCCGATGCGAAAAGCCATCGAGGATTTTCTTAAAACCATAAACGAACAGCGCTCCTGTAGCTTGAAGCCTTCCGGTCAACTTTCGGGCTTACGCGGTCTTTGGGATTCTCTTGAATCCGTCTGGGGAGAGGTCAAAAAAGGCGTCAATTCGGTGGTAACCTGGGGTGAGGAAATTCTAGGCTCTTCTGCCGGGGTCCCCGCCGGTCAGCCTTATCAAATTACGCCCACCATTCAATTCCAACCTTCTATTCCCACTCAGGCGACTACTGCCGGCGTGCAGACCCTTTTAACTTCACCCACCTTCATTGGCCTGGCGCTGATTGGCTTGGTGCTCGTCTTGGGGACCGGCCAAAAGGATAAACGAAGAAAGCGCTGATATGTACACGGTGAATCAGAGTGAGACTTCTTCTCCCGATCTACTCGATTGGCTGCAAACCGGCTATGATATTATGACCGGTCAGGCTGAACTGGAAGAACCGAAAGTGGAATTTGCCACGCCAACAACGACTTCTGATTGGTTGAAAAATCCGCTCTTGTGGATAGGAGTGGCCGGACTTGTCATTGCTCTGGCGAGGAGATAAAAAAATGTATGTAACCAATAGACAATTGGGTACACCATTGGGGTTTAATCCGGCCGTCATACCGATAGCGGTTTCGGTACTAAAAAATACTTTGAAATTTTTGGGTAGTTTAGGAGGAAAACTTGTCTGGGGTCTCAAAAAAGAAGAGTTTGAGCAACGCCACTACAACTCCAAATGGTTTCGCTCTCTCTGGTATGACGGTTATTGGGATAAAGATGGAGCCCAGGAGCTTCCGAGTGGCATGAGAGCCCAGGATTATTACGTCAGAAGATTCAACATCTGTCCTTTCATTCCTCACGATGAGACTTATGATGGATTCAAAAAGGGCAATACCACCGATGTTTCCTTGCGTCTTACTTCTATACCGGCTGGTATGCCCTGGCCGTCCGATATTGCCAGCATACCGACCGCAGCCATCAATCGCGTTTTGCCGACCGGATACACTTGGGATGCAACCAATCAAAGGATAGTCACTTCTTCCGGTAACACAACGACAACGGCGCCGGCTACGCAGGCTGGCGTGATTGCTGGTGAAACGTCAACCACGGTGCTGCTGATTGGCGGCGGACTGTTTCTGCTTTGGATGCTCAGGAGGTAAAAAAATGTATGTAACCAATCGACAATTGGGCGCGTCGTTGGGGGTTAATCCGGCTGTCATACCGATGGCGGCTTCGGTACTAGAAAATAATTTGAGATTTTTTGGTAGTTTCTCCGGAGGAAATATTGTCTGGGGTCTCAAAAAAAAAGAGTTTGAGCAACGCCACAACAACTCCAAATGGTTTCGCTATCTCTGGTATGACGGTTATTGGGATAAAGATGGAGCCCAGGAGCTTCCGAGTGGCATGAGAGCCCAGGATTATTACGTCAGAAGATTCAACATCTGTCCTTTCATTCCTCACGATGAGACTTATGATGGATTCAAAAAGGGCAATACCACCGATGTTTCCTTGCGTCTTACTTCTATACCGGCTGGTATGCCCTGGCCGTCCGATATTGCCAGCATACCGACCGCAGCCATCAATCGGGTATTACCGATCGGATACACTTGGGATGCAACTAATCAAAGGATAGTCACTTCTTCGGCTGCGACAACGACACCGGGCTATCAAACGCCAACGACAACGACACCGGGCTATCAAACGCCAACGACAACGACACCGGGCTATCAAACGCCAACGACAACGACACCGGTTACGCAGGCTGGCGTGGTTGCTGGTGGAATGTCTACCACACCAGTTATGTTACTGATTGGCGGCGGATTGTTTCTGCTGTGGATGCTCAGGAGGTAAAAAATATGTATGTAATCAGAAGACAAAACGGCTTAGGGCAGTGGGGTCCGGAGATTTCGTCATTACCACTGGGCTATCAATGGGCCCAACCTCAATCTCAATTACCACCGGGCTATCAATGGGCCCAACCTCAATTACCGGGCGATCAACCGTCAACGACAACGGAACCAACGTCAACGACAACGGAACCAACGACAACGACAAAAGCCAAAACTAAAGTGGTCACCAAGGTTACACCAGTGGTCACCAAGGCTACACCACTTACGACTCAAACTGTACAACCAGCCCCTCCACCTGAGCAATTCTTGGCTGAGGGTATTGTTGGTCTCGTACCTTATGATGAATCCAGATATGGAGCTTTAACAAAGAAGTCTTATGAGTATATTAAAGCTGCGGCTGCCTGGGCTTTCCAAACGTGGGGTTCGGGTTCTCCGTACTGGCAGAAGCTGCATGATTGGATTCAGAACGTGTGGAAACCGGCTCAAGCCGCAGCTCAGGCCGCAGAAGATGTAACTACCCCTTCATTCCCTGCTGTTCCTACATACAACACTGCGGCTGAATCTCTCGAGCTGCCCGATATCGGAATGCCGGCTTACCCTGACTCTGAACAAGCTGTCGCCGGGGAGGAAATCCCAACTTTTATAGAAGCGGCCGCCGCCGAAACGAGTCCCTGGCTAAAATACGCCCTGCTGGGTCTGGGTGCTTACATATTCTATGACAGCTTTGTCAAGTCTCAGCCTCCTAGGAGACGCCGTAAATCAATTTCGCGGAGGCGTCGCAGACGTTGAGGTAGAAAAAAATGAGTCTGTTTTCAGCCAGCGAAGCTGAACAAATTCGCTCAGTCGTTTCTGATTTCCCCGTTATTCTCGATCGTGCGATCGAAGATTGGGCCAAGTATAAGGTGGCCGTAAAAGTTGGTGTCTTTACCCCGCGGGTGCCTTATGTGCTTCCTCCTGAACTGATCGATCAGCAGGACCAGATCCTCGACTGGTTCTCTGAGTTTCCTCGCCTATGGGAGACAATCCGCCCCAATTTTGTTATGACGCCCGAAGGAACATCATTATCTCGCGTCTCACCGATTGTAGGCAAAGCTGACAACTTTGTTGCTAGGCTGAAATCCGAAACTGTCGATTCGGGACTGGGAGCGGTTCCGATTATAATCATTGCCGGCGTTCTGATTGCCGGTCTTTTAGGCGTGGCCGGGGCTATTTGGGCTATCGGCTACGTTAAAAAGCAGGCTAACATCTCCGGCATTATCGATGAGGTCGTGGCCGGTCGCGTCAGTGAGGATGTACTGCGCCAGGCCATCGAACAAGAACAATCCGGTGGCATGTTTGCCGGACTGGGTAATTTTGCAAAATGGGTCGCGATCGCCATCGTGGCCGCGCTCGTCTTGCCTCAGGTGTTTAAAAAATGAAAATCACGTCCCAACAGATAAAAGCTGCTGAATTCAAAGGCCATCTCTACGGCGTTCGGTTCGATGGTATGCAGGAAATGACCAAGGGCAGATCTCCGATGTATACCTGGACCGATCTCGTTACCGGTAATACTTTCTTGACTAAAACGATCAAGGAATTGCCCAACAAGGTCATTGCTCTACGCAAGAAATACTCCAATCCACCGCTCAAAAGAATTGTGTCTAAGGCTGTCAAGTTGTCTCGAAAGTTCTACGGTTTCGATCCCCGCAAGATCAAAAGCATAGATGTTCATTGGCCGAAGTCTCTTACCTGTCTTGGCTTATGTTCGCAGGTAAGCTATGTCTCTGACAAGACGGACGGTAAAACGCGAGAATACTATCATCGTTTTAACGGCAAGGTAACGCTCTTCGCGGGTGTGCCGTCTCAGAAAAACGGTGAAAATCTTTTGATAATAAAAGGCAAATTCAAGATTCAGCCGGAAGGCATTACCGGTTGATAAGGAGGTTTCTATGAAAGTTCCGGTAGTCGAAAACCCGCGCCGATCCAGGCGTAGAAGAAGTT
>Ga0315543_1003121_pt1 | contig 15176 bp, 14 predicted proteins | sample SalMarSW160210MG_2_FD_203098 | JGI IMG/M metagenome (GOLD analysis project Ga0315543, IMG submission 203098) | Salt marsh sediment microbial communities from the Plum Island Ecosystem LTER, Massachusetts, United States - Salt Marsh Sediment SW1601-210 ...
CCAGGCTTACAACTAAGCTTTAATATATAAGGGAGGTCATTATTAAGAACAAAATTATGGTAACTGATAATCAAATGATTAGAGAAATAAATTACGAATCTAAATTATTAATCGGACAACAGTGATAAATTATCAAAAAATTGAACCGCGTTACCATATTTCTATGGCAGACCTGTTGTTCCCATATCACTTGCGAACTTCTGGTAATCTTTCAGAGTATTCAAAATATTTCCAGATCAGTACTATGCATGAGTCTTCAAGATTCCTGATATTTTCGTTAAGCATTGGTGATTTTTGTCATTTAGTATATTATGATAAAGTAAAGAAAGAAACGATGGTATGTAATACCCCATCGGATCTTGAATTTTATAAGAATAATGAGTTTTCCAAGACTCGATGTATCGGCTTTTCAAATGATCTGGATCAGTTTGTACCAATAGGAACAGATAAAAATTTTTACATAAATAGTAATGACGAGTTTGTCGCTGTAATACCTGCAGTGGAAATTAAAAGATGGTTTAAAATGAATCCTGATAAAGAAGCCAGTCTGCCGGAACATCTCCGGACTTTTGGAGACATCAAAGAGGAAGATAATCCCGTTATAATTGTTGCCAGACTTAAAAATGCGGGCAAATGATAAGCATATTGGGAAAATATAAAATTACTGCAAAGAAAATAATCCGGCTCTTTACCATTTGTGCTGTTTCACTCATGCTTTCATGTTCAGGAGAGAATAAGTGTTCCCTACAGGTAATGCCAGACCATTTTGAGAAAATGGAGTTTTCACTTGATCACATAGCAGGAAACCTGAAGATAATTCCACTTTCAGATAGTATCCCGGTTCTAAGGTCCGGTTACATTGAATGGCATAATGGGAAATTCTACCTTGGAGATTTGGTCAACGGAAAGATATACAGATATACGGAAAATGGAAAGTACATTGATATGCTGGACAAGCAGGGAAGAGGTGAGGAGGAGTATCTTTATATAGTTGACTTCTTTATAGATGAAAGAACGGGTAATCTTTATATAAGTACAAATATTGACAAAATTGTGGTTTATGATGAAAACTTTGAATTTATCAGAAACATCAAATATCCTTATGAGAGAGAAGGTATGTTGGATACCAGGTGGCTTAATGGGTCCATACATCTTTTCTATCTTAATTTTTCAGGTAAAGGATATGATTGGGTAAATATTGATACGTCAGGTTATATTATAAACTCAAGAAAAGCAGTTGATATATTAAAACTACCCTGTCTGATGACTGATATTCAAATCTTTGAAAATAATGGCCGTTTATACAGATACTATAATGATAATGATACAATATATGAGATAGATAGTACAGGCTATCATCCATATTGTTTGGTTAACAGAAAGTTTAAGGACGGTTTTGACCTGGTAGTTGATGAACGTCCCGGAGGGAGAATATATTATAAAACAAATGATCCATACAGGGAATTTCGGTCGATATACGGCATTGGCGACTACTGGCTGATTAATTACAGGAAAATTGTACCATCATCAACATGGAACGTAATTGAAGAAACGGTTTTATATGACCATAAAATGAATATATCCTATTTGATAAATAGTTGCAGGTCTGAACGTGGAGTTCCGGTACATATAGGCCCTCCAAACGACTGGACAGGCTGGGGCGCAATATTTCCGGGAGGTTTTCTGACGATCAGGGATAAAAGATATATACTTTATCCTATGGATTCTTACAGATTTCTTGAAAGAGTACTTAATGATGAGTTTATAAACAGCGATCCCTCAAGACCGGAAATCAAACAAAAAATGCTTGATATTGCTGATACACTAACAATTGAGGATAACCCGGTATTGATTCTACTTAAACTTAAATAGCGTTTATCTCTAATTTTCATTCTTATGAAAAGGAAATTTCTTGTAGCCTGTATAATTATTTTTTTATTACTTTCAATTCACTCGTGCAATAAGCCTGGAAAAGGAGACATCCCTGAACTCAGGTTCCAGGAGGTTGAAAATACAATTGATATTAAACTATCGGATCTTGGTGAAGATTTCTGGATAATAAGGTTTGAAACAGATACTTCTTTTCTTATCAGTAATATTTATGATTACCTGATTGGAGAGAAGTTCATCATCATTTATAGCAACAGTCATTTATTACAATATTCAATTGATGGAAAATTTATAAGGTGCCTGGCAGAAAGAGGCAGGGGACCGGATGAATACACTTCGATATCCACACTTTTTACAAACACTGACGAGACATACCTGTACTATCATGATTACAGCGATAAAGGTGTCAGGGTATATGACCTGGAAAAAGGCAATCAACCGGGATTTATCAACTTTGTTCACGGAGGAAGGGCGGAGAATGCTGTGATGATAAATGATAACAAGCTTGCGGTCATTCCTTTTCACCAGGAAGATTCTGAGTATTTGGTTTATTTCCAGGACCTTGATTCAGAACTTATTTACGGAATAGGCCAATTCAGGGAGGGTGCCTGGGTTCCAATGTCAGGCAGCATGGATCCATGTTTGATAGGAGATAAGATATATTATTTTAACACTGCAGTTTTTGGTGATACTGTATATTGTATAGATGAAACAGGAATGTCTCCGTTCGTTTATCTTTCAGGTGGCCCTGAAATTGATCATATTGGGATGAATGACGGCTTTACTTCTTCACTCGTCCATCTCTCTGACAGAATTGCACTTTTAAAGAACACCCATATGAAAATATCTGCCACTGAAAGTACAATCACATATGACAGGTCAGAAGTTAAATACTACTATTACAATATAAAATCTGATGAGCTGTATGAGATATCCGGGTTTATAAATGATATTCTCAAACTGGAGGTTCGGGATACCGGCCTGCCATTCTTATACCATACCCTGAGGCTAAACTATAACCGAAGATTAATAAGCTTGTGGTGGGATGCATATGACTTTATTGAGAAATCAGCAGCTATAAATCCCTCTGAATTATCACCTGCCCTCAGGCGCCAGTTCGAAGCTATAATTGTTGATCTATCCGGAAATGATAATCCTGTAATGCTTTTTGGTAAGCTTAAATAGACTGACCCGGGTAAGCACTTTCAAATTATTGAGAAGTGAAAGTAGTGACAAAAGCCAATACTATTAATTTATAAAAAACCAAACCTATGAGAATATTTTTGTACTTGTCAATAGCCCTTTTACTGCTTCCGTCATGCAGAAAGAAACCGACTGCTACGGATATTATTAAAGTAGGCGGTAACGGAGTATATGTTACGCATGCCGACCAGGTAACCGATACCGTTGATATCATGCTTAGTGATATGCTGGATTACTGCGAAGTTATTCCCCTTGAGACAAAAGAGGAATCATTTATATCCAGGGCACATAGAATAGCCGTGTCGGATAACTATATTGCCATTAAGGACAGTGAGAGAACTCCCCTGAAGCTGTTTACCCGTGAGGGTAAATACCTGTGGGACATAGGCGCAGTGGGCAGGGGCCCGGATGAATATAATATTTCATTATACGGTGTGCAGATTGATGAAGCACAGGACTGTCTTTACCTTCTTCCTTTTGCCAATGCCAGGCAGATACTGGTCTTCGGTACCGACGGTATTGCCCGTGAACATATTCCTCTGAGATTTCAGCAGAGGAAATTCAAGGCATGGGTTAATGGTGATACCGTAACAGTACTCGGAATGCCTTTTAAAAATGATTCGGCCGTAGTATATCAGCAGACAATTGATGGTGAGCTGATACAATACATACCTCCCGAAGACTACCACCTGGCCCTGGAGTTCAGCAGCGAAGTTATCTCGTCACATAATACCGGGGCATATGATTTTTTCCAGGCTATTTACAGCACAACTCCCAAAGACACATTATATCATTATGATGTTGGTTTGAACAAACTGATCCCCAGGTATACCCTGGATTTTGAAACGGAAGAATGGCCACTTTATATCTGCTATGATCTGCCGGGGTATTATTATGCCTGGATATCAGGCAGGGGAATTATCCTTGCAGACAAGAAGACCACTGAAACCAATTACGTAAGGTTAATAAACGATTTTTATGGTGGGATAATAGTATCTATGCACTGGGATACTTCAAACGGCATGTTTATTTCTTCAATACCGGCCATTGAGCTTAAAAAGGAAATAGACCGATGCCTGGAGGAGGATCAGGATGAAGAGATGATAAAACGATTGAAAGAACTGGATTCTGCAATTGACGAAAACAGTAATGATATATTGTTTGTGGGAAAATTCTCAGGGGCTAGGGATGACTTAGTGACTAAGTGACTTAGAGACTGTAAGTTATTGCAAATAAAGTAAATTAATAGATAAATTGTCAGGGATGGAATGAAGAATGACGATTTAAGATTGCCTTACGGCGAGCTCGAATCACTCGCTTGCCTACGGCAAACTCCCAATTCTCGGTTGAAGATTTTAGATTTTTTTATGACTGCGAGACCGCTAGACTGTCCCGAAAAAGCAAGGCTTTTTCGATGATCCTCGAATCGCAGATTCGGGACCTGACTATTTGACAGCACCATCTCCTAATTACTTCAAGAGACTGACATAGAATATGTTAAATATATGAATTGTTGTACTGATAAGAATAACCCCCTTGATTATACAATAACATTAATTATCTTTGTAAATAGAATATATTAATATTTATATTGATTATATGGAAAAAATAAACAAAGATATGATGGGAGCTTCGGCTATACCAATAATATTATCATTACTGAAAGAAGGTGATACCTATGGGTATCAGATAATGCAGAGGGTAAAGGAATTATCTCTAGAGAGAATTAAGTGGAAGGAAGGGAGCCTTTACCCGGTGCTTAAGAAACTCGAGAGCCAGAAGATGATCAAATCATACTGGAAAATTGAAGAAGGAAAAAGACCCAGAAAGTATTATTCAATACTGGCAAAAGGGGAAAAGAAACTTGATACAGAAAAAGAAAAGTGGAGTCTCATGCAGAGTATTTTTGACAAGCTGTGGGGCCTCGAATATCAAACCACTGATACTCACTGAAAATAAAATCTAAAATTCCATTGACTATATCTTAATCTATAAAGATAATCGTATTCTATTCTAGAATTTAATCAACACCTTACCTATAATATTTTCTTCGGGAACAAATCCCCATGCCCTTGAGTCGTATGATATCGACCTGTTATCACCTATTACAAAATAATATTTTTTTGTAAAAGTATAATGGTTTATTATTTTACCCTTACAGGTATAGCCCTCATTAGTGGTTGTAATGGTGCAATTTTCATATTTCCTTATTATCCCTCCGTATAGATCTAGATTATCATCCGACAGTTTAATTTTACTTCCTTCCGCTGGAATAAACAATGGTCCGAAATCATCAAATGTCCATCGTTTTCCGACAATGAATTCCTGTGTGCCATTTATTGGATTGGGCCTGGCATGTGCAAATAGTATCGTGTCAATACAAGCTGACGAGCTGATAATTCCTTTGTTCTTTAATGATAAATCTATCAGAAACGAGTCATATCCATGTCGGATTTCTGGAAATACATTTGGATCAAGTCGTAAAAGAAGGCTGTCAAGTGACGGGGAATTATTAGGATAGAGCTTGTAAGAGAATTTAATATCAGCATGGGTTTCAATTTTCTTTTTATTTATGAACACATCCTCATCAAGTATCCTTATTGTATCACCCGGCAATCCAACACATCTCTTAATCATTATATCTCTTTCATTCAAGGGTGAATTAAAAGCAAAAATATCGCCTCTTGAGACATTTCCGAAACCTGATAATCGCCTGTACGGCCACCACTTTTCATTGCTCCTTTTCCTGGAACTTTCATTCAGGTAAAACATTAAGTTTATCCACGGGATTTCAAATGGAGAACGAGGTAAAACGGGGCCGTAGTTCAACTTGCAAATAAGCACTTTATCTCCCGGTCTCAGAGTGTCCTCCATAGAGCTGCTCTTGATACTGTATATTTCAAAAATGAAGACTTTTATAGCTATTGCAGTAAGAAATACACCAAAAAACATTACAGGATATTTTAGATAAGCCTTAGCCCTAAAATAATTTGCCACATTATTTGAGGACCGCATGAAACGGTAACAGATAATACAAACCAACAGGCTTGCAGATAACCACCATAGCCCTGCCAAAATTATGATTATAAGTATTATACCAGTTATTATCCTTATCATCTCAGGTGGTGTCTTGTTCTTAAGGGAAAAGTATATTCAATGCTGAGGTCAATATTAAAATGGTATATAAAGTAATGCTATTCATAATACTTGTTTCAATTTAACCTTAGTATGGTTTTATACTGCTGATCTGTCCCTTAATACAGGATCCAGTATTTAATTATATATAATGATGATCTAAATATAATAATTATATTTGTTGTTGCTAACATATCAAATTCCAATTGTGAAAAATATGTGTTTTTTTAAAACACTACTTAAGAGTCTTTGGTTAAATATTAGAAAATTATATCATTCTCAGGGATCAGGGACTATTGTCTGCTCTAAATCATTCAATGTTTATTTTATAATAGCGGTTGTATACGGCTGCCTGGGAATTTATGGCTGTAAGGAGGGAAACATACCAGTCATATACATAGATAATCTTGAAAAGGAAGAGTATTATCCTGTTACTGTTTGGTTAATAAAAGGCCCATACGGAAATGCAGATATCTTGCAAGAACTAAACAATGCACAAATAAGTAACTGTTACAGCCAGCAGGCTGCGGAGTTGTTCTTTAATGCTGATGATGGACCCGGAATTATTTATGATACTGATGTAGAGTATACAGATTTTAAAAAAATATCTGATAAAAATGACGACTCTGATGCTGTATTTTATTCACTTGCATTAATAAGGTCACCAAGAAAACAGAATGCAACTATAATGTCGGGTAACAGGAGAGGAATGGAAATATGGCTCAATGAAAAAAATATCTTTAGGATGAAGAGAAGAGAGGTTTATAATAACTACAGCCATTACCTGAACTATACCAATGTAAGGTTAAAAAGAGGGAATAATGAGCTATTCGTAAAACACTATTTTTCCAATGAGGATGATGAATGGAGATCAAATATTATGATCACATCAGAGGGATATGCCAGAGACTATTATTACCGTAAATCAAACTTCGACCTTATAAACCCAATATTTGTGCAGAAAGATTCGGCTCTCAGGATAATGAACAGGTATTATCATGAAGGCACTGAATTCACATGTAAAATCCTCGTCAGGTATAAAGAAACAGTTATAAGCAAAAGGCTTAATAAAGCAGGCCCAAACAGGATCAGGCTGCCTGATTTTCGGGAGGGCTTGTATTATTGCTCTGTAAGCTTTCCAGATTTTTCAGTTTGCGAACCTTTTTTTTACGGCAACGCTGACAGTGCCCTAACCTATTACACGAACATTATACTTAGTCTCAAAGATAAGCATCCGGAAGGGGCAATCCATCTGGAAGCCTTGAGACTAAGGCTAAAACACCTTATAAGATTCAGGGCAGTACCGGGCCAGCTAACATCATATTTTGATGTCGATATTTCTGATGATGGGAAAGAGATGATCAAAATGTTCTCAGGCGAGAGCAGGGCAACAAGAACCGAAGATTGTGTAATACCTGTAAACCGGAAAACCAGATACATCAGGTTTACAGGTCATATGAACGCAGCCAACAGCTATAATAATATTGCCGAAATGATTATTACCGGTAGGGATAGTATAGAATTATCTCCGGGCGAAATAAGTGCCAGCGGTTATTATAATAATGAAATTCCGGAAAACATCTTTGATAAGGATTATAATACTGTATGGTCACAGGAGGGTGATGGCAGATGGATAGAAACAGACCTTGGAGAAGTAAAATACATACAGGATATAGGGCTCGCATTTCGGGCATCTGTTTATGATCCCGAACTTGAAGTTAAACTTTGGGAACGAAAGATAATTATCTTACTGAATGAGGCAGAAAAGCATTTACAAAAAGATGAAAGAGGCAGTGATTTGTATCACTGCTCCCCGGGCAGGCACCTGCGTGGGTATATTTCGAAAACGGATAATGATACGCTTAATTATAATATTCAGGTCCCGGATGCCGTTAAGGCAGGCAAACCATTGCCACTTGTAATTTTTATTCCTATTGATATGGGTACACGAAGTCCTTTCCTAATGAGTATGCTGGCTGCTGATATACTCAAGGATGACAAGATAAGTATTGAAACGGAGCGGCATAATATGATGGCTGCTATTGTCTCCGGCAATAATTATGAATCGGAGCTGATGCCTGGTTTTTATACTGAACTGAACTCAATACTAAGTGACATAAACAATGATTTCCCGATAGATACAACAAGAATTTATCTATATGGAGTATGTATCTCAGCGGCCAAGTGTTTGCAGTATACCGCAAATTTTCCCCATAAAATTGCTGCAATATCAAATGTCTCTGCTGCATTTCATGATGAGAATTATCATAATATAGAAAATTTAAGTAATATCCCTCTGTTATTCATACACAGCAGGGAAGATGAACATACACCAATATCACAACTGGCGTCCTATATAGATACGGCAAGTTCAAAATCCCTGTACCCTGAGATCAGGCTCTTTAGGAATTCCAGCCATTATGCATATTCAAATTCTTTTGTTAACCTGTCGTTTGAGTTTTTCGAAGATAAGGAAATTGATTATTCACCTGATGAGATAAGGTTTTTCATAAAAGAGCTCAAGTATAACAGAGTATACTGGATAAGGGTTGACAGGATTGATTATGGAGGTAATCCTCACCTGGAGGCAAAGGTGAGGAATAATTCACTCCGGATTGAAACATCGGATATTTATAGCTTGTCGCTTTTTACTGACTCGATTCCTTATGACCATTCCAGTCCTTTGAAAGTAATACTGAACGGGAATAATATATACCGTGATATTCCCAGGGACAGCATATTCTCATTTCAGGCAGAACCGGACCCTGAACAGAGTAATAATTTTCAGAAAAGTCATTTAACAGAGGGGCCAATTAATCATTTTTTTGCAAACAGGTTTATTGTAGTAGAAGGTACTATGGGCAATACTCTTCAGTGTGAGGAATCATATGAACTTGCGAGGTATCTTAAGCAATTATGGAAGGAATATTATTATAATGACTGTTTGTTAAAAACCGATACGAGTATTACGGATAAGGATATTAAAACATCCAACCTGTTGCTGACAGGTAATAATAAAACTAATTCTTTAATTAAGAAGGTTGAAGCAAATCTGCCATTAGAATTTAATGAGGATGGCTTTATTTTCAGGAATAAACAATATAACCAAAACAATTGCATATTTATTATTTATGCTAATCCGATGAACCCGGAAAAATATGTTCTGATTGCAGGAGGCTCGGAATTGTCGAGAATCAAATGGTTTGCAAAAACATCACTATTTGTTGAAGCTAATGATTATATAATATTCAATCCTGATAGTGGGGAAATCGTAGAGAGAGGTGATTTCAATTCAGATTGGGAGTGATAAAAATACTCCCCTCTTTTAGACAATTGTTTTCAAATTTAAGTTTGATTATGCTGCCTGTTCATATATTCGCTGAGATTTTTCATAATCCAGAGACTGATGTCGTCTCCGGGTGTTGTAAAATTTCATATACCATTTGATCTTTTCATATAGCTCAATTCCATCTTCAGAAGGTTCCAGGTAGATTTTTTCATACTTGATATTTCTCCAGAATCGTTCGATAAATACATTATCAATCCACCTTACCTTGCCATCCATACTCAGTTTACACACTTAACTAATTAGGGTTTGCTGATTTTCTAAAAGAATATTTATATATTGTTGATAAACAATGCTTTAAGTTAATAAATATATAACAAAAAGCAAGGGAAAATGAAGAATATTTACTAAAATCGTTAAAATTCCTTGCACTTATGATAAACTACACACCATCAAACCAGCTTACATTGGAAGGATTCAAACATTCGTTTTATAAGCAACTAAAACCTGACAACCGCTGGGTCAAATTAGCCGAGGTTATTCCATGGGATGAGCTGGCCGGGATCTATTCCAGGAATTTGGACCCTGTCGCTGGCCGGTTAAGCATAGACATTCGTCTGGTCATAGGGGCTCTTGTCATCAAGCATAAGATGAAGCTAAGTGACCGGGATACTGTAGATTTGATCGGCGAGAATGTTTACATGCAGTATTTCTGCGGGTTGAAAAGTTTCCAGAACGAACCACCTTTTGATGCTTCTTTATTCGTTGACATCCGTAAACGAATGGGTGCTGACAAGTTTGACGAGTTCAATGAAACGGTTATTCGTAAGGCAGAAAGTCTCAAGCAAAAGCGAAAAAAGTTTATGAAAGACCCCTCTGGGGACCAACATGATACCAGTGACAATACTGAAGAGCCGGGGATAGGATCAAGGGAAAATGACGGGTCATCTGCTAAAAAAGATATCCCTAACCAGGGAAAGCTGAAACTTGATGCCAGTGTGGCTAATCAGTACATTACCTACCCGATGGATCTGAAGTTGCTCAATACTGCCAGGCATGAAACCGAAAGGATGATCGATATTTTGTACAAGAAGGGAGATTATGATACAAAGCCCAGGACATACCGTCGTAAAGCAAGAAAGGAATACCTGACGGTATCCAAGAAACGACACAAAAACAAGAAGGAACTACGTGTTGTTATTGGCAAACAATTACGATATGTCAGAAGGAACCTTTCTACCATTGAGAATATGTTGAATGAAAGTGAACATTCCGGGAATGATTTCCCACTGAAACACCAGGATTAAAGGATATACTGGGTTATACAACATCTTTTCGATCAGCAGATGTACATGCACCACAACAACACCCATAAGTGCAGTGACCAAATTGTAAACATCTACCAGCCTCATGTCCGTCCGATGGTCAGAGGGAAAGACAGAGCGAATGTAGAATTTGGAGCGAAGATCAATATCAGTGAAGTAGAGGGTTTTGTACGTTGCGATCACATAGGCTGGGACAATTATGATGAGGGTGGCGATCTGAAGCTCCAGGTAGAACGGTTCAGACAAGTATATGGATGTTATCCGGAACTGTTGCTTGGGGACAGAAAGTACCTTACCCGGGAAAACAGGCAATACCTGAAAGAACACAATATCAGAATCGTTGGTAAACCGCTCGGAAGGCCGCCCAATCAGGAGCTCTCAGGATACCGGAAATATAAGACCAGGAAAGAACAGAATATGAGGAACCATGTCGAAGGCAAGTTTGGGCAGGGAAAGAATGGTTATGACCTGAACAGAGTCAGGGCGAAAAGAAAAGATACCTCCGAATCATGGATCTCTGCCATCCTGTTTGTTATGAATTTGACAAAACTGTTGACAGTAGCCATCAAGCATGGTTATTTTTTGGCCCTTTTTATCTGGAGGCAATTAAAAACGGTTTTGATGCCGTTTCCTGTTCAAAACTGGAGCGGCAATGGTTCTAAGAGACTAATAGTTGTGTGAGAAAATCAGCAAACCCTAATTAACGAATTTTATATCTGACAATTTTAATATATTCATCCGGTTTGTTATTAAATAAAATGCAGTACATGGTATTTGTGGATTCATCCACACAAAAACTCAGAGGGAGTGAATCAACCTGATATGTGTTTACCAAATTACCATCCCAGTCAAAAACCAGGATCTGACCCGGAATAGTCTCTGATTTAAGTTGACTGGTATGCAATTTTTGTAGTTTTGTTCCCGGTTGCATTAATCTTAGTACATAGCAGTATTCTGATGTTCCATAAATATCAGTCGAGTAAACTGTAGATTCATAGGCAATTCCAGAGTATTGCTTTGAGGGGGTTGGTTTTTGAATCTTCGAGAAGTAAAATTCTTTTTCCAACTCTCCGTTAGCATTAAAAAACAATATTTCATCGAAGTACTTTGATGCATAAATTATTGTTTCCCCGTTTGAGCATAATAAACCGAAATAGGCATTATGAATAAATATTTTTTCCAATCGGACTTTTGGATAATAGCTTATCCATTGTTTCTTTCTTGTTTTGATATCATAAATAAAAAATATCCCTTTGGATAGATCGGCATCAATATTTATTCCTGCGATTTTATTATTATTTAACCTGTTTAGCATGTCACATGAAAACAGATTTACGTCTATATCTTTTGATGCAATACCTAAGGATAAATCTTCATAGAGAATAAGGCTGTTAAAGTTAATTTCGGTTATTTTGGGCATGTTTACATCATAGAATTCGAATACACTCTCCATGGGATTAATTGTCGTATTTGTAAGGAACGGGAACGGAAAGTTAAATTCGTATGGTCCTCTGCCTTTAATACCGAATTTTTTTATAAAATTTAGTGTTTCTTTATCATAAATATGAAAAAAATGTTCGTCGCAATTTGCTATTAAAACCAGCATCCGGTCATAGATGAAAGCAATATTGTAACAACCATCAATTATCATGGTTGTATCAGTTGCGATTAGTCTTTTTTCAATATTAAGCGGTGTAATTTCATTTGTAGAACATGAAAAAAACAGAAGGGGAAGTATTGATACTAGAAAGAAGAATTGTTTGTTCATTGTAATGTCATTATTAATTTCTTATGACAAAAAAATCATATAAAATGAGTGTATTATAAATATTTATTTTTTTGATACTGCTTTTATATTAAAAAATTACCAAGATTCAGAATAAAAATAAAACTATGAAATACAAATATTTTCTAGGTATTCCAATGTTTTATGACATTTAGCTATAATGCAAGTTAATAGATTATATCTTTGCAAAGGGTAAGATATTCATCTATAATTGAACTACTGTATTTGTTAATAAAGAGAAAACGACTTTCTGAATATTGAGAATCCATAATAAATAGAAAGGAACATGTAGATTCACAGTTTGTTAAGTTAAATTCAATGAAAGGAATATTCATTACCTCAATGTTATAGTCTATTATCGCTTCGTAAAAATCATTTCCATATTCCATATTAGGGAAAGATGTTAAAATGATTATATCTTCCTTTTTGAATCCAATATTATTGTTTGCCAACTTCTTAATTGCAGGGGAAACGCAATTATCACAATAAGGGAAATCTATTCTAAATACTAACTTAGTATTTCTTCCTGTATTAAAAATATCCTCTAGTATACACTTTGCACTATCTGATATTTGAATCTTTGAGTTATCATATTTGATGGTATTTAAATAAGCATCTTTCATACCATTTATAAATAAATCATGAGAGTCCTGTAACGATAATATATTTGATTTGTATTCATTACGCTTTGAGATTGCCCTAATGCTAATCCAAATGTCGAACAACATTAATATTATTAATAAAAAGGCTAGAGTTTTTTTACTCATATTTTGGCTTGTTTACTATATAAATTTTGATAAATATTACAACCAACTGAATTAACTTGTTCTTTTCGCTTAGTATTGGTATTAAGTTTATTAAGTAGTATTCATATGATATCTGACGATTTTAACTGAATCATTAGTTTTATCCTCATTCATGATAAGGTACAAAACATTTGTGTATTCGTCTACACAGAAACAGACAGGTATTGATTCAATAGTACAAACATTTGCTAAATCCCCTTTCCAGTTAAAAATTAACAGTTTAACGGGTGATTTTCTTGCTTCTATTATGTCTGTTGCAGGTCTGGCAACTCTGATTATATAACAATAATCTTTTGTTCCATAAATATTAATCGTATATAAAAATGATGATTTGTAGTCAATGATTAAATCCTGCTTGTTTAAGCTTGGTTTCAATATTTCTGAAAAGTAATATTCATGTATTAATTTCCCATCTGTATCAAAAAATAAAACCTCATCGAAGTATCTTGCTGCAAATATGATAATTTTCGTATTTGAATATACTTCGCCATAGTAGGCTTGCCATCTGTATTCCGGGGCTATATTATAATTAGGTATATAGTCTATCCATTTTTTCTTTTGTGTATTCCTATCATAAATAAAAAACATCCCATCCGCGGAACCAATATTAACGTCATGTCCTACAATCTTATTTTCAGATAACTTATTTAACATGTCGCATGCAAACAAATCTATATCCTGATCTTCAGTTGTCATGCTTTCAGGTATTTCTTCATTGTGAACAATATCAGTAAAATTGATAGATGATAATCTCGGTATGTTCAAATCAAAGAAACAAAAAATACTGTCAGCATTATCTGTCGTTGTATTTGTTCTATTAGGAAAGGGGAGGTTAAATTCATAAGGTCCCCTTCCTTTTGTTCCGAATTTTTTAATAAATTTCAGTGTTTGTTTATCGTAAATGTGAAATATATAATCATCACAATTTGATGTCAAGACAAGGAGGGAATCATAAATAAAAGCTGTATAATAACAACCATCCTTAATTACAGTTGTATCAATAACCTCTAAATCATTGGTAGTTGCCAACGGATGAATCTCATTCTTTGAACATGAGATAATTAAAACACCAAACAGTATAATTAAGAATTTATTCAATCACACACCCATTTTTATTACAAGTGCTATTAGTTAATCTAACTTGCAATATCCTTTCCCAGTTGGCCATACCCAATGAGCATAACAATCTCCGCACCATAATGTAGGAACACCGTTCATATCTAAAATACCAGGGACACAATATTTGTATCCAGGTGGTATTTCTTCATCAGCAATACTTTCTGTGAACGAAAATATTTGAATGGATTCAATATTTTTATCATTCATCGCAGTAATATTAATAGCAGCTAAGAAAATACTAATGATAATGCCAATAAACATTTTTATTTTTTTCATGTCTATTAAGTTATTTTTATTAAAGTATTTCTATTTACATCCACCATCTCCAGTTCTTTTAACATAGTGGGAATCACAATCTCCGCACCATCTAACCTTTTCCTCTCCAGTAGTTTGCACTTCTCCTACTGTGCAATCTTTCCATGGATCACCTTCCTCATCTGCTGAGGCTATAGCATAATTAAAATTTATTTTTATATTTTCAGACTTTAGGTTATTTAACATGTTAAATGTTAATAAACTGGACCTACCCCCTAAATCTGGACGCTGAGTTAAGCTAGGCTGCATTTTTAAAATTAGTATTTATTTTATTAAACTCTTCTATTGTTTTATATCCCAAAGCAGAATGT
>Ga0315543_1003123_pt1 | contig 15170 bp, 14 predicted proteins | sample SalMarSW160210MG_2_FD_203098 | JGI IMG/M metagenome (GOLD analysis project Ga0315543, IMG submission 203098) | Salt marsh sediment microbial communities from the Plum Island Ecosystem LTER, Massachusetts, United States - Salt Marsh Sediment SW1601-210 ...
TATATTTTTAACCAGTTAAAGGCTTTTTTAGCCTGGTTAAAAATATAAAGTCGGGCTAAATCAGATACTTTCTATCATAGGGCTAAATCTCTATCTCCGGTAATCGCATGGCTCCCCTCCCTCCCCCTCCCTGTTCCTGATCATTGTTCTTCTACGTTTTAATATTTTTTAGCAGTAGCAGGATAAAAAATACTAAAACTACTATAGGAGCTTATATACGCGACATCGATGGCGTTTATAGAAGACTCAGCACCGCAAAAAATGCAGCAACAATATCAGGCATGAGCTTTTTTTCGGCACTGGCTTCAACAAACGCCAGGAGAAGAAAATCCAAAGAAAAGAAAAAAATATCTTTCCCCGGCGATAGGCAAAAACTATATAAATAAAAATGTTTCTTTTTTCTTAACTTTTTATTTATAGATGTTTTTACTTATCGCTAACCGTAAGGAATCCGATAAAAATTGTCACCGAAAAAGAAGATAAAAAGCCCCGCATATGTACCCTCTTTTAATTTTTATCTTTTTTTTACGGGAGAAAGACTAACCCATCGTTTTCAACCGCTACACCTTCTATATCAGAATAAAAATATATAAGAGGGGGTGATTTCCCCTTGTTATATATTTTTTAAGCCTTCGTCTTCTCTTTAGCATTACACGATAAAAATAAATTTATTTTTTCCCTAAAATTAAATTATTTTTTGAGTGTTATGCCTGCCTTTTAGCTTTTCTATTTCTGGTATTGCTTTTTGTGAAAGAGGGGTGCTTTCCCCTTGTTTATAAAAAGCAATACTCTTTCTTTCTCCCAGGCAATACTCTCACTAGTAAATTACTATTTACCCGGTGAGTGTATTGCCCTTTCTTTGTTTTTTCTCCCTTCTTTCCCTTCTCTTCCCCCCGCGATAGGTAAAAAAATCTCAGATCATAAAAAGGTATTTTCTTTTTTTGTTCTGAGTTTTTTTTCTTATCGCACAAACCTAAAGAATCAGAAAGATATAGCCACCGAAAAAGAAGAAAAGCACAAACCAGGCAAGTTACCTCTTCTCTGCTTGCCAGGTGTTTGTGATTATCTTTTTTTTACGGGAAAAGGACTAAACCACCAGCGATGGCAGATTCACGAAAAGGTTCGCAAATAGGGGCGGGGCAAGGGAGAGAGGAAAGAGCGATAGGCCTACATTTATGCTGGTAGAGTGAAGGTGAATCGACCGCAGTTTTTCCTTCCCCCTTATGCTTCCCCCCTAATGAATCATAGCCTAACCTTGTTTTTTTTGCGGTGGCGAATAAAGCGAAGCAACAGCGGGGCCGTAAAGAGCGTTATTGCCCACATTTATACTAGAAGCGTCCCCGCGAGCGTAGCTTTTGAGCCAAAGAGCAAAAAATGAAAAGAAGGGGGATAAGAGGAGGGTTTTAGGGGGGATTTAAGGGGGAAGGAAAGTTACCCGCCCCGTACGTGGTGTAAATTAAAACGAAAAGTCAGAAAGGAAGTAGTTAAGGTTAAGAGTTAGTCCAGGGGTTACATTCTGTTCTGCTATGCTGTGGATCAGAATGTAACCTCGTTAACCTGTGGGAGCTGGGGCAGGTTAACCGGAGTGGATTAATCGGATTGGTTAAAATAGATTAGATAGGGTGGCCAGGATTGATTAAATAGGAACATGGATTAAATTATGTCTAACCTAAATATGAAATATTATAAGAGGAGAGAGAAAGATAATAAATAGAATCTTAAAAAGTATTTAAATACATAATTGAAACATCTTTACTATCTGTAATCTTTTGCTATTATTTAAGGATATATATCTTAGATATATAACTCCTGCAATCCAACAGGATTGCAAGGTTTACCTTCCTTATTAATTGTTTCTTGGAATACTTAAAATTCTTTAATTACTTAAAATACTTAAAGTTCTTAGGCCAAAGAATGTATTTGATTTACCCTACTTTAATTTCATAGTTTTCATAATGAAGAAAAATATTATCCGGAATAAGAGCTATTATTTTGTCAGATAACTTTTCATATTCTAACCTATCTACTTTATACTGCCGTTCTTTGATTGACAGATCTTTTAGCTCTTTATCAAGTTGCTTTTTTAAATCGCTTGTTTTATGTCTTTCTCCTCTTTCCTTATTCCTTCTTTTTATGGCTTCTTTTTCTTTTTCAATAAGGTCTTTCTTTTTTATAATTTCTGCATTTACCTCCTCTATCCCAATATCATAATTATTATAAATAAGATTTTCGAGCTGTCTCTCCCCTATCACTTCGACTATATTATTATAAATATCTTCATAATTTTCACTTAAAAAATTTTGAAACTCTTCATCTTTAATATAATTTATCTTTTTGCTTCTTTCCGTCCTAATATCAACATCACAATAGATTTCTTCTTGTGTTGCCCGTTGGCCCTTTATTCTATTTAGATAATAACTAAAATCTTCATTAATCACAGGAATTGTGGGTCTCATTATCCAAACTATTTTTTGATTTTGTTTGGGTTCAACCAATAAATACTTATTTTTACTCTCTATATACTTTTCAAACTCCAACATACCTCTAAATATTTCGTTCTTTACGGTTATAATACCATCGTCTTCTTTATCATATTCAATTAATATCGGTACAAAGACAAACAATCCTCTATCTATAAGGGAATTAAAAGCCTCTGCCTTAATACCCTGAAATCCTTCTAAATCCTTTGGAAACCAATACACTTTATGTTCTAACACTTCTACACAAGGCGCATTGTATATTGACTTGTGAAATCCATCACCAAAAATAACATTATTATAATTTTTATATCCTTTCTTATAATCCGGGTTATATGCGTGTACTAATTCGTGGCTCACTCCCAAATTCTCCGACATATCTAAATTATTATATAACCATAATATAGCCCATATATCCTGTAATTTAAGTTCTTTCAGATATCCTTTATCAATAATTTTTGAAGGGATATTGATATACTTGGTTCCTTTATAACGCCTTCTATGATTATCTTCTTTGTTCTGATCTATATTAAAAGTATTCCCTTCTATATTATATATAGGAAAATTCAAAACTTCTACAGCTTCACGATATATGCCGGTTTTTATATCTGGTCTAGTTTCTAATAATTTCTTAGTAATTAGCATATCTAAAGCTTTTTGATAAGCTGTTTTAGATAAATTAAACACTTCTCTTGCTCTCGTAAATCCCGCTACGCTACAACCCATAAACTTATTAATAGGATTAACGGCTCTGCAATTAAGAATATAAACCAATAGCTCTTTTTTGCTTAATGCCTCTTTGGGTAAATTTAAAATCTTACTATCAACTTTAAAATAATGTTCTTCTGGATTTAATTTTTTTTTCTTTTTATCCAATAATTATTTACCTCCTTCAAAGAAACTAATTCTTGTGATTGTATTATCCGTAGTAACAATTCATTTAATTTTTTCGGAATTATCCCTTCACACGTGATTAAAGTTCTATTCCAGTAAATTCTGAAAATTTTTCTTTTGCTTTAAATTCTAAATTTATTATTTGTTTATTTAATTCAACAATTTTATATATATTGTATGCTATCTCTTTTTGTAAATTTCTATCTTTGGGAACTGGAATAATTATTGATTCAAACATTTCTTTTCTTATCGAGGGATACCCGCTATTTAATAATAAATCTTCTGCTTTTATATTTAATAAACAATAGAAAAGATAGAAAGGTTCAATTTTATCATTGCGAGGTATAATGCAAGCAAAATGACTTACAACAAATCCCTCGCAACCCAACATTCCTCTGTGATTTTTAAATACTGATTTCCCGCTTTTGGGAAATAAAATCGTTCCTTTTGGAAATTTAAATAAACCCTTTATTCCTTCTTCATTTAATTTATCTCTTGAATTAATTAAATTATAAGAAACGTGTTCTTTTGCTAAATCCGAAACTCGAAAGAAGGGGTATTCACCATTTTTAAATAATTCCAAATCCTGGGGAGCGCTTTGACCGAATTTTATATCTGCAACCTCTTGTAACTTTAGATTGTCTATTATTGTAGAAATTAATCCTTTTTTATCATATATATTTCTTACAAGTTGATAGTCTTTATTTTTTATTCTCTCAATATCTAAATAGGAGAATTCCAAACAATCCAAAAGTTTATCGAGGTCATTTTCCCCTTTAATTGGTTTTCTGTAATTATCAAGTGTAAAACCATCATTTTTTACATCAAAAAACCATATTTTTTCTTTGTTTTCATTCCTTATCTTTATATAAAGAATGTTTGTTTTTTGGGAGGTATATGGTAAAAAAACACCGTCTGGCAAAGAAATTATGGTATGCAAATCAAAATTTTTGATTAAAAATTCTCTTTCTTTTTTGTAAATTGAATCAAATAAAAATCCCTCTGGTACTATAATACCTATTCTACTTTCGGGATTTTTCTTATTTAATGCTTTTAAACAGTGTTGAATACATATACTATCACCATTTTCGGTAGGTAGATAATAAGAAGATCCATATGGGGTTTTTGTTGAAAAGGGTATATTGGTAATTATTACATCAAACTTATCTTCAATTGGGTTAGAGAGACTATTGATTTTTTCAATATTAGTATGTCCATCACCTATAAGTATCATATTCATTTTGGCAATTCTTACTATGCTGGTTATTTCTCTACCAAAAAGACTATTTTTTCTTAATATTTCAATTGAATTATTATTTTGTGGCATCATGCTGTTTATATGTTTAAAAGACTCTGTTAGCATTCCACCAGTACCACAAAACGGATCGTAGATTGTTTCTCCCAATTTTGGTCTTAACAACTTAACTAAAGTTTTAACTATGTGTCTTGGAGTAAAATATTGTCCCAAATCATTATTGCTACCAGTACTATAAGATTTTAAGAAATATTCAAAAGCATCTCCCTTTATATCTGTATTTGTATCAGTAAGATACAGCGGGGTTATTAAATCTATTATTTTTTTAAAAGTATCGGGATTAGTAATCTTAATATCTTCAAAAATACTTTTATCATCAAATTTTTCCTTAAATACTCTTAATACTGTATCCGAAACATAATTAAAAAGTTCTACGGGACGTTTATTGCAAAAATAATTCCATCTATATTCTTGTGGTATAAAAGTATTTTCCCCCCTATCTGCTTTCAAATCCTCTCTTTCACTTATTAGCTTCAAAAAAAGAATATTTGCAAACTCACTAAATCTTTCTACTCCCGCCGATAATCCCTCATCTCTAAGCAAATCATTAGCTTTATCGAATATAGTTATTAACTCTTTTCTGGAATTTATTACTTTCTTATCAAAAGAAATATATTCATTATTTTGAATAAAATTCAGAGCAATAAGCTCATTAATAAATTCTTCGACTTCTTCACCATTTAAAAACAAAGGTTTTTCTTTTTTAATATGATATGTTTTTGTAAAAACACCATCGGTTGCATAAACTATTGGAGCATTTAATCTCTGTGCATATTCAATTCCCTTATTCAATGCCTCGTGAATATTTTTTCTTGCTTTTTTTGCTTCTATTATTATTATTGGTTCGTTGGAATTGGTCTTATACAAAATATAATCAGGTCTTAAATTACCCAACTTCTCCAAATCTTCTTTTGTTTTAGGTTTTTGTTTCCATACATTTCTAAGGGAACTATGCGGATTGTCTTCCCATTTTAAATTTTTTAATTGATTATCTATTAAAGTTTCAGTATCCCGCTCACATGAAAAGGAATTGTCCATTTAGAATACTCCTTTATCCAATTGAATTTTTTAAAACAATATTGAAACTTTCGTTTATATTTCTATTATTATATCTAAAACTAAATCCATTAATATAGTTTTAGATATATTTTATGAAATGTGATGATAAACTCCAAATGTGACAGGGGACGGTTTTTTATCACACTTTAATCCTTCCGGAATTAATCCGCTCTTTTATTATTTCTCTTCTCTTTTCTTCCAGGACAACCTCAAGCATTTTTGATGTTTTTCCTTTAATTCTTTCCTTATTTAACTGCACTTTCCAAAAATCTGGCAGCCTGTTTTCTGTTTCTATTCTTATCTCTTCCTGCTGTGAAGGACTAAGTGAATTATAAATTTGTTCTATCTTTTTAATCTCTTCCTGCCTCTTTTTATTTTCCTCTTCTTTTTGTTTGATTTTAATAAATTCTATCTTTTCTTCTTCCTCTCTATCTTGCTTCTCTTTTATTTCCCTTAAATATTCCTCCGGGAATTGCCAGTTTTCTCTGATAGCCTTTACTAAATAAGCCGCTTTATTATCAGCATTAGAATATTTAATTGCCTCGATCCACTTTTCTATTAATTCCTGATCATTATTTTTTATCAGATTTTCAGCGGTTATTTTAGAAACATTTACTTTAACTAATTGATTAATTAAAGTAACCTGCTCTTTGGAATATTTTATTACTTCCTCTTTTTTTGGCCCTGGCAGGTATTCTTCTGTCCGGTCATCAATACTTTTTATCTTTGCCCTTTTCATTTCTTCTTTAGCTCTCTCTCCCGGCCAATAATATATAAGCCAATCCTTATTTCCATTTTCACTCCAATCGAATTTTGAAATAAAACCAGTATCTTGAAGTTCATGATTACCCGAGTCTAATTGCTGTTTAGCTAAAGAGATATATTTGTGGGGGGTTACTGGAAGAAGCTGGCATAATTTGGAGTACCTATAACAGATAAATTTTTCTCTTTTATTTCTTAAACCATAAAACTTTACCCCTAAAATTTCATAAAGTCTCGAAGCTATTTTACTTTTGAGGCTCTTTAAATAATTATAATCGATTGGCTTCACATAAAAGGAATTTAAGCTCTGGAGATAAATATCACCTAAATATAATAAATTTGTTTCTGCAATGGTACCATCTTCTAATTGCTCGCCTTTAAATACTATCCCATCATATAATCCAAAAACGCTTGATATCCATTGTTTTTTACCTTTATGATAAAAAGCCCTTTCTGATTTTATTCCGGTCATTCTTATCCGCTCTAAGGCCTCTTTTGTCTCGCGGTAATTTTTACCTCCGGAAGTGGTAATTCCCATTCTCTTACATAAATCATAAATGGAAAATTTAATAGGATTTTTTATAATTTTGTTTTCATTTAGAATTTCTGTTGTAATTTGTTCGATGGTTTTGTGGATTTCTCTATCAAAAGGACCAGGATAACCATATTTGGGATTTGCTGAAACATTCCAAATAATTTCAATCTTTTGATCCCCTCTTTTAATTATATCTTTATATTCGGTTTCTAATTTTTTGCTTTTTCTTTCTAATATAAAAAACGGAAATACTAATAAATTTACTTCGGAATTTATTATCTTTGGTAAATCTATTTCGTTATTATTTTTTATAATGACTTCTTCGGGTTCTTTCATTTTTCCCTCTTTAATTATTTTAAATAACAACAACACTTCTCTGTTGTTGTTATTGTATATATTGTTAATATTGTATGCACCAGCAAAACCTTATAAATAAAAGGTGACAAGCATTTTTCTTAATTCAAAGTCCAGTATTTCTTAATTCAAAGTCCAGTATTTCTTAATTCAAAGTCCAGTATTTCTTAATTCAAAGTCCAGTATTTCTTAATTCAAAGTCCAGTATTTCTTAATTCAAAGTCCAGTATTTCTTAAATAATTTTACTTTCATTATTTTTCTTTTAAAGACTCCGGAGCTTGCGATTGTAATTCTTTAAGTTTATTTTCTGCTTCTTGAATTTTTATTTCTTCTTCTAATTTTATTCTTTTCAAATATAGATAGACAGGACCTCTATATGTTCCCATAACAAAATAAATATTTAAAATGGACAGAATTAATAAAGGAATAAGAAGGCCAAATATAGATAATGTTCCGGGATCATTTATAATTAGAGCTAATCCATAAATTGAAAGTATTAATAACCCAATATTACCTAATAATGTTGTTATTCTTAACATATTTGCCTTTCTTTATAAAAGATAAACTAATATTTAATAACTATTTAACCGGAACAGGATAGTCCCCACTCAGATAACTTTTAAGATTATCATCCGTGATATACCATTTACCGTTTACTTTTTGCCCTTTAATTTTCCCTTCTCTAAAATAAGATCTTATAGTAGGCGCGGTACTTTTCAACATCTCTGCAACTTCATCCACACTATATAATTTTAATCCGCTAACTTCTAAAGGCATTTTATCTCCTCCTATCTATTGGAATATAAGCACGCATTAAAACGTTTTAACGTTTAAACGCTAAAGCTCTTTAACACTTTGACGTCAAAACGCTAAAACGTCATATTTTTTCACTAATTAATTTTTCAATAATTTCACTTAACTTCATATTATTTTCGGCAGCATACATTTTAAGCTTTTTTGATTGACTGGAAGACAAATAAATAGTATGTTTTCTTTTAGGCTCTGCTTTTTTGATTTTATCCTGTTTTGACGTTATGACGTTATGACGCTTTAATGTTTTAGCGTTTAAACGCTTTGACGTCAAAACGCTTTGAGGTTTAAGCTCTTTAGCTTTTTGCGTCTTTAACTCTTTAGAGTCTTTTTTTTCTTCCCTGGTATCCTGAATCCAATTCAAAGGAGATTCTTTAAAAGGATCACTGCCTAAACGTTCTTTTTTTGCCATTTATTTAACCTCTTTTTATAATTTCCTTACAAAGGTCCAAATAATCTTTAGCTCCATAACTGTTAGATTTATATTCAAAAATACTTTTACCAAAACTTGGGGCCTCGGCCAAAGATATATTATCTCTAATTAAGGTATTAAATAATTTATCGCCAAAATACTCTTTTATTTTTTCTACAACTTCCCGGTTAAGATTTTTTCTACAATCAAACCTTGTGGCTATGATTCCGGTAATTTCGATATTTTTATTTAATCTTTTTTTAACTATGGCTATAGTTTCTAAAAGTTTTGTCATACCCTGTAAGGCTAAAAATTCTGTTTGCAAAGGGATATAAATATTTTGAGTGGTAGTAAGAGCATTTAATGTTAAAAGGCCTAAGCTGGGAGGGCAGTCGATAAATACATAATCAAATTTATTAAGGCCTTCTATACTTTCTTTGAGTAAAAATTCCCTGCCGGCCAATCCTGAAAATTCTATCTCAGCTCCGGATAAATTAAGAGAGGAGGGGACCAGGCTAAGACCATTTTTTTCGATAATTGTTTCTTTTAAACTTGCGGTTCCTTTTAAAAGCTCATAAACAGTATATTTAAGCTCGTGGGCAGGTATCCCCAAGCTATAAGTCAAATGTGCTTGTGGATCTAAATCTAACAATAAGACGCGCTTCCTAAGCTTATTTAAGCCCGCTCCTATATTAATGGCGCAAGTAGTTTTACCCACTCCGCCTTTTTGATTGATTAAAGCAATTATTTGCATTTGTTTTTCCTTTGCTATTTTTTTAGTGCTTTTACTAATTTACCTAAAAGATTTCATTAAATACCTCATCTATTTTATTATTAGCATCTCCTTTAAAATCTGTATGGGGAATTCCTAAATTTTTTAGGGCATTATTGAACCGCTTGTATCCGTCCTTACCTCTTAATTCGACCCATTCAACTTTTCGGCTGTTCAACTGTTTTTTATTCGTTTCAGAAAGTTTGTCAGCAACAAAAACATCGCTATTCCTTGCTATAACTGCATCAGCACTTTCAGGATTGCCTTTTCCCATTAACTTTACCTCACATAGATACTCTCTATCATTGTTGCACAAATAAAAATCGATCTCTCTTTCAAAATCTGTATCATTTATTATTTTACTTTTTATCTTAAATTTGTAGTTTTCCTTGCTTACGCCATAAAGTATGCATAAAGCATGCATCAAAGGCTTTTCTACTCTCTTACCGGCAGTACTCCATAGTCCACCCCTAAGTGCTGCCCTTTTCACTGCCAAAGTATTTATGACTATCAAGCTTTCATTTACATTCAAATCAACGCTAACTCCCTTAAATTTTAATGTTAGGGTAATATTTAAACCCTCTTCGCCGTCTACTAATGATTGAATTGCTTGGTATAGCGCTTCGTAATGTTTATTAGACGCTTCAATAACTATTTCTTTATTAGCAGAGTTATACATATTTGAAATAGTTTTTTTATTTAAACCAGAATTGATAGCTATATCTTCGGAAGAAAGTTTTTTATCTAAGAATTCTTTTTTGTACCAATCACCAGTTATATATTTGTTCTTTAATTTTGCATCAATTATCTTCTTAAAAAAATCTATCGTATATTGCAAAAATTCAGCATTTATTAGTGTAACTATCTCTATTCTGTAATCTTCTCCATTCAAGAGTTTTTTTATGATATTTTTGGTAACTTGTTTGGTTAACGTCATAGTCATTTTAATACCTCTCTAAATTTCTCTATATTTAAAAACCTTGGTATAAAATTGGTAATATGAAGTAAATTATTTTGGCTAATATTCTCTTTAATTCTATCAAAGTATTTTTTTTCTTTCTCTGTTAAGAAAAAGAAACGGTTTAGATCCATAGCTGATTTCCCAAGTGTTCCACTTCCTGCAAATGGGTCAAAAACCAAATCTCCTTTAAATGAATAATATTTAATTATTTTATTACAGAGCTCTAATGGGAATACCGCACTATGTGTTTTATCGAATGTGGGGCAAATTTTCCATACGTTAGAAGATACAAAGTCGCCATTTATTTTACTTTCTTCTATAATATTCTTTGGATATTGCTTAATATTCCAGTCAATTAACTTATCTGTCTTTTTTCTATAAACCATAACGCATTCCGTGCAAGGATTAGGCTTGTATCCTAATGGTTTTCTATGCTGTAAAAACCCGGCATTACGATTTTTTGCACTTGCTTCTGGCTTTTCCCAAACAATATCATCAATAAACTCCCAACCCATTTTAATTAGTAGTGGATGAATATCGTAGGGAATAGGATATCTTTTACTAGAATACTGTCTTCCAACTCGAGGTATGATAACAGGGGAAGAGTTTAATATGAAAAAACGACCTTCTTTCGTTATTCTGTACACTTCTTTAAATACTTCTTTGAGAAAGGCCAAATATTCTTTATAACTTAAATAAATGGAATAATCCCTAGCATTATAATAAGGCGGAGAAGTAAAAGTTAAATGAACTGATTCCTTAGGAACATATTTTAAAACTTCTCTGACATCACCATGAACAACTGTATTTTTCATAAAATTTGGTGATGTTATGTGAGTAGGGTTAAATCCATTAGAAAATTTATTACGAAATTCTTTTTTTATTATATCTTGTATTATTTCGTTTGGGTGATTGTCTAATTTATTTAATCTATCTTGAACATCTTTATCTTTTTTAAAAACAAGCAAACCCCTTATTGCTTGTAATATTATTTCTGGGTCAGAGTCACCCAGAAATTTAAATAAAATTTGTATATTAGAACTATTTCTTAATCGCCCAATTGCTGAAATTGCCTCTCTTCTCACACTAGAACTATTATCTTTTTCAACAATATTTATAAAAACATTAACCAGCGCATTATCTCCTAATTTAGCCAGATTCTTTACCGCCAAACATCTTATTATTTCGTTTTCGTGCTTTAAAAGATCTAATAAAGGCTTTTTATCAAAATCGGCAGGTATTCTTCCTAATCTATTAAGAAGTCTAATTAGAGCACCATAATTATTTTTTAGAGTAAGTTCATATATTTTTTCAGGGCTATTTTTTGTTATATTATTTTCCATATCTATTTCCTTGTTACTTCTTTTATGCGGAGATTACTGTATAAAAAATACATATTTTTTATACAGATGTTAAGCTTAAAACTATTAAAATAAAGCTAAATCCTTATTTTTTACATTATTTTCCTTATAATGGGCTATTCCCTTATAAAGAGGATTTTCCAGTATATATTTAATGGTCCCTGCATACCAAATCCCGCCCCGGGTAGTCGGTACACTTTTTTCATTTAATTCCCTGGCTATTTCTCTTAATCCCATTCTCTTATATCTTTTCATTTTAAAGATCATTCTAATTACTTCCGCTTGGTCCTCATCTATTATTAATTTTTTGTTTTTTGTTTTATATCCTAAAGCAGTGGCCCCTCCGGCATAACCGCCCTTTTGGGCCTTGTTAATCCTTCCTCCGCTAAGCCGCATAGTGATAAAAGCTTTCTCTAATTCGGATACTATTCCCATGAATTGCCGGAAGGCCTTTCTCATGGGATCCTTGCTATCTAAATTAGGCTCCTTTATACTGATAAGCTTTTTATTAAGCTCCTCTAATTTTTTAATCAAATGCTCCTGGATATAAAGATCCCTGGCTAATCTATCTAACTTAAAGATTAAAACTCCTTCAACCTCTTGGTTATTCTCTATATAATTAAATAATTCTACCAGTCCCGGTCTATTTTCTAAATCAGAACCGCCGCTTATCCCATTATCCTTGAATACTTTTACTAATTCATAACCATTTTTCTCAACATATCCCTTTAGGCTTTTTTCCTGGATCTCAATAGTTCCTTCTTCTTTTTGGTTATCCGTGCTTACTCTGCAATAACCTACTACCTTTTTAAGCTTATTCATATCTTTCACCTACATCAACATTACTTTAACATACATTAGCATATATTTAAAATCTTTGTCAAATATTTTTAATATATTTATGGTGCAAGCAGAGGAAAAAACAGGAAGGATTTCTTCAGCATCCTGGTAATTATACAAGAGAATAAGAGTATACAGGAGAGAAATGGAGAATATTAGAGAGAATAAGATTAAAAGCAGTGATATTCAGGAACCATGAAAAATAAACTTCGATTTAAGCGTGTTTTAAGCCCCTGTTTTAAACTGGCTGGTATGATTCATCGTATTTTTTAAATTCGCTTTATATACGCAGTTTTAGAAGCTTTTTTAAAAAATGTTAAAACCCTTATATATCAAAGGTTTTATTTGTTTTTTGCAAAATCAACCCGTAGTTCATTGATTGCCTGCTTGATTTCCTTGATTTCAGCAGTGATACCTTTAGAAAATTCCTTTTGATTTTTGATTATTTCGTTAATAAAAAACTCCAATTTATATACCAGGTATAAAGAAAGCACCAGGGGAAACCCGTAATTTGCTATTAATTTTAGCACATATTCAATATCCAATTAATTCTTTTCCTTTCCAAAGATGTTTTTGCCCGGGCCTAACATCGAGATGTAAGAAGTCTTTCTTTTCATAATATCCAATACCATTAAACCCTATTTCCTGAGCATAAAGAAGGAGATTAGAAAGTAAATAATCCTTTACGTGAATGTCTGCCGCTATACCCAGGAGATGATAAGAGCCGGGAGCTCCCTCGACTCTTTGGTTTTCCTCTTTACAGCGGTAACCGGAATTGATATATATTGGCCTATTGATCACCCTTCTTAAATGATCCAACCTGGCCAGAAGATCCGGAGACAACATAACCCGCCGGCAGCAGGGGCACTCAAACTCATACAAAGAAAAATAGTCAGCTATTTTTATATCATTAATGATCACCATTGTTTATTTATATTTTAAAGTCCTGGCATTCCTTACTACATCCGGCATGGCTTTATATATTATTTCATTCACCTCCGGGACAGTAGCTTTCATCAGATCCTTTACATAGGAAATTTCACCCTCTTTTAATTCAACTTTTTGTTTCCTCAATATTTCAATCAACTTTACCCAGGCTATTTTCCATTTTTCCTCGCCATTCCCTATTCCCAGTTCTTCTTCGGCCCAAAGCATAGCCGCCAGAATAGCCTCTTTTATCTTGTCTGTCCTATCCTGGCCTAACTTATTGACCATATATTTAGAGGCCAGGCCAACCAGAAAAACAAGAGCGAAATCTAATAGATATTTCGTGATGAATACTTCTAACATTTATTCCTCCTTTCTCTCTCCCAAGGAAGGTCCGCGGAGCCTTCCAAGGAAGATTTATATTAATTTATTTATTTTACACATCCATAACATCAGTAGACTTGTAATCAAGGATTCGAGCATTGACTTTAGCTACCAGGTCATTGCCGTTATTATGGAAGATATTCTTGGCGATAATCGTATCCATAACTCCCTTTATAGCGACATCCTGTGCGGCAAAGTCAGCATAATCTCCATCTTCTAAATTTTTGGGATTATCCAAAGTGAGGCTGGTAGTGTTTGCGGCACTATCCCTGAATTGCAGATAGAGCCTCTTATAACTGGTTACTTCTCCTAATTCGGTTGGCATTTTATTTTTTTCACCTCCTTTTTAAGGATCTACCGGAGGGTAAATCCGTTATCGGTTTTTAGTTTTTAGCCGTTAATTTTCTTTCATACTCATCCTTTCCTATTAACGACTATTTTACTATTCAGTAAGTTGGGATTCTTGTCCGAGTCTGATTTCATCTACGGTATACTTCTGCATGCCTACTAAAGCGGTAGCTGTATCATAGACATCCTGATCTATAGCAGTAGATTTAATATTACCAAAGGACTTGCTGTTGATGATAGGAGCTCCGGTATCCGGATTGGTGCCTACTACCAGCCTGAACTGTAAGGATGAATCACGAGGAACAGTTATTACTGTGGCCATTTATTTTTCACCTCCTTTTTTTGAATTATAAATCAAGCAAAACTAAGCTGTATATGGTATATTTTATCATACCTGACTATATTAGTCAAGTTTAAAGCGTCCACTTTGATTTACATAGACAAAGGTGTAATTATCTTTGATTTGCTTTGAATTGCTCATTATATTATAAAAATAAAAAAGGAATCCTTCCCGGTACAAGAAGGACCCCATTCTCTCTTTTACCTAACTAAAATGTATCGTTATTTTGATTAAATTTAATTTCCCCTTATAATCTATCACCCGGACCTATTCCCATCAGTTTTAGACTACTACAGCTACTTTAATCAACCCATTTTACCACTCCGGCCACTCTGCTTTACCACGACCGCCCGCCAGGAGCTTTTTTTGCTAAGAAGTTTAATTGAAAGCTACCCGTACATAACAAGACTCTATACGACTTTGCCATCAGGCATAACTGAAAGCATACGCAAAATCCGATAAAGCTTTGTTATGTATAGCAAAAAAAGCATTATATTTTTAACCAGTTAAAGGCTTTTTTAGCCTGGTTAAAAATATAAAGTCGGGCTAAATCAGATACTTTCTATCATAGGGCTAAATCTCTATCTCCGGTAATCGCATGGCTCCCCTCCCTCCCCC
>Ga0315543_1003129_pt1 | contig 15154 bp, 14 predicted proteins | sample SalMarSW160210MG_2_FD_203098 | JGI IMG/M metagenome (GOLD analysis project Ga0315543, IMG submission 203098) | Salt marsh sediment microbial communities from the Plum Island Ecosystem LTER, Massachusetts, United States - Salt Marsh Sediment SW1601-210 ...
AGGGGCGGGATGGAAGCAGCAGAACAGCAGAGCAGAAAAGCACTTAAATTGGTATGTATTGTTAATCCGGATGTCAAAAAATTACAAAAAGAACTCATTAATAACGATGGAATATAAGAAAGGATAAACTATGGAACCGAAGAAAGATAATAAACCTGTGAAATTTATGCTGGTTGCGATGATGGTGCTTGTATCAGGTTTATCGGTATTTGCTTATCCGCCTGATAATGCCGCGGTGTTGTATTATAAGGCATTTATGCTTTATCAGGTGGACGATACAATGAACTCGATGTTGAACGATTTAAAAGGTGAGATTGAAGTAGATGAGAAGGTAAAAGAATTTGTAAAAAAGAATGAAAAAGTGATACAAATTCTGCTTTATGCTTCGAATATAGACTATTGCGACTGGGGAGTAAATTTCAATGAGGGTTACGAAGAGGAGATACCGCACATTTTTAAAATGAGAGAGTTGAGCAGGCCGGTACTTGCCAAGGCAAGAATTCTGGCTCAAGAGGGCGATTACAAAACAGCGTTAATGCATTGTATAAGTGCTTATAAAATGGGCAAACATACCGGCGACCTTAATCTGATTAGCTATATGGTTGGGATATCGGTCATTGTTTCAGCAAACGGCTGTATTAATGATATTCTTTCCAACATGCCGGTGGATTTGGAATTATTGTCCTTGTTGAGAAGCGAACTGGTCAAAATTGACAGCATCCCCTTCTCGATGAAATCGGCTGTGGCCGGTGAATATGAGGCGGGAAAAGCGTCAATGACCCCTGATAAAATCAACTATTTGGTACAAATGTGCATTGAAGACGATGCTGTAAAAGAGAAGATACTTGCATCTGTTGCTGCCGATAATCAGTTTCTTGCGGACAGCAGCCAATACTGGAACGACCATATGAAACAAGTCGCAGCGGCTTGTGATTTACCCTATTTACAGGCGTATTTGAAACTTGAGCAGTTGAGCCAAAGACCAGGCAAAGAAGCAAACGGAAGTCCCAAAGCAAATCTGATAGCTGTTTGTGCGCCTGTATTTCATAAAGCCTTTAGCCTTTCAGCACGCCTGGGAAGTCATTGCAATGCGATTAAAGCTGCTATTGAGATTTATATGATAAAGGCCAAAACGGGCCAATTGCCGGATAACCTGCCGGCAAGCCTGCCGAAGGACTTGTTCAGCGGTAAGGATTTCAAATATGAAAAGAAATCTGACGGCTTTGTACTAAGCTGTCAAGGCATGGATTTAGCCAAGAATGAAACTTATCAATTTGAATTCAAGGTCAAATGATAATCTTTGTTATTGACTGCCAAAAGGCCGGGCTGTTTTAGCCCGGCCTTTTTTGCTTTTCACTTCAACAGACTTATCCGCCGTAGCTTTAGCGAAGGCGGATTCGGCAGCAAATAAACAATTTTTAATATTAAGGCCTTGGGGTCGCATCGCTGGAGCTGGAGACTGTTAACGCTTTTTGAATGGCTTCTAAAAGCTTGTCGAAATCAAATGGTTTTTGAAAATACGCTACAGCACCATTCTTAAACGCGCTTTGCTTTATAGTTTCTGAGTCATTCGCAGTAATAATAATAATTGGAGTCAAAGCGATAGTATCTATAGCAGCTATTCGCTCCATTACAGCAATACCGCCCCCTGCGGGCAAGCCAATGTCGAGAAGAATCAAATCAGGTTCTTCCTGCCGGGCTACCATAACTGCTACGGCGGCATCAGTGGCTGATAGCACTCTATAACCGCTTAACCGTAATTCCGCGGCTATTGTTTGTAAACAGTCCTTTTCATCCTCAACCACAAGTATTTTTTTTTGTTCCATATCATTTTCCTTAAACTTTTTGTTTCGAAGGAATCAGAGCTTTATCAATCTTTTCTTTTAGCTCCATTGGGTCAAACGGCTTAGTGATATAATCCAGGACACTATATCCGGCAGCTGTACCTATACTTTTTGGGTCCGAGTGAGCAGTCAGCATTATTACCGGGATGTCCTTCCAATCGGGATTATTACGTATCTGTGTAAGCATTTCGAATCCGCTCATTACCGGCATGCTGGCATCAAGCAGGATAAGGTTAGGTTTTTCATTTGCTATTTTATCCAATCCTTCCTGGCCGTTAGTGGCAGTTATAGCCTCATAACCCCATTTTTGCAGACTAAAGGAAACGATTCTTAAAATGTCCTTTTCGTCATCGACAACTAAGATTTTACCTGGCACGGTATTGCCTCCACAGGTAATTCAAAATAAAAAGTTGTTCCTTTTCCATAATCCGATTCTGCCCATATTTTGCCGCCGTGATTTTCTATGATTTTTCTGGAAATTGCGAGCCCCAATCCTGTTCCGCCTGTTTTTCTCTCGCTGTCTGCAGTAGCTAATTGTTCAAATTCCTGAAACAGCCTTGGTATATCTTCCTGTTTGATTCCGCATCCGGAGTCCTTAACAGATGTAATAATATTATTATCATTCAGGGAAGTAGTAACCTTTATGCTGCCTGTTTCAGTAAACTTGATTGCGTTGTTAATAAGGTTGGTCAGCACCTGAATGATTTTGTCCTTATCAAAATTCACGGGCGGGATGGCCTGGTCAATTTCGATTATAAAATCCAACCCTTTTTCCTTTGCAAGCGGTCTCATTGTCTCTTCAACCAAAGTAACAGCTTCATTTATGCCGGCCGGTTTCATATTAAAGGCCATTCTTCCGGCACTGATTTTCTGAAAGTCTAAAACATCGTTTATTAATCTGGCAAGACGGTCTACATTTCTCTTTGCGATACCTAAAAACTCTTTCTGGTCATCATTAAGCGGACCAGTCATTCCGCTATATACCAGGTTTATGCCTTCTTTTATGGAGGTCAGAGGCGTTCGCAATTCATGCGAAGCGGTAGAAACGAATTTCGCCTTCATTTCAACCGCCTCTTTCATTTCTTTCTCAGCTTTTTTGCTCTCGGTTATATCTCGAACAGTGGCTTGTAACACTTTTTCGCCTTTGATTTCTGTTCTCGTCAATAAAACTGTAGCAGGAAACTCTGTATTGTCCATACGCTTATGCATCCACTCAAAGAAATGGCTGCCTTTTTCCATTGCAATTTTCATCATTTCCGGTGCCTTTACGGAAGACTCCGTGCCGTCGGGCTGATATTTTGGCGATAAATCTGCAGGTGTCAAAGAGGTAAATTGTTTTTCATCTTTGCAGCCAAACAGTTTTATTGTGGCCGGATTACCGCTGATAAATCCCCTTTCACTTATTAGTATCATGATGGCATCATGGGAGCTTTCGAAGAGGCTGCGGTACATCTCCTCACTTTGCCTCAGTCTCATCTCCGCCCATTTGCGATGGATAACTTCTTTATTTAGATGTTCTATGGAGGTTGTTGTATTTTTTAAATTCTCCGTCATAGCATCAAATGCACGGGAAAGCTGTCCCACCTCATCTTTTGCATCAGTGCCTACCTTATAATCCAAATTGCCGCTGCCGATTATTTCGGTCCCCTTATGCAGCTTGTGAATCGGCCCGGAAAGAAATCTGGCAATATATATCCCTGATAACCAGGCGGTGTTGACCGCTATAAATAAAATCAGGGAAAAAATATAACGTATTTTAGCCAAAGGCGCAAATGCCTCTTCTGTATTTATCTCGGCTAAAACTGCCCAATGCATCCGGGACATGAATTCGTGTGCCCCCATAACCTTCTGGCCGCGATAATCAGGAAAAACGCCTACTATTTCATCTTTTTGTAATACGTGTTCTCTGTCTTTATGTAACCAGGCTCTCCTTAAATTTTCAGTATCTATCTTCTGTTTTAAAACCGCATCTTCTATAAATCTGGAAGGAGTAATCATAAACCCGTACTTATTTACGATGTATATCTCGCCGGTCTTACCCATACCGGTTTTATTCGTAACGATATTATTTAACTTATTTAATCTCACCCTTGCAACAAGCACGCCTAATAATTGGCCGGTATGGCTGTCTAAAAATGGCGCAGATACAGCTATTAAAGGCTCGTTAAATAATTCGGAATAATATACATCTTTGATGAAGATATTTTTCTGCCCGTCGAGAAAAATAGCATCCGTGGACTTATCTGCTCCGATGCTGCTTTCGTTGCTGGAGGCCGCCACTTTTCCTGTTGCATCCAGCAGCAAAAATTCAAATATCGAAGAATTAGTCTCTTTTGTCTTCTTGAGCATGTGCATAGCCTGCTGGAAGGCTTCGCTCTGCCGGGGGCCGGCCTTGTCTTTTATTACTAAAAAATTCTCCAGAACCATGCTTTTAGATAACTGTCCAGCGGAGATTTCCAGCATTTTGAGGTAGGTTTCTATGTGATTTGTTCGCGAGGTGACCGTCGTCTTTAGATTGTTATATATAGACTCCTGCAAATTATGTTTCGTAATTATATAGATAATAGTTCCAATAGTGCTCATAAGAACTAAAACAATGGCAAGAAAAGAAAAGCTTATTTTATTTGCTATCTTCATAGAGTTTTTCCGGTAGCGTACGGTATAATTTTACCCCTGATACAACGGCTCCTTTTCCCCTTAAAGATAAGGAAGCAAAATTTCACCATTGAATATATCGGTTTGAATTTATATAGTTGTTAACCAATACCTCGGCTTGTTTCGGATTCTTTTATTGTAATTATATGCGGACATTCGTTTTAAGCTGCGTTAGTTTTATTATCGGCCCATAAGGAGGCTTTATGCCGGTAAGTTACGGATTGCTAAATTTTTACGTAATTGTATAATTGCCGTACTGTGCATCAGAAAGGAATTATTAAATGGCAAAATCGAACAAAAAAGTCGTTCTCGCCTACAGCGGCGGACTCGATACGAGCGTAATTCTGCCGTGGCTCAAGGAGACCTATGGCTTCAATGTTATTGCGTTTGTTGCCAATATCGGCCAGGGCGAGGAACTTGACGGGATAAAGAAAAAAGCTCTTAAATCCGGCGCGATAAAATGCATCGTAAAAGACCTGCGCAAGGAGTTTGTAACAGAATATCTCTGGCCGTTGCTCAAAAGCGGGGCGGTTTATGAAAATGGCTATCTGCTCGGCACGAGTATCGCCCGGCCTTTAATTGCCAAACATCAGGTATTGGTAGCCCAGCAGGAAGATGCTATTGGCGTTGCCCACGGCGCAACGGGCAAAGGCAACGACCAGGTGCGATTCGAGCTTACCTATATGGCTTTAAATCCGAAACTGAAAATCATTTCACCATGGAAAGACCCCAAGTTTAAACTGACGAGCAGAGAGGCCGCCATTGAATATGCAAAAAAGCGTAAAATACCCATTGAGCAGAGCGTAAAGAAGATTTATTCACGCGACCGCAATCTCTGGCACATAAGCCATGAAGGTGCGGAACTGGAAGACCCTGCCAATGAGCCGAAAGACCGCTTGTTTGTGCTTTCAAATCCCGTTTCAAAAGCGCCTAACAAGCCGCAGTATGTTGTAATCGGCTTTGAAAAAGGCATACCGGTAAGTCTTAACGGCAAAAAGACGGACGCCGTGAAGATTATTGAAGTGCTTAATAAAATCGGCGGCAAACACGCTGTCGGGCAGGCCGACGTTGTTGAAAATCGTCTTGTCGGCATTAAGTCTCGCGGCGTTTATGAAACGCCCGGCGGAACTATACTTGTCGAAGCTCATAAAGCTCTTGAAAGCCTGACGCTTGACCGCGAGATGCTGCATTTCAAGCAGCAGGTCGCTCTTAAATATGCTGAAATGGTTTATTACGGCCTGTGGTTCTGTCAGCTTCGCAGGGCTCTTGATGCTTTTATTGATGTAACGCAACAGAACGTTACCGGTACGGTAAAAATGAAACTTTATAAGGGCCGCTGCACACCGGCAGGCATTAAAAGTCCAAAGAGTCTTTACAGCACCGCTCTTGCAAGTTTCAAAATGGGCGATGAGTATGACCCGACGGATGCAACAGGATTTATTCGTCTGTTCGGTTTGCAGATGAAGGTAGTCGGTCTGGTTAATGAAAATAAGGAATAATATTTGACGGCTTGTATTATGATACCCAACGGATTGGTCATTGCATTTCTCTTTGCGATTGGTGCATCTGTCGGCAGTTTTCTCAATGTCGTGATTTATCGGCTGCCCAAGGATTTGTCGATTATTCGGCCCGGCTCTGCCTGTCCATTCTGCAAGACCCCGATAGCTTTTTATGACAATATCCCGATTTTGTCCTGGCTGCTGCTGGCGGGAAGGTGCCGCAAGTGCAAAGCAAAAATTTCGCCGCGATATTTTATTATTGAGCTCCTGACAGCCTCGATTTTTGTGGCTGTTTATGTAATTTATTTTCTGACGCCTTTGAGAAAAGGCATTGGCGAATTCTTTGGCGATGGTTCTGTGTTGTATCTTGCTCATATTATTATGCTCTCTGCCTTCATAGCAGTATCGGCAATAGATTTGGAATTCTCGGTCATACCGCTTTCAATTTGCTGGATTGTTACCGCTGTGGGATTTATTGCTTCGGCAGCAGGGGTGTTTGTTTACGGGCCTGTGATTGTTCGCAGCTATGACATTTTTCCCGTTGCGAAGGCTTCGGTATCAGTTTTGGCAGCGGGTGGGCTGGCAGGCCTGATGATTTCCTTGTTCTTACTCTGGAAGGGGTTAATAAAGAGAAGTTATTACAGCAAAGAATCAGACCCCAAGATATCTTCAATAGAAGAAAAGCCCCAGGAAAACCATAATCATCGTCTTGAAATGTTAAAAGAGGTAATTTTCCTTCTGCCGATTGCTTTTGGTGCTTTTGCGGCCTTTGAACTCTATAAAAATGTACCTCAATTTGCCGACTGGTGGATTGATTTTTCGCAAGCTCCTGTTGTTGCAGGACTTGCCGGCAGCTTATGGGGTTATTTTATAGGTTGTGCGATAGTCTGGACAACCAGAATACTCGGCACTTTTGCCTTTGGCAGAGAGGCGATGGGGCTTGGCGATGTTCACCTGATGGGAGCGGCTGGTGCCGTGCTTGGGGCTTGGCCGGTTGTATTCGCGTTCTTTATCGCGCCTTTTTTCGGACTGGCGTGGGCGGTTTTTTGTATGTTTTTTAAAAAAATGCGGCAAATTCCTTATGGTCCCTTCTTGTCAATCGGGCTTTTTGTGGTTATGATTTTACACAATGTGATAATAAACTGGTTGCAGTTTGTTCTGTACCGTTGAAAAAATAAAATAAATTTAGTTGATAAAGGAGTAAGGTATGGATGCTTTGGGCAGGAAAATTGTTCTTTTAACAGTCGTAATGGTAGCATATGGTTTTCTAAGCGGGTGTACGAGCTACAAGAAAAAATATAATGCTTTAAACGTCGAACATCAGAATCTTAAAGGTCTATACGACAACTGCAAAGGGACGCTTGACAGCAGTTCCACTGAGAAGCAGGAGCTTGCGGCAAAAATCGCGGAAGGTGAGCAGACCATTGAGGACCTGAAGAGACAAATAGCAGAACGTAACCAGACGCCGGGCGAAGCCACCGGATTTGGTGATTATGAGGTCGATGTCGATTCAAGAGCAGGGACGATAACGGTAACGCTGCCGGAGACGATTCTTTTTAGCTCCGGAAAAGCAAGTCTCAAGTCCGGTGCAAAGGGCGACCTTAACCATATTGTTTCTGTTTTGAATGATAAGTATAGCGGCAGAACGATAGATATCATTGGCCATACGGATGCCGACCCGATAAAGAAGTCCAAGTGGAAAGATAACTGGCAGTTGTCTTCTGAGAGAGCTCTTACAGTGCTTCGTCATCTTAATTCCAACGGCATACCGGACAGTCGTCTGAGAGCTATCGGCTGCGGCCCTGGAAAACCGATTGCTCCAAATAATACCTCAAGCGGCAAGGCAAGAAACAGAAGAGTTGAAATCGTTGTGCATATGAGGTGATTTGCCATTTGGCCGTTTGACGAATGGAATTGTTGGACGCCATTAGCAGCCCCGATAATTATCGGGGCTGTTTTTTTTGGAATTTTCAAACCCTTCTGAAATGTATTTAACCGCCAGTTCCAGGGCATTATAACGGCTGATACTTTCGCTCAGAGCCGAAATATTCTTTTTATATTTGCTGTTGCTTAAAAGTTCTTCGACAGCAGATAAAATGCTTTCAGTAGTTCGCCGGCCTTTATGAAGCTGCAGGGCAACGCCTTTTCTTTCAAGCTCAACTGCGTTTATCTGCTGCTCGAAGTGGTCATAAAATACGAGTAAAGGCACTTTATGTTTAATGGCTAAATAATTGCTGCCGGTTCCCGCATGACTGATTAGCAAATCGCAGAAGGGCAGAACATTGTTAATGTTAAATTTATTGCAACCGTAGAAGCCCTTTATTTTTTTGTCCTGGACGCAGTAAAAAGCAATAGCGTATTTTCCATCGTTAAAAGTATTTTCAAAAAGGCTTGTTTGGTCATACTTGCCGGAGGTCCCTCTATAGATAAGGATTTTTTTCCGTTTGTTCCTTTTATATTCTTCCAGCCAGCCGGCAGCAGGGTCTTGTCCTGTAACCAGAACCGGACCTATATGTTTACAGAATCGTCTGTCGGCATCAGATAGTTCAAAAAGTTCCTCTGCATCCGGGAAAAGTGTCAAATCAGGTCTGACACCATCTATTGTAATGAATTTTTTTAGGCCGAGTTCTTTTAATTTTTTGCGGATGTAGCGAGAGTTTTTTCTGCGAAAATGATTTTCTATTGACCTTGCGGCAAAAAGCAGCAGCCGCTTCGGGAAAAGGCTTATCCATTTCGGCAGTTTTTCAGGCCTGAAATCAAAATGATAATACGGGCTTAAAGTAGCCTTTTGCACAAAAACGTCAAAGGCTCTTATACCGCTTATTTTGGCGGCTACGCCTGCCATTTCTCTGAAATGGTCGCGGAGGATAATATCAGGCCTGAATTTCTCAATCGTTGCTTTTTCGATTTTAAAATGTTTTTCGTAATTTTCTGCAGTGTAATAAACAGTCGCAAGATTCTCATCTATTCTCGAGAAGAGTTCCTTGCTGCTGATAAGCTCCGTCTTTATCCAGGCAAAGCCTGCGTCTTCGACAGATTTTATATAAGGGCCGTTGCCGGAAAAGGTAATGTCATATCGGCCTGTTTGGCGCAGCACCTTTGCTATCGCAAGGACGCGAACGGTATGCGATGACATCTGACCGTGAACAAGAGCAAGTACCTTAAGTTTTGCCATTTTGTGAATCCATACCAAAGATTTTCTTTCTGTAGTTGCTGTAAACTCTTACGGCGGTTCCGACCTGTCCTGCGACGACCTGCCCAATCGGTGCGGCGACGGCAGGGGTGATACCGAATTTCTGCAGAAAATACTGGAGGGGAATCCTGAACAGGTATGTTGCCCAGATGCCGTGAATATTTGAGATAAACATTGATTTCATATCGAGCGGGAAATTTCGCCTGCCGTTTTTGTATTCTGCTATATTTAAAATTGCATAAGTGCCCATCCCGCCGGCAAAGAAACCTATACTGCCGCAGATGGTTGAAATAATGGTAATTGCCAGGTCGGAGTTTGTGAACAAATCCGCTATTGCTGCCGATACGCTTGCCATTGCCGCTGCTGCGACGTAAGAGACAAGTTCGGAAGTAAAATATTTTTTGTTCGTTACTGAAAATAATCTGCCGTGATTCATATTTACACAAATTATATTGCCGCAGCAGGTCAGGTCAAAGGCTTTTTTCTGGCTAAAACCGCGAAAACACTTATAATATCCGCTCGAAACTTTTTTAAGGAGCATAAAGTGTCAGAGCTCTATATTGACCCGGATTACAAATCAATACTGCCAATCAGGGAAACTGAAAAAGCCATAAAGGAAATAAAGGATTATTTTGAAGGGGTGCTTGCCTGGAACTTAAATCTTCAGCGGGTCTCTGCGCCGCTTTTTGTCCGCAAAGGTTCAGGCGTCAATGATGACCTTAACGGCATCGAACGCAAGGTATCTTTCCAGATAAGAGATGATAACAATTCAGATGCGGAGGTTGTTTTTTCACTTGCAAAATGGAAACGGATGGTCCTTGCCGACTACAGTTTCGGCGAAGGCGAGGGCCTTTATACCGATATGAACGCTATAAGGCCGGACGAAGAGTGCCTCGATAATCTTCATTCGATTTATGTTGACCAGTGGGACTGGGAAAAGGTTATTACTCCTCAGCAGAGAAATCTTGATTTCCTGAAAAATATAGTGCGAAAAATCTATAATGCCGTTCGTGAAGCCGAGAACCATATCTGCAAGTTATGTCCTCAGATAAAACCGATTTTGCCGAAAGAGATTCAGTTTATTCATACTGAAGAATTGCTTGAAATGTATCCCGGCCTCAATCCGAGGCAGCGGGAGGATAAAATTTCTGAAAAATATGGTGCGGTATTTGTAATCGGCATTGGTGGCCGGCTTGCCGATGGCACAATCCACGATGGCAGGGCACCTGATTATGACGACTGGATAACGCCGACAGGCCAGGACAGAAAAGGTCTTAATGGCGATATTTTTCTCTGGTATCCGGTGCTGAAAAAGGCATTTGAAATAAGCTCTATGGGTATCAGGGTTGATAAGGAATCGATGTTAAAACAGCTTGAAATGCGAAATGCACTTAACAGGATAGAGTTCGGCTGGCACAAGAAGCTGCTTGAAGGCCAGTTACCCCCGAGTATCGGCGGCGGAATAGGACAATCCCGGCTGTGTATGTTTTTGCTGAGGAAAATCCATGTCGGCGAGGTGCATGCGAGCGTCTGGCCGCAGGATATGCTCGATAAATGCTCACAGGCAGGTATAAAATTATTGTAATGGTAATTGCACGAGCATAAAAAAAGCGGCCTTAAACGCTATTAAGGCCGCTACCTCTGTGTAGCATAGGAGGAGGCGAAGAAGACTATATTGTTTTTTCTAATTATTATTACGCAGAACGGCAAAACTTTTTTGGTTTTTATAAACTGATTATTGGCAGCCGTTTATATCTCACTTTGCAGGATGTGGAACCGGCCAGAAGACCGCATCGCCGTCTTTAGTGTTCCATTTCTGCGGTCTGCCTTTTTTATCGGCCCCTGTTTTTCCACCATCGTCATCGAAATCTGAGCCGAAACTGTAAAGTAAGAAACTATCGCCGGTTTTTCGGTATGTTAATGAGCCAGCCCTGTACGCGTCAAAGGGAATTTGTTTTATATAGCCTTTGTTTAAAAGCTCGTCTAAAGATTCGGGATAAGAGTTGGTTTCTTTATGGTATCGCAGGACGGCAAGAGTGGTAATTAGGCCGTCTCTGTCAGTTTTAAGTCGCCATGAAATTTCAGCTATTTTGCCAACCGCTGGCAGGAAAACTTGAATCGCCATAGGAGCATTTTTGAAGATATCTTCATATTGTTCGTTGCGAGTTCGATAATTGTTATCTTCAAAACTCTGCTGCAAGTCATCATATAATTTATCTGTTTGAGCAATAACCTCTCTTTTGTCCGGCAATTTGAAAATCAGCGCATTAAGAACCATTTCCTGAAGAGTTCTGCCGGCAAATGTGATGCCTTCGCGTACAGGTCTGCCGCCGCCTTTGCCGTCATCGGTGAAATTACGCTGAATAAAATCGTATTGAAAGGCTTTTTCTGCACTGATATCGATTATGGTATCGTTATAATGCTGCCGGGCGAAGTTTTGGAGTTTTTCAAGCTGCTCTGTTGTCAGGGCCGTTCTATCGAGCATCGCGAATACTGTTGAATGTGTTATTGCTTCAATGGCAATTCCTACAAGCTGCTCAATAAGCATTCCATTTCCCTGCATTTTTTGACCGAAACTGCATAGTTTAATAGTGTTGTTTACAGCTTCTTCGGTATTATTTTTGTAAGCCTGATATCTGATTTGCCAATTCATGGCCTTGGCAAGGTTGCGGTATTTTGATAACGGAGAGTAAAAATCAGCTTTCATTAAATCAAATTCATTTGTGTCGTAAATACTCCAGTAATATGGTTTATCAAACGCCTTTTTTAGTGTCTCGAAAGCCTGCGTATTTTGTGCAAGCCAGTTTTCGAACTCCTTTGACTGGATTTCGTTAAAATCACCAGGCCAGGTTGCGTTGCTGTCCTCTAACCATTTAGGCATAGGTACAGCAATATCGGTTGCTTTTTTTATCATCGGGGTGCAGTTGAGAGATTCATCCCTGCCATTACATACATAGTCGTTTAGCCACTCTACGTAATTTACCGGAGTATTTAGTTTATCGGAGTCAATACCGGTGGCAATATATACGGCACAAATCGTGATATATAAAATGATTACTCCAAGAGCCTGAAGCGAATGAATTAAGACTTTCCGCCATAATGGTCGGCAGCGTTTTTTGGCTCGTCTTGCAAGAACGCCCAGCATTTTCGCATTGCCGAAATTACCAGTCAATTCTTTGGCTGTTTTTTCTTTCTCTTCATCGGTTTTACAATTTTTTAACGCATCTTCGAAATGAGCTATAAGTTCGGCCTGCACGTCGGCACGAACTTTCCGCCGCCATCGCATCTTTTTTATGACGAGCCTGATATAATCAGCAGCGCAATCCGGCAGGTTACCGAATGGATTTTTCCTGTTTTTGTCTGTCATAATAAGACCTCCATGAAAATTTATGCAGGTATAACGGAAGTTCCGAAAACCAGTTTCAGAGCCCTGAATAAATCGGCAAGCTGCACCTTGTCGGTGTCAAGCCGCTCTTTGCCTTTGCTGGTAATGGAATAATACCGCCGTTTCCTGCCCGATGGGGCTGTTTCCCACTGACCTTTGACAAGTTTTTGTGCCTCAAGGTTGTAAAGCAGCGGATAAAGCGTTCCCTGGCCTAAAGTTAAGATATCCTGACTTTTGCTGCAAATCGCCTCGCCAAGCTCATAGCCATACATCTTGCCTCTTGATAAGATTTCGAGAACAACCACCGGGGCGATGCCTTTTAAAAGTTCACGCTCAAATTTCATATTGTAAACTCCTAAAAAATATTATGTTTTACATACTATATATTACATAGTATGCACTGTCAAGTATAATCTTTAAAAATTCCTATTATTTTTTTTAATCCTTCATTTTGGTTTTAAACGGTGTTTTTTATGCAAATAAGGGCATTTCTCTTAAGTTGCCGCAAGCCGGTGCGGCTTATAGCCGAATCTGCAAAAAGAGTATCAAAATCCTTCTGCGAAAATTTCAAAACCTGCTGTGGCGTCAGATTTAGTCTTTCAGCGAAGAATTTAAAGTCATTGCTGCGGTAGGCAGGAGCTTTTTTATTATACGGACAGGCAAGAATACACTTGTCGCAGCCGAAAACACAGGAATCTATCTTTGATTTGAGTTCTCCGGAGATTTTTCCTTTGTGCTCAATGGTAAGATAACTGATACATTTTCGTGCATCGAAAAAAGGACTTTTTGAAATAGCGCCTGTAGGGCAGGCATCAATACAACTTGTGCAGTTTTTGCAAAAATCTTTTTCGGGTATGGGCTTGTCTGTTTTTAACGGCAGATTTGTAATCAGCTCGCCCAAAAGCAAAAAAGAACCAAGTTTAGGATTGGCGAGTAAATGATTTTTCCCGATAAAACCCAGACCTGCGCGTTCGGCAATCGCGCGTTCCGCAAGCGGTGATGAATCAACACAAATTTTGAATTTCGGGTCTTTGCCTGTTTGGCTTTTTATAAACTCAGCGAGCTCAAAAAGCCTTTTTTTAATAAAATTATGATAATCCTGATACAGTGCATAAGAAGCGATGTGTTTCGATTGATTAAAAGGTTTATAATTTATTGCTGTGCATATTACGGATTTGGCGTCGGGCAAAAGCAGGGCGGGATTAAAACGCTTGTCGATATTTTTCGCAAGCCAGGCCATTTTGCCGTGAAAGCCGTCTGCAAGCCATTTTTTGAAGTGTTCAATGTGGACTGAATCTATAGGTTCTGCCGAGGTTATTCCGACAAGACAGAAGCCAAGGGATTTTGTCTTCTGTTTGATTTTATCCTCGAATGTAGGCATAACAGATTAAGACGACTGATATCAGAAAATTTTAAAATATACCGGCAGCACCCCGATTTCATGACAGGTTTCGATAATCTCAATAATACCTATAAACCATATAAACCATAAGGTGCTGAAAATACTCTTTCTGAATATTTTGGGGTTTACCACATAAGTCTGCGGTTCTTCATAAAGGGATAACTTCGGGAAAAAAGCGGGGGTTTTTTGACAGTATAGTTTAAATTTTTCGCCGTGGATACTTAACAGCCTTTTTTCTTCACCAAGGATAACACCCGGGTAGTAGGATAAAAACACTACCAATACAATAAGAGGTATCAGCAGGGTTTCAGTTGTAAAAGCTACTCCTAAGGCGCCAATCAGGCTAAAGAGATATAAGGGATGTCTCGATATCGAATAAGGGCCTGTGGTTATCAGCACTTCATTTTTATATCCTGAAATGTATAGTGAGCACCACAATCGCCCCATAGCACCTATTGATGCCAGGACGCAGCCTGCTGCAAATATAAGAGTGTCAGTAAGCTCATAAAACCGCCAGCGGCTTTCTGAAAATAAAATGATTATTAATAAAGTCCCGACAAAAGCCCGCGATACTAACATACGGACTTTTTCGCTTCTTGAATGATAAGTCATTAAAAGCTCCCAACAGTTTATTTTAGTTCGATTTTTTAATTTATAGTTTTATAATCGGGGAGACAGGATTCGAACCTGCGGCCTCCTGCTCCCAAAGCAGGCGCTCTAAGCCAAGCTGAGCTACTCCCCGAACAAATACAGCCGGCAGAATGTATAATAAATACTTCCTTTTTCTGCCGCCCGACCCGTCGGTATTAAGTATCCTGTGGATATTACTATAGTTGCGACAGATTTGCAAGGGCGGATTGATTATTTACAGGCGGTTTTGAGCCGATATAATGTTGTTAGTTTTGGATATGGATTTTAAGGGAGGCAAATAATAATGTGCGGAATTATAGCTTACATAGGCAGAAAACCTGCCCAGCCTATACTTATCGAAGGCCTAAAACGCCTCGAATACAGGGGATATGACTCCGCCGGCGTAGGTCTGGTAAATCCTCACAAGACCGGCATAAAAGTCACTAAGTCCTCCGGCAGAATAAACGTTCTTGAAGAGATGTTGAAATCGCCTGACACACAGGAAGTTGTCGGCATCGGGCACACACGCTGGGCGACTCACGGCGA
>Ga0315543_1003130_pt1 | contig 15151 bp, 13 predicted proteins | sample SalMarSW160210MG_2_FD_203098 | JGI IMG/M metagenome (GOLD analysis project Ga0315543, IMG submission 203098) | Salt marsh sediment microbial communities from the Plum Island Ecosystem LTER, Massachusetts, United States - Salt Marsh Sediment SW1601-210 ...
GGGAGCTGTTCGGATCATGAATGCCCCTTCCGCAGGTGTGGCCGCCAAGCGCTTCCGAGCCTGGAAGAAACGGTGGCAAAACAAGATACCCAGGGCTGTCAACTGCCTGGAGAAAGACTTTGACAAGCTAATCCCGGTCTTTCAGTTCCCCCAGCCGTTACGTAAGATAATCCGCACCACCAACGTCATTGAACGATGTTTCCGGGAGGTCAGACGACGGCTGAAGGTGATGGGCTACTTCCAGAACTCAAGAAGCTGCGACCGTATCATCTATGCCATCTTTAACTACTTCAACACCAAATGGAAACGAAATAACCAGCGAATCAAGGAGGTCGCACGGCTAACTGCAAAAGCGGCATGACTTACATGGATACACCATTTTACACACAACTCTTGACATTACCGGGAAAAACTTCCAAGCAATAATGAGTTTACAAGGAAGGTGTAGTTGCGTATATTGTTATTGTAAGCACTTTGAGGGAAAGATGACGCGTGAAGAAGGACTGCTGTGCTGGAATTGTGGCCGCCCGACCGGCCTTGTCGGCAGCGTAACGCGCATGGATAGTTGCCCGCACTGTCTGGCGGATTTGCGCTGCTGCCGCGGCTGTCGGTTTTTTGACCCCTACAGCCGGCGCCAATGTCGCGAGAGTATCGACAGGAATATCCCCAACAAAGAAAAAAACAACTTCTGTGATTGGTTCCAGATGCGCCTTGCCGTTAAACGCCCCGGCGGCATCACCAGCCAAACCGACTCCAAAGACGAGCGCAAAAAGCGCTTTGACGATTTGTTTGAGGATTAAGGACTGTTGGTGGAGCTTCGGTTCTTATATTAGTGGCAAAATACATTGTGCTCTTAGCTGTCATTTAGTGTGATATTGCGACTGCCAAAATGGATTCAAACGAATTAGAGAGAATTAAAAAGCTCGCGATAATTGCAATGGTTTCTGATGATGAGCTAATGGAGAAAATAGTTCTCAAAGGTGGCAACGCGATAGACTTACTGCATAAGATAGCAGGGCGAGCTTCCTTGGATCTAGATTTTTCAATGGAGGATGAATTCAAACAATCTGAACAAGATGCTCTTCAAGCAAAAGTAGAAAAACTCTTAACAGATGCCTTTGAAAAATACGATTATCACGTCTTTGATGTAACCTTCGCGGAAAGACCAAAGCACGTACGAGCAGATATTCGAAGCTTCTGGGGTGGTTACAGGATTGAATTCAAGGTAATGCAGCTGCATAAGCTCAAAAATCTATCACGTGATATTTCTGCTCTAAGAAGAAACGCCCTCACTTTTGATAGTGAGCAAAGGAGAAGATTCAGAATAGAGATCAGTAAATTTGAATATTGTCAGCCCAAAACGCCGTTGGAGCTGGAGGGCTTCACAGTCTACGTTTATTCTCCGCTAATGATTGTGATCGAAAAGTTACGAGCCATTTGTCAGCAAATGCCTGAATACGCGAAGATAATTGGAACCAAAACCAGTTCAGCACGAGCCAGGGATTTCTTCGATATATACACAATTTGCCAACATTACCCAATTAACTTAACTGATGATAATTGCGCAGAGCTCATCAGACAGATGTTTGAGGCAAAAAGGGTCCCAATCCAATGGATTGATCGCATAAGGCACACCCGCGAATATCACCGGCCGGATTTTGTAGCAGTTCAAAATACTGTAAAGCACGGCGTAGGGCTGAAAGAGTTTGACTATTACTTCGAATATGTTGTCAACTTGTGTAGCCCTCTAAAACCCCTTTGGGAAATGTAATCTCCAACTTTTAGAGTACTCGGTTTCTGCCATTTGGTTGGTCAGGTAAAAATCATACTTAATCTTAAACTTACGGAATAGGTTGATTTGCGCGGGACGATATGAACCGGACCTCTCCAGGTAAAATCCAATTGCCTGGTGGTATGGATAGACGAAACCGATCCGACGGAGCATGGCAGTCAGTTTATTTATTGACACTCTGTTATGAGCTCTTCTGAAGGCCTCCAGGACTTCATACACACCGCCAGAATAGAGGGGTCGTACGGTTATATCGATCAGTGTCCGTTCCAGACCCGTCACTCTAATGTTTGAAGCTGACGATGTGCTCTCTTCTATCACTCCAAGCGAGCCTGTATTCATACCGTTAAGCAAACAGATCCTCCAGTCTCTATAGCGAGCAATGTTCTTAGACGTTCGTTGGGGGTTTTGGAAGGCTCGGTCAATAGATTCCTGTGCCAAGCGGGACTGGCCTGGAGGCTTCGGGCGTTGCTCTGTATTCACGTATACCGTTTGAGGAACCTGGTCGGTAAGGGCATGATAGTGCATTGCGGAGAAATGGCTCAGGTAACAACTGGTTTTCAGGGACAGAGCCAATTGTTCCACGGGAACATCACTCCAAGTGTAGCGAGTCAGTTTGGTCGATGGGAATTCCAAGTTTACTCGTTTAAGCAATGTGCGTTTTACCAGAAAATCTATGAAATTGTCAACTGATGTCGTAGTGGCAATACGCCAAAATGCTCTTTTCTCAGCGAGTATCAGTTCTATGTCACGACGGCTGAAAATAGATGATTGAGAGCTCTCGAAAAGCGAAACTATGTCTTGTTTCGCGATTTCCAGCCTCGTATTATTTAAGCTCGTAGTTACCATTCTACGTCATTCAAGGTAGTCTCAGTCGACATATAGTATGTATACTATATGTCGACTGCGTAGTATAATTATTTAATTATTTAATTTCAAACAAGTTAACAAATAATTTCACCAAAAATTTGCATATTCTATATAGTATATATACTATATAGAATGGTGAATTGTAAGCCTTTAGTATAATTTTGGGAAGGCTTACTTATTGATTCACAACATGTTATAGTTACCTATTACTATTAGTATACATACTATAGTAATAGGTTCTCGTCATCACTAAATCCTTTTCACCAACACCCGGCGCGACATTGTTACTCACATAAGGCCCAAGTAGGTCAGGACTCTTGTAGTCCTGACATTTTTTGTGTTGTATTTGTAGATTGTCAGGAGCGCAAGGCTCCTGACCTACTTTACCAAGTCACCCTTCGCAGAAGATCCCCAAGGAAACACCCACTCATCTCAGTCCCTGTACCCAGCCAGCAGCGAGGCGGTCGTTTTTGTCTGCGTCGTAGCCGATTATGCCCACCAGCTTGCTTCGCACGAGGCCGGCGACAATCGTGCCGTGGGATGGATGCTTGAAAAAGAGCGAGTACCCTTCAACAAAGGCGAAAGTTTCTGGCGCCGAGGACACCTTTCCGACTGACTCAGCATAATCTCTCAACCTGAGAAACTTTTCGCCGCTATCATCCACTGTCAGAAAAAACACCGCCGTGTCGCCCCCCGTGAAGTAGCTGATGGTGTATACCTCATCCAGACCGTCCACGTTCAAAAAACCGCCAGGGTAGTATTTGGCTGAAGGAACAATCTTGTCCTTGAAGGGAAAGAGTATAAAAAACTGTGGTGCTGTGGCGTTACCAGGGATACGGCTGTCTATTTCATGGCCAAGTAGAGAGCGCGCGGCAAAGAGGGTGTCATTTTCACTTCTTGCTGACAAAGCTACGACAAATTCTCCCTTAGTGAAATACATACTGGTGTCAAGGGAGAAGGATTCGGTCCCCAATCCAGCCGTGCCAATACCGTCAGGACGCAGGCTCGCATAAAAACCATAGGCGTCCTCTGGCACGGCAAACTGTGCAATCTCGACTTGCACCGGCACGTTCTGAACCTCATATCCAGCCGATGCCAGACCCACGAAGTTATAAGACAAGTAACATTTTGCCTTTGAACTCAGTAGGGAGTCGGCATCTTTCCGCAATACCTTCTCAACGGGAGCCACTGTTCGTATTTCGTAGGCCTGTATGTCACCGGGCAGCAGCGTGTCAGCGTAAAAGGGCTGCTCGGCTGCCGCTTGTTTGCTCTCTTGTGAAGGGGGCGCCTCTTTTTCTTTCTTACCGCACGTGAGTAAAACGAGGGACAAGCATATCAGGCATACCGCCCCCGCAGCAATTGTCGAGGCCTTCTTTAGAAAGTGTACAGCACCAAAATAGTTGTCATCAACCATAATATCACCGTAATCAATATAGGTCTATCGCTGATCAAGACACGGGTGGGCGATCCACCCTTTTCTTCTTTGTGAATGAGATAAAGATAGCGAAAAATGCCGTACACGACAAAGGGGATGGTTGTAAAAAGATTCTGCGTGCCCAGTTTCAACGATACCTCAGTGGAAAAGCTGTACAGCATATACATGACCAGCACTGACGGCGTCACCACAGCGATTAGCTGATCCAGTAGATAGGGGGAGTACTTCACCAGAATCCGGCGGTGAGCGGCGGCTTCATGTTCAAGAAAGACCAGTTCGTGGCGTCTTTTACCGAAGCCGAGAAACAAAGCCAGCAAGAGGGTATTAATCAGCATCCACTTGGAGGCGGGTACTTCAATGGCAAAGGCGCCGGCGTAAGCCCGCACCACAAAGCTCAACGCTACCATCATCACATCAATGATGACGATATTCTTAAGCCAGAGCGTGTACAGCAAATTCAGGACCAGAAAAATAACGGAGATTGCAAAGAAATTAGGGTTTATCATCTTGGCGCTGATCAGCGCGATGCCTATCAGAATCAAGATAATGAAGATTGCGGTACCGCTCGATACTTGTCCGGAGGCAATAGGACGCTGCTTCTTCAGCGGGTGCTTGCGGTCCACCTCTCGATCAATCAAATCGTTGAAGGTGTACACTGCGGACGACAGCAGGCAAAAAATGGCGACAGCAATGAAGGCCAGCTCCACTTTTTGGGGGTCAGCCATTTCCCCGGCAAAAATCAGCGCCAGAATAATGATTCCATTTTTAAGCCAATGGGCAGGACGGGCCAGTTTCACCAAAGCCGAAATCATGACACATGATAAATAAAGAAGACACTGTCTTCAAGGTCTAATTGTGGAACGGGAGAGCTCGTTCTAAGCGGGGATAAAAAATCCTCAGAAAGTCCTCTGCTTCAGCGGTAGTTTGTTCAATACTACGCTGTTCTATAGGCACGGTAAGGCGAATAAAGGCGGCGTCAGTGGGACGTAAAAACAGGGAGTTTTTCATCAAATCCCACTTCAGTCCAAATTCATTTCTGATGGTTCCTCCTCTGGTCTCGAACCAGTAGAACATCAACTGCTTGTTCTCCCTCTGGCGGATGACCGCCCGGTTAATTTGTTTGTTGACTCCTCCAAGAAGGGACAAACTAAAAGTGTGAAGGCTTTCGATCTTCCAGCCGCCGCCGGGTAAACAATGCTTCGGCGAATGAATCTGGCTGCCGTACTTCTGCGTGGAAAAATAAGCAACAAACAATCGGATTTGAGTTCCATCTGGCGCCTGGTAAAACCTGAGGGTTGTGGTGTCAGCTTTGAGAACCTCGTAGCTAAGTTTGGAGAATCTCCGTTCTTCGCCGAGGTATCCGTTGGCAGTGTAAGGAATTTCCTCAAACGATGGCAACTTATCAGGCATCCGGGTGTTATAGCGAAGGTAATTGCCAAACATGCCGCACAGAACAACCAGCGCTGTAGAGACAACGACGGTAAGCTTCATTTGAAAATTCTCCTCAAAATCAGCCCCAAAACAAACAGCAGTATAAAAGCCACCACAAACACGCTTATGCCCATAAGAGAGTGAAGCGGTTCTTCGGTAACCTTTTCCGTGACCATGTATACAAGAAGGGAAGTGACGAGGACTCTGAAGACGTTCCCTACCACTGTTATTGGTATGGTCGAAACGAAAAGGATAAGTTTTGCGCTGAATTGCTTCTGGGTCACGTGAGCATAGATGGCGCCAAGCGCCAGCAGTGAGACAAGTGACCGAATCCCCGAACAGGCTTCAGCCACCTCGAGAGAATGACCGGATATGTGGATAATGTTGCCCTGCCTGATCGCCCCCATGCCGATAACGTTAAGGGCGCTGACGGTTATCTTGGTGGCCAGGGCTTGCATCGGAAAGGCAACTGCATAATAGATGACGTACGGAATGGGGATCATGAAAACCAAAAAGAACAACTCAAACCACGTGAGCTTTATCACTTCTTTGCCGAACAGGTAACAGATTAGCCCAAACAGGGTCAATACAAAGGAGAAACGGAGGGTGAAGTATTCCGCTGCTCCATTGGCGATGACGAATAGCCCCAATCCGACTATGATTAAGATCAGTCCCCGGCTGTCACGTATCCGGCTGACGGACAACAACCAGCGCCGTTTTTTCCACAACAAAACGCCGGAAACAATCGGGACCAGAAAGCCATGGGAATAGTTGGCGTCAGTATACCAGTCTACCAGCAGATCATAAAGAACAGGCAGGTAAATCAACACTAAGGCCGCAAACGGGATGACCGCAAGGCCAATTACTCGGACCGGCTTAGGCCGGGCAATCTCTGGCATTTCATTCACGGTAACCTCCAACTTAATCCCGTCTCATTCGACAAAGCAACTAATATATACTTGATCGACAGAGAACGTTATCGATTGAACCGATGTACCGAAAGGCAATCAGAATGATTGTATCATAAAAAAAGGCAGGGAATCGTTTTCAGCACATGTTTTTTTCAGTATAATTAGTACATGATACGAAAACGACGTCCGAGTGAGCAACACGCCCACCATTGTCTGCTGGTAAACACTCAGGCAGCCAATTACAACCCGATCGTGATTAAAAGACTGATGACTTCAATTAGGCGAAAGGGAGGAGCTTATACCATTCATGAGTCTGATTCAGCAGCGGTTCTGGTGGAGAGGGCACAACTTGACTGTGGCCTTCGGCGCAGATTTCGGCGGTTGCCACCGTACATGCAGCGAAGAGGTAAAGTGACCTCAATTGTTGCCTGCGGCGGTGACGGCACATTTAACCTGGCGGCTGGGGTTGCGCTAGCGGCCGATCTGCCGGTGGGGGTGGTGCCGATGGGGCGGTTCAATAACATAGCCAGCTCGCTGTATGATTCCGTTGAGGCTGAGCCGGCTATTCAAAAGATTGTCAAAAGAGGTTACCAATGGATTGATACAGCCACGGTTTCCGGACGATTTGTTATTGGTTCTTTTGGGATCGGTTTTATCCCTCAAATAGCCCGCCTGCTGGAAGGGAGGAAAACCCCCAAATTTGGCTTTCGGTGGTCGCAGTTGGGCGCTAAAGCGGCCTCTACAGTCCCCCGGAAGAAAATGATCATTAAGGTTGACTCCTTCCGCTTCGAAGTACGCCCCACTATTTTCAACATTAACCTGTTGCCGTATTCCGCGGGACTACCTTTGAGTCCGGCCTCGATATTTGACGACCGGCAGATCGAGGTAGTCTTTGATGTAGGGGACAATACCGAACATTTATCATCTTTTGTGCGTCTGATTTATAAAAGAAAATACGCGTATGGAAGTGATGTCAGACTATTCAGAGGAAAGACGATTTCTTTTCAGCCAATTAAGAGGCAGGTGGCCTATCTCGATGGAGAACTTATCAACCTGCAGTCAAACATCGTGGAAGTAAACGTGGGCGAAAAACAGCTTAAAGTGTTTTGCTGACAGAATCATGAAGAAGATGCTGCTCTTACTTGTCCTGCTGTTGATGGCGGCCGAAGCCCGATCTGATTCCACTACGGTGGACACCTCGGTCGCCATAGATACAGTTCTTTTCAGGCCGGACACTTTACTGACGCCCTACAATCCAGTAACGAACCCGGAGAACTACGAAAAACATCTGTATCAAAATCCGACCGCCGCGTTGTTCAAATCGATGCTCATACCCGGTTTGGGTCAGATCGGCAACCGGCGTTATATCAAGGGAGCTGTATTTTTTGCTTTAGACGCCTGGTTTGTCGGGGCCGCCATCCACTACGGGCGGCAGGCGGCTGATTTTCGCAGCAAATTCGAAAGCGACACCTCCATAGCAGGGCGAAATGACTATTATTTTCTTTATGAGGACCGCAAAGATGAGCGCAACAAATTTACCTGGTTCGCAGTAATAACCATGTTCGTATCGATGTTTGATGCCTACGTTGACGCTCATCTATCTGGATTTCCACAAAAAACAAATGATGATGCCGTCAGCCTCAACCTACATCCGTCTTTCAAAGGCGGAATGGCTGCCTCCATATCGCTGTCGTTTTAATCCTTGAGGATAAAGTCTCTGATGTCCAGCCCGTAATGGGCCGGATCAACCATTCGGACAATTCTACGCTCGGCATGCTCGGGGAGGGAAAGATCGATCCACTGCGGCGTTTCGAGCAACCCCTGCCTGTTGCCGACGATCTTTACGTAAGGACGGGCTTTGTCCTTTTCATTGTTGGTAAGAACCAGCGCTATCTCATCGGTAGTCAAAAGCACCAGTGTCCCGGCCGGATAGATACCGATAATATCGTTGAATATTTTGAGTAAAAGCGGATCAAATTTTACTTTCATCTGGTAATGCATTTTTTTGAGTGCCTCATCCGGAAGAAAGGCTTTTCTGAGATATACTCTCCCTGAGGTCAAAGCATCAAAAGAGTCGGCAATAGAAACAACCTTGGAAAATAGATTGAGCGGGCGTTTTCGATAGTGCAGCATTGGATAACCGGTGAAATCGGCATTGATGTGGTGTTCAAAAGCCGCGCGGGCAGCTCGGGCCGTATGAGCATCCAGCTTCAAGTTTCTCAGAACCGTTTTAGCTCCCAACAGAGGGTGCTGCTGCATTTGGATCCAATCATTTTCATTGTAAGCATCCGGCTTTTGGATCAGATCAGCCGGCAGCTTGACCTTCCCGATATCATGGAACAAGGCAGAAAACCCAAGCTGCGACAACCTCGCCCGGTCCAAATCAATCTTAACCCCTAATGTGAGCGAGTAAACACAGACATTGATCGAATGGGCATACGTGTAGTCATCAAAGTTCTTAATCGCAGCCAGCTCAAGCACCGATTGGTCGTCATTTATGATATGCTCAATGAGTGAACGGACTACCTGTTTTGTTTTTGAAGTATTGACCTCTTTACCGGCTGCCACAGAAACCATGACCTCCTCAACTACCGCCATCGACCGGAAGAAAGTGGCGCGTGCTTCAGCGCGAAATCGGCGTCTGATCTCTTCGGCAACCGGAGGCACTTCGGATTCGAGCTCCTTTGCTGACAGGAACCGTATTGACGGCTGTCGGTAAGTCTTAAGCGTTTCCGAGAGGCTCTCAAGATTGTTCGCTGTCGGCTTTACATCAGCTATAAAACTAAACAGATGTTCGATCTCTTCGAGGGTCACATCAGAGAGGAAGCTCACACCTGCCAGACCAACCGCTTCCCAATCGGTTAAAATCGCTGTAGTGTTTGACAAATCGCGGTCGTGAAAACGGACAAGTTTTTGATTGATGAAATATCGTCCCGCAATAACCTTGATCGTAACCTCGTTTGACTCTATAAACAAAGCCCTCAATAACTCATGGAAGTTTGCGCACTGACGCTTGAATGCGGGATTGTTTTTGTCAACAATCCGAGCGTTTTTGTAAAGCACGAAAAACAATCTTACGAGCTTCTCTTCCATCTGCCCCGCAACAAGGTGGGGCGCGGGCTTGAGTGCGGCATTGACCATCATTCACCCCCGAACATAATTTCACGGCGTCGGTGCAAGGCTATAGAAGCCTGTCGTCGGATGTCTGGACGCCGGCTTGAAGCGAGTTTAACCAATAGCCGTTCTCCTTTTTCGCTTCGGTTATAACTAAGTGCATCGAAAGCGGCGCGCCGATAAAAAGCCAGAGTAGGATTGCGAAACGGGTTGTATTTGAGGATCAGACGTGATAGATACCCGACCGCCATCTCGCCTCCCAACATCGAGAAGGCTGTCAGCAGTGTTTCTTGATCGCCGCGCTCCCAGGAGATAAAGTCCTCGCCGTTAATGAGTGTCGTTATCGTTTCAAAAGCAGCTGAGCTTCGTCTGGCAACTATAGAGTTGACTGCCTCTGTTCGGATTTCTCGGTCAGAGTCCATCGCCGCCTGGCTGAGAAGTTCCAAGGCTTTGTCGTTGGAGCACTTTTTAAGCGCCGTTACCAGCTCTAAACGAACCTCCCGTTTATCATGTTTGAGGGCATGCTTGAGATAATTCAAGGAGACGTCGTCGCCAATTTGTGCCAGGATACCAATGGAATTGCACACCACACTACACCGCTTGTCATAAATACCTTTAGCCACCATGTCAGGGTGGTTTCGGCCCTTAGTTGCAAGGTAGCGGCAGAGGGTTTCACTATGAAGGTGATGATCAAGCTCACCCAATAGATCGGTTATGCCACTTAATGCTTCCCACCCAAAGTTATCCAGATATTGCTCTACTTCGTCGCCGCTGATGTCAGGGTGGTTATTAAGCCCTTCAGAAAGGGCTTTCAATCGGTCACGGCTGCCGGCGGTTACACAAGCGTCTTTCAACCGCTCTGCCCAGAGTGGTTTGTCACCACGGATTTTCCCTTCCAGCTCTCTAAGAAAATGAAGTATGTGAGTGGCTTCTATGAGCTTACCTGCCTGCAAGAACTCCGTCAACACTCTTACACAGATAGTGACGGTTTCATAAAAACCGTTCATCTCAACTTCTTGAAGCAGCATTTCTTTGAGGGTCTCGGTCGTCGATTCATAGAGGTCAAACTCAGCATCCCCCCCCACTAAACTGCCAACATTTTCCTCTTCTTCGTGTGACAGCTTGAGTTCTTCATTCAAGATCAAAGCGGTATTCGTGAGAGATACAGCGCCGGCGGGAATGTCGCCAGAGTCCATTCCTCTTGAGGACCCGTCTGAAGGAAGTGAAATGCTGTCTATCCCTTCTGCCTCAGAAGCTGTGCCAGAAGGCTCTCCCTGAGCGATGGCATAGAACTGAGCACGCTCCGAAGGCCCAGTTGGTATGTGACCGCCGCTGTCAATATCAATGTCAGAGCTGTCGTCGAGGTTCTCTTCATTTGTTTCCTGCTCAAGGTTAAAAATCGATTGGTAGTTTTCAATTTGATCCGTCGCAAACTGACTTTTATCGGGATCGCCTAAAGAATATGCCTGCATGTATTCCTGAAGATTGAAGTTGCCGTCATATTCTGAGAGGGAGATGTCTTCAAGAGTTGAGAAGGTAAACCTGTTGATCTCTGCTTCCCAGAGCTGGGCGGCGAGGTCCTGTGAGCTCTGGGGAGAGTTATTATAGTCTTTAACGACTTCAAGGAGTTTGTACACGTCGTCAATTTCCAGTCCGTCCTGGAATGTAAAATCAGTAATGCCAGCCTCGAAAAAGACACCGGCCAGGTTTTCTTCTTTTAAGCGAGTCTGAAAGACAACCTCATTTTCAAACAATAGCGAGTCCTTCTGCACGGAGATTGCAATCTGGCCGTATTGTTCGACAAGGCTTACCAGCCTTTCAGCAAAAGATCGCTTCATGGACTGAGGCAGAGGGTTATCCACAGGGTAAATGGAGACGACTTTGATTACCTTGAGAAAGTCTTTCAGGATCAGGCTGATATCCCTGATGCGGTTTTCTTTAATGGCGGTTTTTGTCATGGTAAAGATCTTAACACCCTTATTCTTCTATCGGCACCCTTCAGAAACGGTTTAACACCTTGAAAGAAAGGAAAATAGACCGCCTGCCCCCGAACGATGGCTCTTACTCATTTGTCTGGTCAGTTGTTCAGTTGTATGGAATGAGAGATATATCGGCCCGGAGCAGATAGTTACCAAGGTTATATTCACGAAAGGGCACAGTCCCCACTTGAAAGACCAGGCAGAGAATAAAAAAAGAGGGCGCTTCTCTGGTTGGGTAGAGGGGGCTAGGAAACTACCCAGGGACAGCAGAGAGTCACCCTCAATATGTTAACATATGGCATGATTTGTTGAAATTGTCAAGACCTTTTTTATTCTCTCGATAAATTTATTCAGGGTAAGGCCTTGTATCGAGGCTATAATCGCCAAGCAACTATGCGCTAAAGGTCTTTTTGCCCAACTTCTTTTCTTTTTTTCTGGCCCAGATGTGGGCATCATAGCGGAAGTTGCGCAATTACGGAAAGGACATGCTGAAAGAGGTACCCTATAAAGTCGCCCTTACGGCTCCCCTAATAGATCACACTTAGTCTGTCAGAAGCGGTAACCGGCGCTGACGCGGTAAGTCTCGTTCAGCGAGCTGTGATGAAGGTAAGCAAAATCCACGGTGAAGTTATTGACATCCACCCCGCCACCAGCGGAGAAACGCCCGATGTCAAAGCCAGCACGTCCAAAGGCTGTTTCTCTGAAGCCGATCTCCAGACCATAATGGGTGTCAAGAGACACAGGGCCGCTCCAATACTGGGCCGCGCATTTGAAGTTTTCAAATTTGATGTCTCCACTTGCCAAAAGCCGCCCGGTGAGATCGGCATACGAGTACTTTATCATTATCCCCGGTTTGACGGTGGGGTAGATTGATTCGTAGTTGACTGTATCTTCTGCGTTCTTTCTGCTGTAGCGGATGAAGCCGGTTGTGATGTCAGTAACCATCAGTCCCAGATTGACATACGGGTGAACTTGATAGAGCAGCCCAGCGTCAACTGTCAATCCCTTACCGGTCTTGACACCGATGTCACGATAAATGATCTTGGCCGCAAGCCCGAAATCAAGCCTGCCAACTATCTTGCCTGAAACAGCCGCCGAAAACAGATAGTCACCGTGTGATTCCTCGCGCACCACAAAGGGGCGTCCATTGGACAGGGTGTCGGTAATCTTGATGCCCCCTCCGCCAAGATAGTACACGTAGAAACCAAACGCTTGAATGAGAGACCCGCTTCGGCCTCGAGTATCCAAGTACGAAATATAGTCATGGTTCAAAAGAGAACCGAACGTTTCCGCGTGCATAAAGACAACATAGCGTCCGTTGAGTCGGTTCATGCCGGCCGGGTTCCAGTAAGCGGTCGTTCCATCGAACGCGCCGGCGACAACCGCCCCACCCAACGCCAAGCCGCGTCCCCCAACTCCCAGCGAGAACGCCTCACCGGCATATTTAGCCGCCCACAGCTTGGGCTGAATAAAGACAATCAAGAGAAAAACGTATCTTACCATCTTCCGCATAATCTAATTTACTATTGAAATCCGAGAAAAACGACAGCAAAAAAACAATTGATTCAATCGATACAACTTTTGGCAAAAAACAGGCCTTATATCATTGCGAGAGTGGATTAAATCGATCAAACTTCATTTCACCGTAATTTATAATATCGTAATACTGGAACTCAGATGGCTATCTTAACCATAGGGAAAAGGGTGAGACTGTACCCCGAAAATGTGTTGCCATAGTTTAAGTTGGCCTTGGTGTAAATTATTCTAAAACAGGACTGTTCCGGTCGAAAATAAAGTGGTAATGTAAAGAAAAATGTGTAAAAAGGTGTACCCATAAATTATGCCGCTTCGTCAGTTACATCTTTGATCGCTTTAATCTTCTCTGTGTTTCGCGTCCATTTGATGTTAAAGTAGTTAAAGATTGCATAGATGATACGGTCACAGCTTTTGGAGTTTTGGAAGTAGCCCATCACTTTCAGCCGTCGTCGGACTTCGCGGAAGCATCGTTCGATGACATTAGTGGTACGGATCATCTTGCGGATTTCCTGAGGAAACCCAAAGGCCGGTATCAGCTTGTCAAAATCTTTCTCCAGGCAGTTGACAGCTTTGGGAATCTTGCTCTGCCATTGTTTCTTCCAGGCTCGGAAACGTTTGGCGGCTGTTGTCGAAGATGAGGCATACATGATCTGGGCCGCCTGAGGGACGCACTCGGCTTGGTATCTCTTAGGGCAGTATTTGGCGACATTACGCAGCTTATGGACCCAGCAGAGTTGATGTTCAACCAGGGGATAGACCTCCTGGGCCGCTGCCCACAATCCGGCGCCGCCATCCATGATAATCAGTTTGAGATCACCGCCAACCAATCCACGAACCTTCAGGTTCTCTAAAAAGGCTTTCCAACAAGCTGTTGACTCCGAATTAGCTCGCTGGAAGCTGATGAGTTCCCGGCTGCCGTCAGCCTTGATACCATAGGCCACCAACAGCTTGACCTTCTTCGCTTTCAACTCAAAACGAATCTTCACTGTCAGTGCATCCACAAACAAAAACAGAAAATCATCGTCGATCGGACTGTTGGCAAAGTCGATAACGGCCTGATCTAGCTCTCTGACCACTGTGGAAACCTTGCTGGCCGAGAGCCGCTCACCGCACAGCACATCAAGAATCTCTCCCACCTTCCTGGTTGATACACCCCGAAGAAACATTGCCCGGATCGTCTCCTCCAAGGAATCATCCACTCGCTGGTAACGGGCAAAAAGCTCCGGCTGAAACTTACCTTCCCTATCCCGCGGTACCCTCAAATCAAGTGCCCCTACCGACGTCAACAAACTCCGCTGCCGATACCCATTGCGATGGCCGCGACGCCGACAGTTGCGCTGGTAACGACCGGCATTGATGAAACCATCAAAATCAACGGCCAACACCTTGTCGTACACCCGCTTAACTACGTACTGACAACCTCGCTCAAAGTGCATCAGAAACATCTGCTTGACTTCCGACAGTGCCACCGTTAGGTTCTGGCTGTCAAAATTCAATTCTCTGTAAGGCATTAGGTGTCTCCTTCTCTAAGTTGTTGAAATCCCAAGGATACACCTTTTGTCTTTTACACACTCTTAAATATATTACCAACCTTTCACCTCGGGCATGAAATACTTGCTTTCTATTAGAAAGAGCGTATCTTATTTAACAAGACTGAGGATTATTAACCGAGGACAAATTATTATGAAAAGACTTATCCCTGTTTTTGCTGTGTTGTTGGTCGGACTTTGGGTGAGCTGTAGCGACGAGAATGGCCCGACTAATAACGGTGTCACTACTCTCAGACTGGTTGCCAACACTACTGTGGATGAGCCAACCCTTTCCTCCCCTGATGAGGCGGTGTGGAGCAGTGTCGATTCTGTTACTGTGCCCGTAAAAATGGGAAACGCTCCCAAGCTGAAGCCTCCTAAAGCGGCTGCCATTCCACCGGAAATCCTTGTCAAAGCGATCAAGAAAGGCGGCAAGTTGTATCTGCGCTTGCAGTGGAGCGACATGACATTTGACACTTACCCTGAACATTTCAAAGCTACCGAAATCAATACGCAAAGCCTTCCTCCAAGAGTTAACTTTACACAACAGCCATGCG
>Ga0315543_1003132_pt1 | contig 15148 bp, 11 predicted proteins | sample SalMarSW160210MG_2_FD_203098 | JGI IMG/M metagenome (GOLD analysis project Ga0315543, IMG submission 203098) | Salt marsh sediment microbial communities from the Plum Island Ecosystem LTER, Massachusetts, United States - Salt Marsh Sediment SW1601-210 ...
CGACAGAGAAGTCTAAACCTGAGTTAACAGTGCCCGAACCGGCGACTGATTCGGCAAAAGCTGAAACTGCCCCTAAGTCTGGTAAACGTGGGCCGGAAATTACGTTTGAAAAAGTGGTTCACGATTTCGGCAACATTGGGCCTGGGTCAAGAAATGTTTGTGAGTTTAAATTTGCAAACACAGGAAACAGCTTGTTGAAAATAACAAAGGTTAGCAAGACCTGCGGCTGTACGCCATATATACTGGTGAAAAGGGAATATGAACCGGGCGAGAGCGGGGTTTTGAAAGTGAAGTACAATGCGAGCAAACGGCCCGGCTCGACAAGGAAACATTTGTTTGTATCCAGTAACGATGAGGCGAAGCCCAAGGTTGAACTGACCGTAAGGGGCAACATTGTGTCGAAAATTGATTACCAGCCGAATAAACTTGACCTTTCGCTTAACGAGGAAAACGCCGGTTGTCCGACGATTACGATTAGAAGTCTTGATGGCCAGCCGTTTTCGATAAAGCAGTTCAAGACAATCGGACGGTTCAGGCCGACAGAAGAGCCTATAACCGCTGATTATGATTCTTCAGTGAAAGCAACAGAATTTGTTCTTCAACCAAAGGTCAATATAGAAAAACTGCAAAAAGGATTGAATGGGCGTATTGAAATTACCCTGACTCATCCAGAAAACAGTGTGGTCGCTATCCCTTTTAGAGCGCTGCCGAGATTTAAGATTACTCCGCCGTCCCTTATTGTTTACAAGGCTGAGCAGGGAAAGCCGGTAACAAAGAAGGTCTGGATACTCAGCAACTATGATGAGGATTTCGAGGTTGAGTCGACATCGACGCAAGAAGGCGCTATAAAGGTTTTAAGCCAGGAAAGAAAAGACAATCGTTATAAGTTTGAGCTTGAGATAACGCCTCCTGCTGCTGAAAAAGGCCGAAAAAGTATTTTCACGGATGTGTTTTTTGTGAATATAAAAGGCGGCGAGAGACTGAAAATTGCCTGCAGGATGTTCTATTTAAGAAAAGCAGAGAAGTCGCCCCCTACTAATTGAGCATATGCTCACTCAGCCCCTCCGAGGGGCGGGGCTCGCGCCTAATTGATGGGTAGGTGATAAAAGCTGACTTGGCATAAGCCGCAAGACAGGAACCCGGCTGTGGTTCGATTGCGCTCACCACATAATGTTCTTATGGTTTTTCTAACCGGCAATGAACCTGGTGCGAAGCCCTGCGGCTGTTCCAGCGGACAACTTGAGCGGCTTGTGAGTTGCGAGAACTTTTTGTGAAATCTTCATTTGTGAAAATAGCTAACCAAATCGTTATGGTCGTGGCAGGATTGGTCCTTATCGTCGCGACCGTGCTGAAAATCCATCATCTGCTAACCGAACCGATTATCAGCAAAGGTTTCTGGGAGTCGTGGGAGTTCTTTTTAATCCAGATACCATTGGAACTGGGCCTGGGAATATGGCTTGTATGCGGACTGTTCAAGAAAGCGGCATGGGTGGCTGCGGTGCTGTCTTTCGGGTTGTTTATAGTGGTAACGCTGCAAAAAGGATTTATCGGGGCAGAATCCTGCGGCTGTTTTGGGAGAGTTCACGTCAATCCATGGGTGACCCTTTCGGTGATTGATATACCACTTTTTCTTGGCTTGGTGATTTTCCGGCCAAAGGGTTACAAACTCCTGCCACCGTCGTGGCCTTCGGCGAAACATTTCTTTGGCGTTGCTATACCGACATTTATCATACTTGGTGTTATCGTTCCGGTTCTGATATTCAATAAGCCACCCGATAAGACAGACAAGTACGAGGTGGTAAGACCCAGAGAATGGATTAAAAAAGAACCTCCGGGCGAAAAGCAGGTTAGCGAGGAATGGTCGATGCTCAAGTATATCGATATTGCCGATTCCCTACGGTCGGATATTGCCATCGTAGTGCTTTATAGTACCGAATGTGATACCTGTGATGATGCCATTCCACTATACGACCAGATGAGCCGCGATATGGCCGGCAACAAGGACTCGATACGGTTCGCATTTATTGAAATTCCTCCATATGCTTCAGAGAAAGATAGTATTGTTCCAGTCGATACCCCATGCCTGCGAGGCAAGCTCGATTCGAGGAAGGACTGGTATATTCAAACCCCTTTGGTTGTGGTGATACAGGATGGTTTGGTGGTCAAATCCTGGGAAATCGAACCCCCTCAGCTTGACGAGATGCTGGACGCAGTATTTGCGGAGAGTAAATAGTTTTCATTTAGAGAATCTATTTGCGCATAAGATAGCAGGCATCATCTTTGGAACGTCCGAAACTGTTGGGCCGATGTTGGATTTCGGCGATTGCCACACACCTGAACAGAGTGCTGACTATGGAGGGAACGAGCCCCGCCTACCCAAAGGCTTGTCCGTCGGGCAGGAGCTTTATTTGGGAAAAATAGTTCATTGGAGGGAACCAAATGTTGTCGGCGATGTCAAAGAATAAGGAGGCCTGGAAGAGCTATATGATAAAGACATTGCGGATAACAAGTATTATAGCGGTGGTGTTAGCGGTTGTTTTTTTTGTTTTTCCTGCGGTTTTTGGCGTTCGCGGCGATAAGCAAATTGAGCAATTTTTGAATTCTGCCGGCGTAATAAAGCAGTTCAAGGAGGCTAAGGGCGATAAAGTCAAGGACAACCAGCAGGAAATCTCGCCACTTGTAAAGCAGGCAGAAGCTTTTGCGTTGTATTTGAATCCACCCCCTAAGCCAAAGACAGAACCTTCGGTGTCCCGTCCCCGTAGCGAACCCAGACCCAGGTCTGTTTCACCTAAATTTAGGATTGTCGGCACCAGTCGTCATGCGTTACACCCGGAGTTGTCGCTGGCCTTGATTGACGAGCCGGGCAAGGGTTGTCGCTGGGTAAGACAATTCAGCAAGGTGGGGCATTTAATTATTGAGCAGGTAAAAGACGGTCTTGTAGTTGTTCGGGATGGCGAGAGTACTTTCGAACTTGTGGCGGAAAGGCCTAAAAAGAGAAGTCTTCTCAAGAAAGACTCGTCAATTCAGATGAACGCCGAAGAAAAAGCAGTGTTAGCGAAAGAGAGGGAAAAGGCCTTAGCTGAGCTGGATGCCCTGCTGGCCGAAATGGGGTTGGCGGAAGCTTTTCAGATGGATGCTGAACCTGGTGAAACTGATTCGAGCCCCAAGGCTGAGGAAGCTGCGGCGGCGAGTGAAAAACTTATTTCCAAGCTTGAAACTATGCGTATAAGTGCCGAAGAAGCAGAGAGGCTGGGCCGTTTGGGCCGAGGGTTAAAGGAGAACGTTCAACGGGGGGATGATAGAACTGAAAGTGATGCAAACTTGATTGAACCAAATCTGAATGATGTAAATATTTCGGGGTAAGTCCCACTTGGGACACCTAACGGTGGACAGCTTGTCCGTCCGTAGTCCCTTTTTCATCGGGACGAAGGCGGGTCCCTGCTCGCCGGCACGCAAAAAAGCCGATATTAAAGCCGTTAGCTCTCCGTAAGTCCGCTTGGGGACGCCTAACGGCGGAGTCCCAAGGATTGCCACAGGTGGCGAAAAAGGCAGCAGCCATCTAATTCCAGCCTCCCCCGAAGATGTTACACTTTAAGGTGTGCCAAGCCCGCCTACCCAGAGGCTTGTCCGTCGGGCAGGTCTTGCTTATTTGTTTTTATTGTGCTTTTATTGCTTCCCTTGTTTTTGCCGATAGATAAGGGGTTTCAGTAGTTTTGAGTTTTCAGTTTTAAGTTTCTTTGATTAGGTCCCTGCGATAAGTCGCAAAATGGGGGTCCTAAGCGGATTATTAGCTGAAAATAAGGAACTTTTCGGTGTTTTCTGTGTCTGAATTAATATGACGGGTATGGGTATTCGAGCTGGTCGCAGTTGGAGACTTAAGCGAATATTTACGTAAGGGTTTGTGAAAGAAGGAGTTATTTTAGTAGTTTTCGGCACAATGTCCGATAAGTATTGAGATTTACCCCGTTAGAATTTCTTACTGATAACAGAACAGAGACCTTAGACGTTTCAATTCTAACGGGGCGAACTGTGGAGTAAGCTATGGTGGCAGAGCGGCAATTTCAAGGCCGTGGGAAGGCAAAGGTTTTTATTTTTATCTGTGCAGTAACTGTCGTTGTTCTGGGCGGCAGTTGTCTTTTTGCCGTGGACACCGTTAGAGGCCCGAAGGAAAAAGGCTCTAACGGGGTGGAGGGAGGTACTGCTTCTGAAGCTGCGGAGGGTTCCCGCAAAGCGGGGTCCCGACACAGGGTTTTTTCCTTAAAACATATATCAGCCGAGCAGGGCAAAAAATATCTTGCAGAGGCCGGGGTCGGCACAGTTTCGCAGCTTCCCGGCGTTAATGCGCTTTTGGTGACGGCTCGTTCTGAGGAGCTGGTTAAAGCGAGCGCTATTCTGGAGCTTGTTGATGCAGAGGAACTTTTTTATATAAAAGCGATTTTTCCCGTCTCAGAGGTCGAGAATCTTCCCTCTAATGAGCAAGTAGCAGCTAAGATTGGCGACATATCAATAGGGACCTTCTCCAATCCGCCAAGCAACACTGCAAAGACCAGGGCAATTATAGACGTCCACGGGGATGTAGTAATAGCTGTTGCTCCAGTTGGGCAGCTTGAAAGGATTGTTTCCGCTATCGAGCAGCTACAGAGCACTGAAGCACAAGCTCTGCAAGGCTCCGAGCCGAACAAATCGGCTGAGATGGATGGTGCAAGCGGAGCGAAAACAGAAACGGTCACAGAGGCTGAGTTTAAAAGAGCAGCCGCTTCTTTTGAGCCTGCCGGTCAGGCCGATAGCTCTCCGTCAAGAGTCCTTAGGACTGCCGCAGGTGCAGAAGACGACGAATCGGATGGGCTTTTCAATAAGCTTCTCAATTCTATTGCCGAGGCTAAGAATAGCACCGCAGGACACCTTGCGGTGGAACCGAATCTACCTGCTGTTGGAAGCGTGGATGAGGGCACTGCTGAGAAACTGGAATCGGAACCGAAGGCTGAGCCGGGCCCCGTTTTGCGAGGTCCCCAAAGGCAAAAAAGAGCGTTTAGGGATTCCCTGCGACCAGAGCGTAAAATGGGAGCCGAGGTTGCTGAGCCAATCTCGGAGGTCCGCTCGCCCTCGCCCCTGCCACAGGGGTGGGGCTCATACGGGCCGAAGTCCATTGCCGATGGGAATGAAATGCTTGAGTTGGATTTGCCCGAGAGGCTTAATATCATAGATTTGTTGGATTTGGTGGGTAAGTATTTACAATTAGACTATATGTATGATGAAACCAAGGTGAAAGGCGAAGTTGCACTGAGGCTTCAAGGGCCTATCAAGGTAAAGGATTTGTATCCTCTGCTTGAATCTGTGCTGAAGTTCAAGGGTTTTGTGATGACTCGCAGGGGCAATCTTGTAACCATTGCCCCTGCTGCTGAAGCTGTGAGTCTTGACCCTGTTTTGCACCCTGAGGTGGGTGAGGTGCAGCTTGGTGATGTAATTATAACCCGTGTCTTTAAGCTGAAACATATAGATACGGCCAGCGCACAGAATCTTTTGGTTAGTATGAAGCTGGGGGCAGATATCTCGCCGATTCCCGAGACAGGAACACTTATCATTACCGGATACGCCTACCGTATGGCACGCATAGAGGAACTTTTGCAAATGGTTGACAAGCCAGGTGAGCCAAGACAATTCAGGTTCAGACAGTTAAAATACACGATGGCAACAACGCTTGCTCCGAAAATCAAGACGCTTGCTGAGCAGTTAGGAACTGTATCAATTACTATTGCAGCATCGTCACCGACAATCACTCGCGGGCCGGGGGAGTCGACAACTGCTTTCAGAGCCCGACAGCGAAGAGCAGCCGCAGCCGCTAAAGAAGCTCCGTCCGGCAAAGGTGAGGTTTATCTCGATGCTGACGAAAGAACAAACCGCATCCTGATGATAGGCCTTGAAGAGCAATTGATTGTTATTGATAGTTTGATAGATTCTCTTGATGTTGAACAGCAGGACCTTCGGTCTCTGCGATTATATGATATCCAGCATGTCGGAGCCGAGGAGGTGGTGAAGAAATTAGGAGAGCTTGGCATAATTGGCGGCGGCGGTCGGCCAACTGTGAGAACTTCTGCTGAGGCCAAGTCCGCCAGGCAGGGAACCCCTGCGCCTGCAGTAACCAGTGATATAGAACCTCTTGTGGAAGAACCACAAGTGGTGGTAATTGAGTCAACTAATTCGCTTTTGGTAAATGCCACGCCTGAGCAGCACACCCGGATAGCTACGATTATCAGCTATGTGGACAGCGTGACCCTCGAACAGGCGATACCTTATGTAATTTACCCCCTTGAAAATCAGTCCCCGGAGGATTTGGCTGGAGTTCTGCAGCAACTTATTCAGGAGACTATCAAAGACAAAGAAGGCAAGATTGAAAGAACAATAAGGAAAATAGAAGAAGACATTATCATCGTTCCTGATGAAAGCACTTTTTCGATAATCGTTTATGCCAGCAAGAAAAATCAGGAATGGATAGGGAATTTAATAAAGCAATTGGATAAGAGAAGGCCGCAGGTGCTGATAGATGTCTCACTTGTCGAAATAACGAGGGATGACGAGTTTGAGTACGATCTCAACATTATAGCCAATGCGAAAGACTTAGTAACAGGCAACATAGGTGTGACCGGTAGTGTTTTGCCCATTGCTGCCTCTATTGGTAACGAGCTTGAAGGTGGATGGAACGTCAGTGGCGTCGGGAAAGTCGAGGGTTTTTACGCCGAGGATAAGATTCAGGCCCTCTTTACCGCGATGGACAGGAAAGACTATGGTCGAGTTCTTGCGAAGCCCAAAGTCCTGGTCAACGACAATGAGCAAGGTGTAATAAAAACAACCGAGAAAACACACGTCAGAACGGAAATCATAAGTTGGCCGGGCGACCCGCCTCACGAGGTTATAAGTGTGCAGTATGTCCCTTATGAAGCGAAGATAGAACTTAACATAACACCCAATATCAGTGAGGGTGATTTGCTGCGTCTTGAAATTGATATGGTCCGTGAAGACTATGAAACAAGAGCGCCCGATCCTCCTGATTACACAACGAGCAATATAAACACGATTGTTACCGTCCCTGATGGCAGTACTATCATTCTCGGCGGACTTACAAAACTAAAGCAGAAGAAAATCGGACACAAAGTGCCCTTATTGGGTGATATTCCACTTGTGGGAGGATTATTCAGGACTATTGACAACAGTGATGAGACAAGTAAGCTCTATATCTTTGTTAAAGCCAATATCCTGCGGCCTGATGAAACCGTTGGCCTTGCGCAACTTCAGCAAATCTCTTCAAGAAACATGGCCGCCTTTGAGGAAGCCGAACGCCATTTCCAGGAATACGAGAGTATCCCAGGGGTAGAGCCGGAGCCGATGGACCCATTGCGTGTCCTCGAGGCGGAATAGCTATATCGTATTGCGTCTTTCTTTTGCACGATGCCCGCCTCGGCAAGCCGAAGGCGAGACGGGCATCACGCATAATACACAACTAAAATGAAGGAATTATTGATACAAACTGCTAAGCGGACGGGGCTGGTTGACGCTGAGCAATTGGCAGGGTTTCTGAAAGAAAACAGTGAGGGAAAATCCCGACTCGATGAGCTTTTGCTTGGCTGTCCGTACTTTACCGAGGAGGCGGTCTTGAAGCTGTTCGCTGCTGCGCTGGGGTGGGAATTTTTAGAGGATATATCTGCCAAGGCTGTGCCTGCCGAGTTCATAGAATCTATTCCTGCGACCTATGCTCAGCAGCATTATCTTATCGGCGTAAGAACTAAGGCCGATGACGGAGAACTTACTGTGGTTTTGTCCAAGCCTTTAGACTCCAACGTTCTGGATAATATCTCGAAGATGACCGGTTTGCCCGTCAGGCCGGCGATATCCACCCGTGCTGTTATTACCGCTGTAATAGATGTTGCATACGAACAGAGGACGACTGTCATTGAAGAAGTGGCGGAAGAACTCGATTCGCAAAATATCGACCAGCTCATTGATGAAGTGGGCACTTCCGACGACCTTCTTGATGTGGTTAATCGTCCGCCGGTTATCAGGTTGGTTAATGATATTCTTTTTCGTGCACTGCAATTGCGGGCCAGTGATATTCATGTGCACCCTTACGAGGCAAAGATTCAGATTCGCTACCGCATAGACGGTATTTTATATGATGTTTTGAGTTTGAATAGAAATGTTTTGCCGTTGGTTATCTCTCGTATCAAGGTAATGGCGGGGATGGATATTGCGGAGCGTCGTCTTCCGCAGGACGGCAGGTGCAGTGTTCGGCTGGGCCAGCGAGAAGTCGATTTGCGTATCAGCACTGTGCCGACCAGCTACGGCGAACGCAGTGTCCTGCGACTGCTGGATAAAAGCACAGGATTGTTTGCTCTGGATGAGTTGGGCCTGTGGGAAGACGATTTGAAAAAGTTTGATTCTTTATTGGGCCGTTCGCACGGGGTTATTTTCGTGACAGGCCCGACGGGCAGCGGAAAAAGCACGACTCTTTATGCATGCCTTAACAGGATTAATTCAGCTGAGAAAAATGTTATAACCATAGAAGACCCTATCGAGTATCAACTGGAAGGTATCAGCCAGATTCAGGTTGCCAGTAAAAAAGGGATGACTTTTGTTACATCACTTCGGCACGTGCTTCGTCAGGACCCGGATGTTATAATGGTTGGCGAAGTTCGAGATGTTGAAACGGCTCGAATGGCGATACAATCCTCTCTGACTGGCCATTTGGTTTTCAGCACGCTGCACACGAACGACTCGGCAGGTGCGATAAGCCGTCTTTTGGATTTGGGTGTTGAGCCTTATTTGGCAAGTTCATCCTTGATTGCCATAATGGCTCAGCGATTGGTTCGGAGAGTGTGCCCGGATTGCAAAGAGCCGTATGAGCCGACGCCTCATGAGTTAAGAGGACTTGGGCTTGGTGACGTCGAAACGTCCGGTTTGGAACAAGGCGGCGGTAAGTTCCTCGTCGGAACGGGATGTGACAGGTGTTTTCAGACCGGCTATCGCGGCCGAACGGGTGTTTATGAACTGATGTTGATTAATGAAGAAATTCAGGACATGATATACAGAAGAGAAACTGCCGGTGCTATAAAGAAAGCCGCCCTTAACGCAGGACTACAAACGCTGCGAATGGACGGGGTAAGAAAGGTACTTGCCGGGGTGACAACTATTGCTGAAGTATTGAGAGTGACACAGGCAGATGTGATGTAAAGGACGGACATTTATGCCGAGATATAACTATATAGCGATGGAGGCAGACGGCAAAAAAGTCAAAGGCGCAATCACCGCCGAGAGCCCGTATGCTGCGCGAAAACAACTAAGGGCCCGAAGTATTCACCCTACCTTAATCACAGAGACCGGCTCCGGTTCCGAGGGTAAGGCTGCGTTGCTTTCAATTTTCGCCAGAGGCGGCAAAACTCAGATAATCGATTTTACAAAGCAACTGACTACACTGCTTAATTCAGGAATTAAGCTGACCGAAGCACTTTCGGTTCTTACTTTGCAAATATCCGATGTGCGATTCAAGAACGCCCTTATCGACATTCGCGACCGGGTTGTCACCGGCGAGTCTTTTACCGATGCCTTGAGCGATTACAGCGATTATTTTGACGTTATATATGTGAGTATGGTCCGCGTTGGTGAGGTAACCGGCACTTTGGCCCAGAGCCTTTCGACCATTGCAAAGTTTATGGAGAAGCGCCAGCGGGTCGAATCGAAGGTAATGACAGCGATGATATATCCGATGGTTCTGATTGTATTTTGTATCGCAGCGATTTTGGTTTTGACAACGACGGTTATCCCGAAAATAGCTGAGCAGATTGCAAGGACAGGGCAGGAGTTGCCCTGGATTACCAGACAGTTGATGAACGTAAGCTATATACTGACGAGTTGGTGGCTGCTTGTTGTGATTGCAGTGGTTTTTGGAATTGTCTGGGGTCTGAGGCGTTTTCTGAAGACGCAGCGGGGTGCGTATTTGCGGGACAGGTTTATCCTGGCCCTGCCATTGTTCGGGCCTCTTATAAAACAACGGGTTGTTTCACGTTTTGCCTCGACACTTTCGACGCTTCTTGGTTCAGGACTTGCTATGGCTGAGTCTCTTCGGGTTGTATCGGAGGTTACCGGCAACAGTCTTATGAGAGTCGCCGTTCAGCGGGCACGTGAGAGAATTCTTGCCGGTGCTGATATCGCTACGCCACTGAGAGACAGCGGTGTCATCGACCCTGCCATTGCTCATATGGTGGCTGTTGGAGAAAAAAGCGGTGAGCTGGAAAAGATGCTTAAGGATATCAGCGGAAATCTCGAAGCTTCAACTGATATAGTTATTGAAAGATTGAGTGCCGCGGTTGAACCGCTTATTATAATTGTTATGGCTGCAATAATAGGTTTGATTGCTTATGCAACAATATTGCCGATTTTGGAAGTTTCAGCGGGGAAATTTTGAGCAGACTATTTTAGGAGCTTAATAGAGAAATGAAAAAAAGAAGAAGAAAAAACAGATACGGTTTTACGATGATAGAATTGATGGCTATGCTGATTATCATCGGTTTACTTGCCACTTTGGTAGTTACAAAAGTAGCGACGAAGATAGACCAGGCCCGTGTTACAACCACCAAAGCCAATTTAAAGGTTCTTCATTCTGCGGTTACTCAGTTCAAGATGGACACCGGCCGATTTCCAGCCGAAGAGGAAGGGCTTATGGCACTTGTCGAGCAGCCGAGCGATGTTATAAGGTATGAGCCGGGCGGTTATTTGGAAACTACTGAAATACCCAAAGATGGCTGGGGAAATGACTTTATTTATGAGCTTTTTCCGGAAACCGGTAAGTCGTTTGTAATCAAGAGTCTTGGTGCTGATGGTGAAGAAGGTGGTGAGGACAACGATGCCGATTTGTACAGCACTGATGCATACTGATAGCGTCGTGCACGGGCAATCCGACTTGCGCAATACGCAATACGCAATACGCAATGCGAGATGTGGTTTTACGCTGACTGAGTTGGTAGTGGTGGTTTTGATAGTTTCGCTGTTTGTGCTTTTAGCGGTTACGAATCTTTCCGGGTTACTTAGAAGGAGCACGTTTAGGGCCCAGGCCAATGAGTTCGTTTCGACAATGCAGATGGCGGCCAGCGCCGCTGCCGAGAGCAATAGAAGATACGAAGTTATTATTAATATTGCAGAGCAGAACTATATGCTTCGCCAGATTACTTCGGCTCATTTGCCATCGGATGTTCTGGAAGAAGAGATTATTGTCGAAAATGACTTTAGTGATAATTGCCGGATTGTTTATGTTTTGTTCGACGACCTGGTCGATACCGACGAGGACCATCAAAAGGCATTTTTTCGCGCTGGTCACGCAGGCTGGCAGGCCGGTGGAAAAATAGTTTTGCTCGATGAAGATGAACAGCCGTATTCGGTTGTGGTCAACCGGCTCAATGGAATTGTCACATTAGAAGAAGGTGATGTCGAGCTTTTGGAGCCGAAACCTGAAGATGAACTTCCGTTTTAAAACTTGTGATGCGTCCTGCATCGTGCGTCGCTCGTTACGCAATACGCAATACGCAACGCACAATACGAAAAAGAAGGCTTTCAGCCTGATAGAGGTTTTGACTGCTCTGGCTATTCTTGCGCTTGTCAGCTCGAGTGTGTTGGTTGTTATAAACCGCTGTATGGCCTCAGCCGCAGATTCAGCACTGCGTATGCAGGCCTTTGAGGTTGCGCGCGATAATATGGAAACTCTTTTGTCCAGAGATTCAGTTAAAGAGATGGTTGAGTACGGCAGCAGTGATAAGTATCCCGAGATTCAATGGCAAACTACTGTTGAGACGTTTTACGAGCCGGTGACGAAGCGGATGTGGGTCAAGGCGGTTTGCTCGGCTGAATATGCCGATATGACAGGTGATGTGCAAACGATTGAACTAACGCACTGGTTAACCGGCTTAACGAAGGAGCAGTTTCTTGAAATCATTGCAGAAAAGCAACGGTTGACAGAAGATGTTATCGGAACGGATGAAGAGGCCGCTGACTATGCCGGTGTCGACGTGGCGACCATTCAGCAGTGGGTTGAAAATGGTATGCCTAAAACCGAGGATGGCTTTTATATCAAGGATTGGCTTGATCTCTATGCAAGGACTAACGGAAGGCCGACTGTCGAGGACAGAAACCGGCTGGCAAAAGAGGATGCGGACTTAGAAGAGGCAGAGGACAAACAGGACGAGAAAGGCGAGGAAGAGGAGAAAGATGCAAAAGAGGAAACAGATAGAGATAAGGCGGAAGAAGAGCTGATATGCGGATACACCATGGAAGAGCTTATGCAAATGGATTTTGACCAAATCTGGGAAATAGTATGGAACTGTGACGAATTTTGACGGTTTGTTAAATAATATGAGAAGAACTTCTAAAACATCCGGAGACCTGTTGGGTTTTTCGTTGGCTGAGGTGCTTGTGGCTCTGACGATAGGGGCGATGATTTTGGTCGCAGTGCTGAGTATTTACAGCCGGGCAGAAACCAGCGCTGCTGCAATCGTACGTAAGCTTGATAGCTCCAGATTGGCCTTCGAGGTTTTGCAGCGCATAGCCGAGGACCTTGACAGAACAGTTGCACCAGGCGCCGATACGAAAGTTACTATCGACAATAAATTTGAAAAAGGTTTCTCGACCGCCCAGCTAACGGTTCTGAGAACTATTTATGACAGCAGGGACAAAGAGCAGACATTTGAAAGAATCGTTTGGCAAACCAACTATGGTAATGACGCCAACGGTCTTGTTTTATATCGCAGTCACAGTGGAATCGCATCAGAAGATAAATTGCTCGATGAGCAGAAAGAAGATTGGGAAAAAGAGCTCTTTGTGCCGATTTGCACGGGCGTTACTTTTTTTAAAATACAGGTCCCAAAGGGTGAAGATTTTCAGGATAAATGGACAAGCGATTCGTTGCCTCCTGGTATTGTGGTGACTATTTCTTTTGCCGAGCCTTTTAAGACATTAGATGGTACTTTGGATGTGCCGGATGAGGGAAAAGTCACACGAAACATAGCTATTGACAGAACCAGAAAAATCAAATTCACGTTAGTAAAAAAAGCAAGGTGATGAAGAACGAAGGTTTGAATAATCAAAGTGATTGTAGAAGCCGCCCCGGCATTGTGCTTTTGGTGACATTGGTGCTGTTGGTTGTGCTTTCGACACTGGCTTATACCCTGAGCAGTCGTCTTGCCGCCCGACGTCACCGTGACCAGTATATCATAGATTATCAAGCTGCCCGCTACGGTTGTGACTCAGCAGTGCGGTATGCATTTGCCAAATTGGAGGATATTAATATCCCGCCATTGATTGCCCGTCCGAATGAGCCGGATTTTTCGAATTTATTTATCCTTAGCGAGGTCGAGTACGAGGAGCTTTTAGCCGAGTGGGCGGCGAAGGATACTTACAGCAGAACTGAGAGCTCTGGTGATATGCGTGACATTAATGACATCAATGACGTGGGTGAAACTGGTAATATCAGCAGTGTTGCCGACTTTAATGACTCTAATTCTCTGACGGTACGTGGCCCGTATGGTCCACCTTGGCCGTTTGTAATCGAGCCGGTTGAGTTCGAGATTGGTTCTGCTGCAGTCAGGATTGAAATTGAAGACGAAAATGCAAAATACCCCGTCGGTTGGATGTTGCTGGATGATGAAGAAGTGCAGCGTGAAGCCCTGGCAGGGCTCGAAACTTTCTGCGAGTGGATGGATGTCAATAGTGTGCGGATTGATTCACTAAAACAAGAACTAAAGGAAATAAGTGAAATAAAAACGTTCAAACTTGACTTCAAACCGATAAAGGAAAGAACGCCGATGAAGACAGAAACAAAAACCAGGCGTGGAAGAAGAAGCCGTAGAAGAGCTACACGATTTAAGACAACCACTATATCCGTCTCTGAGCAGATTGCCAAGCAGACTGCTGATTTTGCAAAGCTTTTTCACAGTTCATTAATTGATACTGAGGCCCTTGCCAGACCAGCAATAATCAGCGAAAGCAGAAAAGAATCGGCTCTGAAGTATATGGGACTGTGGGCTTCGAGCAAGGTGAATATAAATACCGCTCCTCGACATGTATTGGAAGCAGCTTTTACTTTTGGTGGTGATGCTGATAAAATCGCTGGAGAAATTATACGGCGAAGACGAGTGGAGCCTTTTACAGATATAGAAGATTTGAGGAAATTACTGTTTAGATACTCCGATTCGATAGGAAAATGTGAGAAATATATCACAACAGCCAGCAGGTTTTTCACTATTAGAATAACCGCAGTAAGTGGAGTGGCAGAAGCGTCGGCTATTATAGCAATAACTAAAGACGGCAAAAAGATAGAAAGAATTGCCTTAATCTCCGGCTGAGAGGCCGGTTTTTTAGGAGCTTGCTCGAAGTGGAAGGTCCGAACTATTTGGGAATTTATCTAAGCAAAGGCACTGCGACCGCAGTCTGTCTCGGCTTGGAAGAAGGTGGGGGTAGACGCATCCTGGGCTGCTTCAGCGTTACTATTAAAGAAACAGAGGAACAGAAACCACAAGAGCTGGTGCGTCTTATCGCAGAGGGTTGTGCCGAGAGAGAATTGAAGTTTTCTGAGGTCGCGGTAGCTTTGGATTGTTCAATGTTTATGCAGCATAACGTGCACAGTGAATTTAGTGACCCTAAACAAATCGCTGCGACCATCAGGTTCGATGCCGAGGAAGCTCTTGCTATGGACATAACCGACCTTGCGATAGCTTTCAAAGTAACTTCAAGCGACCAAACCGGTTCGGTGCTGACCGTCTTCACTGCCCAACAGAAGCAATTGTCTGATATTCTTATTTCTTTGCAAAACAATAATATCGACCCTATAACCATAGAGCCGGATGTTAATTGTCTATCGAGATTTATTTTGCAAAATGTACCCCTGCCGCAGAATTTGCGTTCTCTCTTCTGCGTACTTTCTGACTCGAGTGGTTATTTTATTGCCTTTGCAAAATCACAAGAAATACTGGCTATGCGAACGTTCCTGGTCAAGCCGAGACAAGAGAGAAACGAGCTGCTCGCCAGGGAGATACCGGTAACTGGTGCTTTAGTTGAGAGTAATGAACCGGTAAACTGCGTTAAAGTTTTCGACTCTACCGGCTCCGTAAACTGT
>Ga0315543_1003134_pt1 | contig 15140 bp, 8 predicted proteins | sample SalMarSW160210MG_2_FD_203098 | JGI IMG/M metagenome (GOLD analysis project Ga0315543, IMG submission 203098) | Salt marsh sediment microbial communities from the Plum Island Ecosystem LTER, Massachusetts, United States - Salt Marsh Sediment SW1601-210 ...
CAGATGAACAATCGGGACCCTTTTGTATATAAGACTGCCGATTACGGAAAGAGCTGGAAATCTATCAGCTCCGATATCCCGAGGAGCGTATTCAACTATGCACACTGGATACATGAAGATCCGGTGAGGAAAGGAATGCTCTATCTGGGAACAGAGAATGCCATCTATATTTCCTTTAATGACGGCAAAAACTGGCTTCCTCTGCAAAACAACCTGCCTCATGCGCCGGTCCACCATATGGTCATACAGGAACATTTTAATGACCTTGTCGTGGCAACCTACGGCCGCGGATTCTGGATCATGGACGATATCACACCTCTCCAGCAGCTCACTCAGGAAGTCCTCAAGTCGGATGTTCATCTCTTTGTGCCGCGGCAGGCTTACCGGCTGCACAGCGTAACCGGAGGCGCAAGGGTCAATCCACAAGCTTTCATTAACTATTATCTGAATACGGCTCCAAAAGGAAATGTTGAAATCACGATACTGGACGAAGAGGGACGAACAATAAATACACTCCGCGGAAGCCGTAAAGCGGGGATAAACCGGGTCTCATGGAACCTGAGATACGAGGCAGCAAGAAGGGCAAAGCTGAGAACCAAACCTCCAGGAAATCCTCATGTCGTTGAGGAAAAAAGATTCATATCCACCTGGGAGCGGGAAGGATGGTATCCCATACTGAGTTGGGGGACAAGCGGTGGTTTTTACGGAGCGCTCGCAGCACCTGGGAACTATACTGTGAAGCTTTCCGTTGATGGAGCGGAACTCAGCCGGAAGCTAGTTGTTAAGAAAGATCCGCGTTCGGCCGGAAGCGAAGCAGGTATCCGGGCCCAACTCAATATGCTGCTTGAACTCCGCGGCAATATCAATACTGTGTCTGATATGATCAGCCAGATCGAATGGATGAGAAAGCAGATTTACGACCTGAAAGATATCCTGAAAGGCGGCAGCCATGCCTCTGTAATTACTGCTGCAGATGAACTCGACAAAAAGCTGAGGGCTGTGGAGGACAAAATATTCCAGCCTATGACAGCAGAAGGCGACTCAAAGTCTTTTAGATATCCGAATATGCTTTACTGCATGCTTTCGGTACTTGCAGGAGATGTAGCTTCTATGGTCGACTTTGCCCCGAACAAACAGCAGATTGAAGTGCACGAACTGCTTAAAAAACGCATGATAAGCTATAAAGGCAAGCTGGATGAATTGATTAAAAGCGATGTGCCGGCTTTCAATGACATGCTCAAGGAGAAAAATCTCTCGGTCATCATTGCTGATAAAAGATGAATTTGAGTGCATGTTTGCGCTCCACTAAGATTTTTAACGCCATTTCCTCCCCGATCTTCTCGGCTCTGATGGAACTCCGCATATTTATCTTAAGCAACGCCACTATGTCCGCAAGCCACCATCAACACCGCCCCTTTGATCATACAGTGCTCACACATCCATCAGGCCAGAATTCGTCTGGTTCCCTCGAAGATCGACTCAGAAAGGCTAAATCTTTCAATGTCACTTCCTCCATCCCCTCAAATTCATATGATAGTTGGTATTATATTAATTCTATCAGCAATTTTTATGAATAATTCAGAAAAACCTGGATTATTCAAGAGTCGAGGTTACTGCAGATGCGAGGCACAGCGCATGAAGTTGTGGTCCTTCACCACGAATGGACTGGTCACCGAATTGACGTCTTGCACATTTTTCTCCAAAGTTTTATAATGATATTTGGAAGGAAACCCATTGAAAAGACATATTTTTACATCTTTGTTTCTCTGCATGATTTTTTTGTTTCCTGCCCTCGGGAATCCCAAGAAAAAATCTCCCAAAGACCTGCCGGAAAACCACAGAGCCTGGTTGCAGGAAGAGGTCGTCTATATCATCACTCCCAAGGAAAAAGATGTCTTCCTCCAGCTTGAAAGCGATAGAGAACGGAAGATGTTCATCGAGGCCTTCTGGAAACAGCGAGACCCCAATCCCAATACACCTGAAAATGAATATAAAGAAGAGCACTACCGCCGCATCAGCTATAGTAATCAAACATTCGGCCGGGCATCACCGGGGCCGGGCTGGCGGACAGTAAGAGGACGGATCTACATCACCCTGGGTGAGCCCAATACGATCGAAAGGTATGAAAATGAATCTGAGATCTATCCCACAATTATCTGGTTTTACAACGGCATGGCCGAGTACGGACTCCCCAATACCTTTAATGTGGTCTTCTTCAAAAGAAGTGGAATCGGTGAGTACGAGATGTACTCGCCTATAAAATTCGGGCCCCAACACCTGCTCATCAATTTCAAGGGAGACCCCATGGACTATCTGTCCGCTTACCGGGAACTTATGGGAATAGAACCTACTGTCGCCGGCATCTCCTTGACTCTGATCCCCAGCGAAGCCCAACACCTGCCCTCTCCGTCTTTAGCCTCGGAGATTCTCATTTCCCAGATGATTCCCACCGCCCCTCATGAGAAAGTCAAAGATGCTTACGCGGAAAAGCTCCTCAAGTACAAAGACTTCATCGAGGTCGATTACTCCGCCAATTACATCGACAATGATGCCTTGGTGAGGGTAATCCAAGATAAATCAGGCATGTTCTTTGTCCACTATCTCATCGAACCCAGCAAATTTTCTATAGAAAATGTAGGAGACCAATACTACAGCAATTTTGAAGTCAATGGCAAAGTCTCTGACTTGGAAGGAAAAACTGTTTATCAGTACGACCGGAGAGTCCCCATCAAACTCAATCAAAACCAGCTCGACAACATCCGCGAAAAACTGTTCAGCTTTCAGGATTTGTTTCCTTTGGTTGAAGGAAATTATAAATTTGATGTACTGATGAAAAACACCATATCCAAAGAATTCACTTCCTTTGAAGTTTCCTTCACCATCCCTGAGGCTTCTTCTCTTATCATGAGCGACCTGACATTTGCCAACAGGATTGTCGAGGATTCCAAATACAAAGGAAAAAATAAGCCTCTGCTGATCGGAGGCACGCAACTTGTGCCATCTCCCCGAAACGACTTTTCAAAAAACGAGACTCTCTACCTCTTCTTCCAGATCTTCGGCCTTACCGAAGAATTGTCAGACCAGGGAATCCTGGAATATTCACTGTTCAAAGAAGAAGAGAAAATTCATTCTTTTTCTAAAAAGATTGCTGACTATCCTGACAAAACCCATTTTCTGGAAGAATTCCCGCTCGCAGATTATCCGCCGGCCAACTACAAGATCAGAGTTGCTTTACTTGATGATAACAACAAAGAGGTTCTCTTTTCCCAGGGTCACTTCTACATCTCCCTGCGGCCGACCATTCCCAGACCTTGGGTGCTTTCCTTTCCCATGCCTTCCTCGGATGATCCCCTTTATGCCAACATCCTGGGCCTCCAATACCAAAACAAAGGAGAGCTGCAAAAAGCGCATTCCCTGCTGGAAGAAGCATTCAGAAAACAATCGCAATCGGCCAAATACGGCCTGGATTTCGCCCGGATTCTCTCTGCTGAGAAGGAATACCGGAAGGTCAAAGAAATCGCTCTTCCTTTTTTGAAGAAACAGGAAAAATACGAATTCCTGTCTGTATTGGGTAAATCATGCCAGGAGCTGGGGGAATACGCGGAGGCCATAGCCTATTACAAAGACTATCTTACCCGTTTCGGCACCAACATTCAGATTCTAAACTCCACAGGGGAATGTTATTACCGATTGGGCAACATGGAAGAGGCTTTGATTGCCTGGGAGAAATCATTGGAAATCAAACCGAATCAGGAGGATCTGAAAAAGACGGTTGAATCAATAAAGAGGCAGAAATGAGAAAAACAATCTCATATTTCTCCCTTATTTTGTTTTTCCTGGGATTTCTGGGGTTTTGTGCACTGCATAAACTGGAGAAAAACCTCGATCCAGACAGCAAAGAATTTTACTCCAAGGTGAGATATCTCATCACAAGGCAAGAGCGAAAGATATTCCTTAATCTTCCCCCCTCAGAAAAAGAGGCTTTTATCAAAGAATTCTGGGGAAAAAGAGACCCGGACCCGAATACAGAAGAGAACGAGTTCAAGAAAGAATATTTCGAGCGGATCGAAATGGCGAACCTGCTTTTTAAGGGCGGCGGTCCAGGATGGCTTCAGGATAGAGGAAGAGTCTATATCCTGCTCGGCCCCCCTATGGAGCGTTATACCTATCCGAGGGGACGCGAATATTATGATTTCCCGGAAGAGGTCTGGTACTACGGTTTTTTCCCTATCGTGTTTGTCGATACCGACTGGAACGGAGACTACAAACTCACTCCACTTGGTGCCCGGCATATCGCAGAAATAAACCGCGCCCAGATGGCCGAGAAACCCAGGATCGCCAAAAAAGATATTGTCTTTGACTTTGACCAAAAGATACAAAAAACCGATGAAGGGGAAGTCATCTTCCGGATTCTCATTCCCTACGAAGGCATATGGTTCGAGGAAAAAGAGGGTATTTGGGAAACCACCTTAGCCGTATCACTTCAAATCTTCGATTCCTCAGGAAATCGCGTCTGGGAAAAGAAAGACGACTACCCGATTTCCTTTGCCGAGGAAAACCTGGAGGAGGTTCTGGGAGAAGATTATGTGATGGAATTTTCCACCAGCCTCGAATCCGGAGAGTATTCGATTACCATCGAACTCGAAAACAAAGAAGACCAGAACCGGATAAGCCGAACAATCAAATTTACAGTTTAAGAGAAACGGTTTCTATCTATTAAAGGACACATAAAAACGCGTGAGCTGAAAATCATAAGGTTTCTCAACTATTTCTTGAAAAAGAAGTGTTTTTTGCAATAATAGAATAACCGGAGGACAATATGTTTAGGAAATCATACCAACAAGCCTTCATATGGATCATCATTTCTTTCTTTTTAGCCGGCTGTGCATGGGCCCAGGCTGGAAGGGGAAAAGGCCGGTTATCCGGCTCGGTCGTGGATGAGAGCCAAAACGGCATCCCATCAGCGAAAATTGTCTGTGAATTCATAGAAAATATGGAACTTAAAAAAGAGGCCACCTCCAATAAAAAAGGTGAATGGGCTGTTCTGGGCTTGGGCACCGGCATGTGGAAGGTGACCGCATCAAAAGACGGTTATATCCCATCCTTCTCCGAAGTATACGTGCGGCAGCTCGAACGAAATCCCAGGGTGACCCTGAGCTTGAAAAAAATTGAAGGAGGGGGTGCATTACTCAAAATCCAAGGCTCTTTGAATATGCTGGAACAAGCCAACGTCTTGTTCAAGGAGCAAAAATACGATGAGGCCATATCGCTCATGCAGCAGTTTCTGGAACAAAATCCCGAAGCCTACCAAGCTTATGCCAGCATCGGTGACTGCTACAGGGAAAAAGGGGATACTGAGCAGGCCCTGGAAAATTACCAAAAAGTCCTCGAACTGGCAAAGGAAGATGAAGCGATGGGAAAAGAGATGACAGCCAGGGCTCTAGCTGGAATCGGCGAGTGCTATTTCAAGATACAGGACTTTGAAAAGGCCCAGAGCTACTTCGAGCAGTCCATCGAGGCTTACCCGGAAAATGAAATCTTGGCCTACAACGTGGGGGAGATCTATTTTTCCACTCAGAAAATTGACGAGGCAATCCACTATTTCACCATATCCACCCAGATCAAGCCCGACTGGCCTCTTCCCTACTTAAAGCTGGGCTATGTCTATCTCAACAAAGGCGATTACAGCAATGCCGAAGCGAACTTTAAAAAATTCCTGGAGATGGATCCGAATTCGCCAGAAGCGCCAACAGTGCAAAACATCCTGGAGTATATTGCCAAGATAAAATAGACAGCACCCTCAGTCCTTAGAATTAATCAAGAGAATACCTGCATTCTTTATAAGGGGATTGCTTCACTTCATCAGCGATAACAAAGAAGGTCACCCGCAATGACATGGAGGAGTTTGCAATGATAAAAAAAAACCCCCTCCCGGCTTCCCGGGAGGGGGGTTTTGTACTTCCTTAAGCTACAGAATAATTAGAAGATGAACTTGATTCCGATTCGAGCTGAGAGGGGAGGATAATAAGCCATTTCCTTCAAGAACCGGGGATCAGCTATGTAGGTCAACGTTCTGGCATTGCTGGTGACGGTGTGGGCGTCATTGTCGTATGTCCATCCAGCCAGTCTTTCCGCGTCGGTCAGCACAGCGGATGTCTGGTTCATCATGGCGTACACACGACGGGCAGTAGATATATCAAAAACATTGTCCACATTGATACTCAACTGGATTCTGTATTGATCCGTGACCTTCAGGTTGTACTCGGCATACAGGTCGGCAAACCAGAGGAAAGGAGCACGTCCGTCGGTCAAGCGGCCATCCGGATAATATCCTTCCAATCCGGTGTGCAGCTCCCTGGTTACAGGAATTCCGCTCATGGCATTGATAACCGTTCCCAGGGTCAAACCGAACGGGAAAACATAGGAACCGTAGAACTTGAACTGGTGCGGCCGGTCGGTGTTGAGGTTGCCTACGATCTCGTCCAAATTCCTATCCCACATGTGCCACCACAGATCCCAGTACCTCTCGACATTGGGATCGTTTCTTCCCCACTCGTCGGAGCTGGCCAAACCAGCGTAGTTACCATAGAGCCGGCTCCAGGTGTAGGAGAATCCGCCCATCCAGTTGTCGCTGAACCGCTTATCCAGGGCAATGTTGACGCCCCAGTAATTACGTTTAGCCGTTGGGCATGCTGGAAAGATGTCGGCAAACTCTCCACCTTCACTTACAGGCCTGGTATAACCGTACCCGGGGTTGGATGTGTAGTAGGACTCACCACCTGCGGTAAGAACACCCACGTCTTCGATGGTCCGCACGAGATGTTTGTACACCACTCGCACAGAAGCAGAGAGGTTCTCCATCAGCTTTCTCTCGGCTCCAAAAGTGAGCTCTGACTGAAGTGTGGGCAGAAGGTCCGGGTCAGTGGAGTCAAAGGAAGGTTCCCGCCAGTTATAGGTGGTCAGATATCTCCCGCAGGCTCCGGCATTGTCTTTTGTGATTTTCGTGAAGTCATAGTCATCCAGTGTGTAGTAGTCGCTGATCCACTTGAATCCGCCGTAAGAACCCACAGCCATGTCGAGTTTCATGACGTCGTAGTACCAGCCGTAGCTTCCGAAAATCTTGGTGCTGGCATCACCGTACACGTCATAGACAAACCCTAATCTGGGCGCAATCTTATCCGTGAAGTCGAACTGAACCGGTGGATAATCGTATTCGGGCAGGTCGGAGAAGCTGGGGATGTCCTCTTTTTCGAGTCTCACTCCAAGGTTCACGGTTAACTTGTTGTTGGCAAAGCTGGGTGTCCAACTATCCTGCAGGTACAGGGCCCAGCGAGTGCTGTTGGGATTGGCAAAGGTGCCGTAAGGTCCGGAGTCTCCACCGCGGACACCGTAGTAACCGTAGGTTCCTCTTTCAGTGTTTCCTGTATCCAACCAGGTGAAATCTCTATCCCAGCCTAGGAAGACGTAGACATTTTGAGCCGTACTATCGATATCTTCCTCGATACGGACAGCCTGCACACCCAATTTCCAGGCATGCTCACCGCCCAGGTTCATATACATGGTGGTGTCAAAGTTGATGGCTATCCTATTCCGGATATTCTTGTTTGTCTGATTCAACTCAGTGTCGGAGATGTTGTACCACGCGCTTGGATGCTGGAGGCTAGCAGGAATTTCAGGAAACATCAGGTTGTTTGTATTGGCATAACCTGGGGCTTCCTTCATGAATCTCCATCTGGGGATTCCCAGAGCAGGAGGCATCTGGTTGGTTTGGTTATTGTTGAAATAACCACCACGCAGGCTTAAGAACAGGTTGGATCCCACAGTATAATCCGCAGTTAATGTGCCGCTAATATTCGGATAATCAAAACCCTGTCCGGCATAATCTCGAGTCGAGCTCCCTGTTCCGTCTCGAGCAGGCAGAACGCCTCTGTATTTGTAGAAGTTGTTGACAACCGCGGCAGCCAGCCTCAGGTCCTTCATAGGCTGTGCGGTCAGCTTGACCTGGCCGTTCCAGTAGGTCTGCTTCTGTGTATGATCACTTGCTGGAGCTGTTCCTGCAGGTACCCAATCAACGGACCGTGTGGTATCCCTAAAGACAGGTAAAAAGGAGCCGAAGAACCACAGGCGGTCTTTGACGATATAGCCGCCAAGGCTGAAGCCGACTTCATATCTGTTGATCTCGTCTTTGCCAAGAGCTGCGTCCAATCCATCTCCGGTCTGGTAGTTCACATACTCAGCTTTGAGCGGATCTAGCGGATCCAGCCGAAGGGTGTCTCTCTCTGTGCCGTCGAGGCGGCTTCCCGAATAGTAGCCGATCAGCTCTCCGTGGAACTCGTTTCCACCGGCACGGGTGATGACGTTAATAACACCGCCCATGGACCCACCAAACTCGGCCTGGTATCCGCTGGCAACAATCTGGACCTCATCCACAAACTCAAAGGCTGCTGATTGGTCACTGTCGCCCTGGTCCATGTTGGTGATGTCCATTCCGTCGATGTAGTACATGTTCTCAGCACCGCTGGCGCCGTCGACGGAAAGACCTCCCAGATAGGGCTCTTGGTTAACACCAGGAACCGCTGTGACCAGTGTGTCGAAATTTCTGCCCCTGGGCAGCATCTCGAACATCTCTCTGGTCAGAGTCATGCCCTTTGTGGTGCTCTTGACATCGACCAGAGGAGACTGTCCGATAACCGTGATTTCTTCTTCTATAGCACCAGGAGTCATCTCGATATCCACTCTGATGGACTGCTCAACACGGACGACAATGTCTTGACGGACAACGGTGTTAAAGCCTTGCAGGGTAAACTTTAGGGTATACCTTCCAGAGGACAAACCGAACAGACGGTAGACTCCGTTGATGTCGGTGGTTGCCGAAGCTGAACCAATCAGAGTCGGGCTGTCGGCGTCAACTGTCACACCGGGAAGAGGAATACCTTGGTTATCGCTGACTGTTCCGGTGATCTTACCATATGGACTAGTCGGTACCTGAGCGGCTATTGATCCAACGAGAAGAAGCACTCCAAGCAGTAAGAAGAAGTAGGTTCTGAATTTACTCATTATTTTCTCCTTTTGTCCCTCTTCTTCCTTTAAAGGAGAGGGACTGATTTTTTCCCGCCGGGGGTTCGACCTCATTGCCGACCTCCCAACGGATGACTTTGAATCCCTAGGATTGTGAAAGGGCTCTTTTTTCAAAACCAAGAAGTCCTATCACAGTCCAACTTGAATGCGTCTTAGTTAGGTTTTCTGATTGATTACCACCTCCTATCTTAGCGTTACTTATTTTTATTATTACACTTTCACATAATTGTGACCAAAATGCAACTATACGCTAAATATATAATAACAGCAATATTTATGCCAATCTCCTTTTTAGAGAGGACTCATTCTAATATGTTTATTATCAATTAGTTAGATTTTTATGGGAATTCTCGGGTATAGACAAATAATCCATTTTTTTGGATTCAATGCACTTTTATGGATTATTAATTGCGTATCCTGTCACCGAATTAAAGTCACCAAATTGAAATTATTTTTTGAGTTTGTTGATGGCATCTCTGATTGTACTCTGGTCGGGGTTGATCTCCAGCGACTTATCCCAGGCCCGCAGAGCCTCCTCCGTGTTCCCAAGCTCAAGATAACAGCTCCCGAGGGAATTGAGGATTTCCACCATATTTCCTTTTTGGGTGAGGGCCTTTTGGTAGTAGCCGACAGCCGCCTCCGGTTCTCCGATGCGCTTTGCAGCCTCTCCCAGATAGTAGAACAGCTCGAACTCTTCCTTTCCGGCCGCCGCATAAGGAGTGAGGGCATAAATAACTTCTTTAAAATTTTCAGCGATCAGCAGGGCTCTTCCGTAACTCAAGGCGTACTCCACCGACTCGGGACTCCCCTCATGCGCCTTTCTCAGTTCGTCCACCGCCTTTCCCATCTCCCTTTTGTTAAGAAGTTGATTACCTCTGGCAAAATGATAAAAGGGGTCCTCAACCGGGGGATTTGTCTGAGCGACATACCACGCTCCGGGCTGCGGCTGGCGTGTAACAGAAAAGTCCCTTTTTGCCTGCAGAAGCTTATTGCCTTCCTTATCGAGCAGGGCAACTTTCAAGGCATACTGTCCGTCAGAGAAATCCCCAAGGGAAAATTCTTCGATATAATCTTTGGCATTTTCATACTCGCTGATCTTTTTGCGCACTGTTCGGAAGGGCTGATTTCTCCTGAAAAACACAAACTCCAATTCTCCCTCTTCTTTCTGTTGGAAACTCATCCCGAATATTTGGAAAAAAACATACAGGGTATCTTTAACATTAAAGGTATTCTCCAGGGATGGGTAGATCTGAACATCGCCGATCTGATAGGCCCGCACGGCCTGTCCCTGAGGCAAATCTTTATACACCAGGCGGGAAAAAATGGGCAAAGTCATGTTCAAATAGTCTGGATCAGGCACATAAATGTCCTTCTCAAAAGAGGTGAACTCCTTGGTCACTGTGTTTTCCAGCAGCAGGTTGAGTTTGTACTGGCCCGAAATTAAGGGGAAGGAGTCGCACAAATGAAAGGATTTCTCTCCGATGATCTTAAGTTCTTTATCCCTGAGCTCTACCGGCACATTTCGCTCTCTCTGAAAAATGGTCTGTCCCCCCGGATCTGTCACGCGCAGGGACAACCTGAGGCTGGTAAAATATTTATCCTGGAAGAAGTCAACTGAAAGAGAATCCGGCACAATGGTGTAGTTCACGAAAAACAAACCTGTTGGGTCCTGGACAACATTTACCAGGTTTTTATTCCCCATGAAGTGCACAGAATAGCTCACTTCAACAACTGCTTTGTGCTCCAAAAATTCATAGGCGTAATCATCCTGGACTTTCCTGTGTGGTAGAGTCTCCATTTGCTGAACCATAATTTCAGAAGGCAGTCTGTTCTGAGGCCCGTCTCTTCCGGGGAAGTTGGAAAAAGCGGCCTCGGCCAATTCAAAGGAGACCTTATTTTTCAGAATCTTGTAGGCCTCCCGGTCCAAAGCATCAACAGTACTGTCAAACCGCTCTTGTGTGGTTCCCATCAGGACATTTTGGCTTAACATGGTCTTCTGATCAGGATCATTCAAAACAAAGTGTACCAAATCTTTCGGCCCATCACTCATCGGGCTGTACAGCTCGTATTCTCCTGCCCCTCCTCTTCTGAAAAAAAGAAGGCGGAACACCGGAGGCTGACCGAGCTTGGGATCTCCGTGGTAATACCAAAGTTCTATTGGATACGTATCGATGGTATGGAATTTTTCCACATGATTTGGGGAACCCAGGATAATATATGTTTTCCCTCTATCGGTTTGCCACCCTTGTAGAGGGGAAGATTTTCCGAACCTTTCACTGGTAAATTGGATCCTGTTGTAGTGCTCTTCTTTCAACTCGTTTCTGGGTGTTCCGGGAGTCGGATCCCTCTGCCGCCAGAACTCATCGATAAAGAGATCCCGCTCCTTGTTGCTTTCCAGCTTTAGGAAAACCTCTTTCTCGGCCGGAGTGATGATGTAGGCCACGTCCTCTTTGAGCCATTTCTCATATTCCTCAGAAAGCTGGACTTTTTCCTCAAAAGAGCCTGCCAAAAACAAAACACAAACCAGAAATAGGAATGCGACTGAAATAGTTCTTTTTTTCATTTCAATATGCCACCTTAAATGATTTTTATATTATTTACAAAACCTTTAAAATTTTACCTTTACTCCAACCCGAATAGCAAACCCGCTGAGATCAAACTCCGCCTTCTTCACATTCGGGTTCGAGAGCATTTCTTCATTACATACGATCAAACTGCGCCTAATTTCTGATCCCTCCATATACTCCATACAACAAAGCGGTCCTTCTTCCTTCAACCTATCACCAAAAATTATTTTTTCTTCGGTTCCTTCGAATGTGTTTAATTTGGCGTATCGACCTTGATATTCGATAAAAAGGGTAGACCTGGAGTTCCACTCGAGCTCCAGTCCGATTCCCCCGTGAAATCCCAGTCCTCGGCCGCTGGCTTTTTGGACGACGGCATAGGGGCTGTATGACATATTGTACATATAGCGGACAAAATAATAAGTCGGTCCCGCGTTAAATGTTACATTAATTTTGCGAAAAATAGGAAGGGTGACAAATGCTCCCAATCTGACGGGAAGAGCTTTGACTCGAGGCGTGCTGTCGAATCTTCTAGGATAGTTCACATCTGCAAGGAGCAGCCAACTTTTATTCCCCCACTGGACATAACTCAATCCAAGGCCGATTCCTATATGAGAGGTCAAACTGTATATGGCATCAGCACCAAAATCAAAACCCGAATGAAAGGGTTCAATCTCTCTATCAAAGAATTGTCCCCAATAGCTCATGAGACACTTGTAATAATCCACCACTCCTCTGATTCCGTCATTGATCTCCCCGGCAGCGATATGGTTGAAGCCTACAGAAACTTTTACAGTCAATCCGATTCCCTTAAAAAAATCTGATTCTTCGCCCCAAAAATCAATCTTCTGCTCTACCTTCTCCTTCATGATTTCGACCTGGCTGGAATGGATATACCCGATAACCACGATTCCGCTCTCCTGTTGAAAGATCACCCGGAACCACTCGCCTTCTTTTTCATACGACCTCAGGATCGAGGACTGGGGAACGGTCATGGCCACAGTGCTGTTCTCATCGGACTCCAGGTGAATGTTCGCTTTTTCAACAATGACCCTGAGTTCCCACTCGAAAAGTTCCTGGCCGGAGGCAAACGCATGAGTTTGTGAGAAAAGAAACACCAAAAGCAGCAAACCAATGAATAAACCTTTTAGGCGGGCCGAATCTCGGCACCACTGCTGCGTTATGACGGGTTTGCGGTGGATAACCAAAGCTTCACCCGCCATGCCTTGCATCCGCACTAATCTCGACCCGTAAATAATCCAGGTTAAATGCATGATCTCATTTCTTTTTTAGTTCTTCGACTATTTTTTTTATTGTCTCCTGGTTCGGATTGACCTCCAAAGACTTCTCCAAGGTTCGCAAAGCCTCTTCCTTGTTTCCCAGCTCAAGATAGCAGGTGCCGATGGAATTAAGTATTTCTACCACATTTCCCCTATAAGAAAGGGCATTCTGATAATAATAGATGGCTTCCTCGTATTGGTTGATTCTCTTGGAGGCTTCGCCCATGTAATAAAATAGATCAAAATTCATGTCTTTGGCTTCCACAAAGGGTGCAAGGATATCTCTCACCTTCTTAAACTCTTTGGAAATCAAAAGTGCTCTTGAATAATCCAAGGCGTAATCCAACGTTTCAGGCTCTTTCTCATAAGCTGTGGATAATTCTTGCAGAGCTTGATCCAGATCCCCTTTGTTCAGATGCTGTGTTCCTATGATGTTTGAGTAGAAAGGATCGTCTGCCGGTGGACTGGTTTGAGCCGATACCCAAGAGCCTGGAAGCGGCGTTTCCGTGATTCTGAATTCTTCGCTCTCCATAAGGAGCTCGTTCCCGTTTTTACCGAGGAGAAAGACTTTGAGGGCGTACCTTCCGGGAATAAGTCCCTCCAAGGAAATTTCTTCCAGGAAATCACGGCTGCTTTCGTATTCCTGAATTCTTCTCTCAATAGTATGAGACATTTGTCCTTCTCTAAAAAAGATGTATTTCAGGGTGCCTTCTTCCTTCAGTTCTGGAGTCAAGTTATAAATCTGGAAAAACAGATGCAGTTTATCCTTTTCCAGGAATGTATTATTTAAGGTGGGGTAGATTTGGATATCTCCCACTTGGTAAGCTCTGTGGATCTCGCCCACTGGTAAGTCTCTTTTTACGTTTCGAGCCAGAATCAGCGAGCCTATCTGGAGCTGCCCTGGGGGAGGTACCCTTAATGTCGTCTCAAAAGAGGTGAATTCCTTGGTCACTGTGTTTTCAAGCAAAAGGTTGAAGGTGAAGTTTCCCGAAATTATGGGGAAGGAATCATACAGATGAAAAGGCCTTTTGCCTATGGCCTCAAGCTCCTCTTTTTTCAGCTCAATCGGAATGCTTCTTTTCATCTGAAAAATTGTCTTACCTTCCATATCAGCAACCCGCAGCGAAGCCTGCAGATTGGTGAAATATTTATTCTTGTAGAAATCCACGGACAGATTTCCAGGCACGATGGTGTAGTTCACAAAAAACATCCCTGAGGGATGCTGCAGCACATCCACTTTGGACTGGTTTGCGATGTAGTGGACAGAATAGCTGACTTCCACAACGGCTTTGTGCTCCAAGAATTCGTAGGCATAATCATCGTTAATCTTTTTTGCCGGGTAGGTCTCCACGTCCTTGATCAAAATGGCCGAAGGGAGTTTGTATGTTGGGCCCTTTCTTCCCGGAAAGTTGGAAAAAGACGCATCGGCAAGTTCGTGTCCGATATTTTCTTTGAGCAACAAATAGGCCTGGATATCTCTACCGTCGACCAGGTGAGACATCCCCTGGATATCTGCGGCAGATCCGGCATCCAGTTCCACCCCCCCTTGATCATCGAACTTTACAGTATCAGGATATCTTTCGTGGAAAGGAACCAGATCCTTGGGGCCATCCATCATGGGGTTGTAAAGCTCGTACACACCGATCCCTCCTCTTTTGAAAAAGGTGAGCCGGAAGATGGGTTCCTGACCCAATTTGGGGTTCCCATTGTAATACCAGATCTCGATGGGATGGATGTCAAATGTTGAATACTTTTGGACACTGGCAGGCCGCCCCAGCATAATGTAAAATTTTCCTCTGTCTGTTCTCCAGCCTTCCACTGGTGTGCCCCGGCCGAATGTCCGGTTGGCGAAATCGATTTTCAAATAGTGTTCTTCGCGAAACTCATTGCGCGGTGTACCAGGAGTGGGATCTCTCTGGCGCCAGAATTCTTCTATGAAATTATCCCTTTCTCTGTCGGTCTCTAATTTGAGAAAAACTTCCTTCTCTGCCGGAGTGATGATATAGACAACCTCCTCTTCGAGCCATTTTTTATGGGATTCCGAGAGCCTTGTTTCTTGGACAGAATAAAGGCTCAAAGGCAGGATGAAAGAAATTACCAAAAGGGTTGTAAAACATTTTCCCTTCATTTTTTCACTCCTTAAAATTTCACCTTGATTCCGGCTTGGAAGATAAATCCGCTGAGATCCAATGTGGCTTTGCGGAAAGTTTCGTATCCG
>Ga0315543_1003136_pt1 | contig 15133 bp, 10 predicted proteins | sample SalMarSW160210MG_2_FD_203098 | JGI IMG/M metagenome (GOLD analysis project Ga0315543, IMG submission 203098) | Salt marsh sediment microbial communities from the Plum Island Ecosystem LTER, Massachusetts, United States - Salt Marsh Sediment SW1601-210 ...
CAAGAAACATAAGCCACCTCATCCGCCGATTATCCTGACCCTCAGCCAAGCACAAAAGACCAATATCCGAAACCACTTACAGGCCGCCTAGAACGCTGAACTGTTAACGGCATTGGGTGGCATGGCCTCGCTTGCGTGGCCATGCTCGGACACGCAACGAACATGCTCACGCAAGCGAGAGCATGCCACCCAGGTTGTTGAAATGCCTTGCTTTTCAGGGCTGAATTCCCGGACACCCTGCATAGCATGGTTTCTCCCACACCTTGTAGTGCAAACGGTACGTGTCACCGTTGCGAAAAACCCTTCTCGGGAAGATCGGGCGGCAGCGTTTCGACCCATTGGTCTGCAAGCCCCGGCACCGGCTCGCCGCGCAGGGTCGCGGTGGCCAGGATCGCCGCTCCCAGGCTCGTCGGCTCCGGGCACGTCGTGGCCACCACCGGACACCCCAGCGTGTTTGCCTTGATCTGCCGCCACACGTCGCTGCGGGCGGCACCGCCGACGCTCCGAATGCCCTCGGGCGCCGCTTTGCCGGTTAACCGCCCGACCTGCCCGGCCAATGCCTCGGCGATGGCTTCCAGGATGGCCCGGACTTCGTGGCCACGCTGATGTTGGCTCCGCCGACCGGCGAACATTTCCTCAAGCGAAGCCCGGTGTGGCTCGGCCGAGAGCCGCAACCCTTCCGCCCCGGCAGGCACTTCCGAGGCGGCCCGGGTCAACTCGTCGAACGAGGGCCTCTCAGGCAGGCTGTCGCGGTATCGTTCCAAGAGATTCGCGGAAACCTCTCCAAAAACCATCCGGAAAAAGAGACCGTCCTCGAAAGCAGGGCCCTGGAAGACGTCGCCGTCGGGCTCTTGCGCCAATCGATCGACGCACTGCACCGTCGCCAACACGGTTCCCGTCGTCTCCGACAGCCCACCCGGCGTGACGTTCCCGGCGCCGATGGCCCCCGCATACTGATCGAGACACCCCAACACGACGCGACACGCCTCCGGCACTCCCAACGCGGCAGCCGCCTCCCGGCGGATCGTACCCAAGTCGGTCCCGGCACGTGCGACGCTGGGCAACCACTCGACGGGAACCCCAAGCCGCTCCAAGACCGCCGCAGACCAGCACAAGCGGCGGATGTCGACCATGGCCGTCAGCCCGGCCGCCCCGGCTTCCGTGACGTGCTCGCCGGTGAGCCAGAGAGCCAGAAAGTCACCTATCAGCGCCAATCGCCGAGCTTGCCGCCAAAGGTCCTGCTGATGCTTGCCGAGCCAGAGTAGTTTGGCGAGCATGAATTGGGGGCCGACGGCAGGGACGCCCGTCTGTGCATAATCGACCACCCCTTCCAGAATCGTATCGACCGATGGATACGAATCCCGCGCTCGCTCGTCCGGCCAGAGAATCAGCGGCGTGATCGGCCGGTCGTGCCCGTCCAACAGGACGAACGAGTTGGTCTGGGTCGCAAAACCGATCGCCTCGACGTCCTGGAGCGTTCCGATCGCTTCCTTCAGCTCACCGGCAAGACCGCAAAGGGCACCGTGGAATGCCTCCACGCTCAGTTCCCAACGGCCCGGACTCGGATGAGTCGCCTCCACACGGCGGCGCGCAAGCGCACGAAGCGCCCCGTGCCCGTCGAACAGGGCCCCCTTGAAATAGGTCGTCCCAAGATCGAACGTCAACGTCGAACTCACGGCTGTGGTCCTTTCCGCAAGAGTTCGAGTGTCTTTTCGACCAACAGGTCTCCGCTTGCGGGACTTGCGAACAGCGCATTGTTTGCTTCGTAGGCGCCTTGGCGCACGGCCTCTTCGGTGACCAGGTAGCCCTGCAGTTCACCGTTGGCCAACGAAATGACGTAGGTGTTCTCGAAGCGCTCGGCAATGCGAAGACCGAACTCGATGAAGATCTCGCCCGGCCAGCCTACGAACGTCCAAGGTCCGACTTGAAAGACCTGGATCTCGGCCGGCATGCAGCTTTGGGCATAGCGTTCCAAGCGCCCGTCGGCGGCGGCCTCGGCCAGGACCACCGCCTCCTCGGCCCCGAAACAGTCAACCTCGGCCGTCCGGATTTCGGCCGCCGGCGCTTGCACGCCGCGCAATTGTTCGAGTCGTGCCCGGGCACATTTCAGATTGATTCGGGATTCTTCGACGCTCGGCAGCCGCCTGGTCGGCAACGTTACCTCGGCGCCGCTCGACGCCAAGGCAACGTCGCTTCGGTAGGAAATATGCGCCATCGCCGCGACGACGTCCCGTGCCAACGCCTCGCCCAGGCGATCGGCTTCGGCCGGCGTGTTCTCTCGGGTCACGTGCCGCGGGCTCTGATTGCCGCAGGGGCCCGTGTGCAGCACGATCGGACAGTCCTCGCCCACCATGCTCCGCTGAAGACATCGACGCGTCGCCCCGGGAAAATCCGCACTCACAAGCGTCGAATCCTCGTGCAGCACGGTCGGATGCATCGAGCAAACCATCATCAGCCCGATCAGGCGATCCGCCTCCGCCTGTTTTACGACCAGCACGGGCACGCGCGGGTCGGCCGGCCCCGCCGGGTCGCGACGATTCGTGCCCACACAAGAACCGTCCGCCTCGACCAGTCCGATCGCCGCCGGAGCGGCTCGCTCGAACGCCTCCTTGCCAGCGCGAACGATCCCCTCCTCCAGACGTTCGAGATAGCGCTGATCGGGGTCGGGCACCGTCGGATCGGCCTCGTTGCTGAGGTACTTGACCGTGCTCGGTCCCGAATGGGTATGGGTAGCCGTCACCATGATCGACGTTGCCGGAATGCCCGTTGCCTCGGCAATGCGCCTCCGCGCACGGGCGGCCGACTGCTTCGGAATGAAGATAACGTCGTTGCCGATAAAGAGAAGCTGCTCTTCCCCGCGGCAAAGGTAGAGCGCCGAGGCAAGCAGCGGGTCGTGCACGCCCGTGCTGTAGCGCCGCACGTGGGGATAGCCGAAGAGAAACTGTGAATCAGTCGGCGTGACGTCGACGCATGCGGTGCCGGCTTGGAGCGAGTTTTCGGTGATCATGTTTGCTGGTCCGTCACGCGAATCAGTCAAGTTGCTCGTTTAGCGCGGCCGATTGCGGCCCATTATCCAACCGAGTACGGCGCGTACGGCGCGATACACGAGGACCGCCAGCCGTTCGGCTGCGCTGACCGACGGCCCGACAATGACGCCCGTGATCATGGAGCCGATAACGACCCAGAGAAAACTGAGGTCAAGCCACCGCAAGCAAGTGAGGGCAACCGCAACCATCTCGCTGTCGGCTGCCAGTTGCGACACGAAAGCGGAGATGGGTTGGTTGAATCCAATGGCAATGGCGACGACTGCGCTGGCCAGTGCCGCCGCCCACGTGCCGAGCGTGGTCGCCCAGGGCACGAACATGGCCATGAAGAACAACATGAAAAGCGGCACGGTGAAGACATTGGCAATCTTATAGCACTTCACCAGGAGGTTTCCTTCGACACCTCCCGCGGCCAGGCTCAAGAGAATGGCAGCGACACCGACGATCCAAGAGACGCGCCGGGCGGTGCGGAGGCGATCTTCCTCGGTGAACGTTATCTTTCGAAAGCGGCCAATCAGGTCGGTGGTAATCACCGACGACGCCGAATTGACGCCGGAGGAAAGACTCGACATGGTCGCGGCCGCCAGGGCGGCAATCACCAGCCCGCTGATCCCGGCCGGCATCCCCACGACGATATAGCGCGGCAGCAATTGATCGGCGTTGCCCGAAATCGTCTGGTCCGCGGCCAGCATCTCGGGATGATGCTGAAAATAGCCCAGCAAGGCAAAACCGAGCACGCCGAGAATACAAGCAAGGAATATGTTGGCGGCTATGGAGAAGCTGAACATGCGTCGCGCGGATCGCACGTCCCGGGTGGACAGGTATCGCTGAATGGCCATCTGATCCGAGCCCGCCGTGGCAACCCACCAGAGGACAACCCCGGTCACGACCGAGGCAACATCCATTCGTGAAGTCGGTGAAAACCAATAGCGACGCGGATCCCAGTGCGTCTGCCACTCGGTCGGCCACCAGTCGGAAACACTACCCAAACTGACCGTGATCAGGACCACGGCAAGCACGGCGCCCGAGCAGAGAATGATCGCTTGAATCGCGTCGGAGAGGACCACGGCGCGAAGGCCGCCCATCGAGGAATAGATGACGGTGATCAGCCCCACCACGGCACAGACGGCCGGCACCCACGCCTGATCGAGTCCGAGCACCGGCACGAACACCTTGTCGACCGTCGCGTAGATCACCAGGCCCATCCAGAGGAAGCGCACCAGCAGAAACATCGTCGCACCCAGCAGCCGGACGCTCTCGCCGAATCGGGCTTCGAGGATCTCGTAGCCGCTGGTCACGCGAAACCGCATGATGTACGGAATGATCAGCCAGCAGACAACAAGAGCGACAACCGGGAAGCCGAGCACCTGGGCCAGCATCATCGGACCATGCGCGATCATTTCGCCCGGCAGCGCCAGGTAGGTCAACACGCTCAGAAACGTCGCGAACATCGACAGCCCGACCATCCAGGGCTTCATCACGCGGCCGCCGAGCAGATAGTCATCGGCCGACCGGGTGCGCCGCGAGTAGTAGTACCCGATCAGCAGCATTCCCACGGCATACGCGCCGAGAACGATCCAATCGAGCACGGTCAGACCGCCACCTGTGGTCGTCGGCTCGCTCGCCGTTGTCTCCGCGGCCGACGCCGGCGGGCCGGATCCGAGCCACACGAGCCCACAGGTGAAGCACAGAAGGAAGCGTTTCCATGCGGAGGCGGTCGCTTTCATCGTGTTCTGCTCGAGGGGATTTGGCGAAACAACCTGACAACCTCCGTGAATCCTTCGGACAGCATGATAACGTCCGCCCCCAAGCAGAGAAAGCGGTACCCCATGTCGACGCATTCTTCGAGATTCTCCACCGTCGCGGGCGCGCCGGCAAACTTGCCGTGTCGTCGAGCGGCCGCGGCCACTCGCCGCCGAGCCTCGTTAACCGCCGGATGGTCGAATTGAAAGGGGACGCCTATGGCCTGGGAGTAATCGGCCGGTCCAAAGAAGAGCATGTCGATCCCTTCGATGGACGCGATTTCGTCCAATTCCTCCATCGGTTCCGGGTCTTCGATCTGGATAATCAGCAGCCGCTGTGCGTTCGCGTCTTGCAGGTATTCGTTACCCGGGATCTGGCAATACGCCCCGTCGGCATTGCCGCCGTCCAGAGGGCGCCGTCCCACCGGAACAAACCGCGCGAAGCGGACGATCCGGCGAGCATCCTCGGCACTCATGACATGAGGAACAATGATGCCCGCGGCATCCGCCTCCAAGGGGCGTATCATGTCGCTATAGCTGCCTCGCTTGACGCGGACAAGCGTATCGACATCGAACACCTTGGCAGCACGCGTCTGATTCTCGATATCGCCCAGCGTGTTGCCCGTATGTTCCTGACAAAGCCAGACGCTGTCGACTCCCGACATGGCGGCAAGATCAATCACGCGCGGATCCGACGTGTTGATTTTGGTACAACTGGCTACTTCCCCTCGTCGGAGCCGTGCCAGAACTCGGCTCGGTCGCATTTTCATGAGCTACTCTTTCCCTTCCTTCACGCCGCGATTCCACTTCGGCGGACCTGCCGCCCCCCAAAATCCTCGGCTCCGAGCACCGGCCATGACCAGGTCGACGCCCCTCTTATGCCGCGCAGAGACACTATTATTGACGTTTGCACGGCGAATGAACCGAGGCCGACCAACGGGAGGCCGGTAAATGGGCTAAATAGGTTGACTGGCCGGGTCATTCTCCAGGCAAACATCAATAGACACCTCGCCGCTGGAATTGACAACCCGTTGCCTCTGCTGCTGGTCCTACGATTCTCGGGTCCTGCCGGCCGGACCGCCGCTCGTGGTCTCCGCAACGCCTCGCGCCGACGCCTCGGGAGTCTACTGGCCCTGCGCAGGCGAAGCGGTTGTACCCGACGCCTCGCCGGCGATGATCCGGCTGATGTCGAGCAGATACTCCTGCCGGCCGTTGCCGCCGTGGGGAGAATCGATGACGATGAACTTGCCGTCGCGGCTGACGCGGGGATGCAGGTCGCAGCGCCACTCGCCCGTGTACTTCCTCGGGGAGCGAAACCGTCCCAGCACCACGGCCCGGCCCGTGGGCAGGTGGAACAGGTAGAGAATCTGTTCCCGCTTGCGACCCCTAGGATAGGTGTCGCTCACCAACCATTGCTGGTTCGTACCGGGTATATAGGACACGTGGCCATCCGAGGCGAACCACAACGTCTCCTTGGGCTCTCCGGAGCCGTCGTCCTTGTAGATCCTATAGCCGCCGCGAACCGAGCAGAGCACGTGCTCGGGATCGATCCATTGCCAGTGGGAGCCGCTGCGAGCCACGAGCAGACGCACATCGCTGCCGTCGTCGTCGGCGGTGAAAACCCGTGTCACTTTTCCACGCGGCTTGAGCGACCAACGATAGAACATGAGGAACCGTTTTCCGTCCGGGCTCCACTGGAAGTGGTTTACGTAGTACTTGTTCTTCGGCGACGCTTTGGGATGAGGGATCTTGGCGAGTTGGGCCACCGAAACGAGCAGCTTTGTCTCGCCCGTCTCGAGGTTCATCGACCAGGCGCCCACGTCGTCCGGGGCCGAGACATCCCGATTGGGATCGGGCAAACCCGCGTAGCCATATCCCGGACGAATGTATTGGATCCGTCGGTAATCCGAACAGACGGCCCAGCGGCCGTCGGCCGTGACGTGCTCGATGGCCATGGGCAGGGTTCGGATCAGCTTGCGGGTCTTCACGTCGAAGATCCGGCAGACGAACCGGTCACCTTCACGGTCGTTGAAGAGGATTTCGGTCTCCGAGCCGGGTCGCCACTGCAACATGCAACCCTGCTGCCAACTCCACGCCCGGGACTCCGTCAGCTCGATCCACCGGTCGTCGTCGGCCAGATCGACCATGCCGATCTTCACGACGTCCTCGGGCCGGGGCGAGCGATGCTCGAAATCCACTTCCATCGCCAACAGGTATCGGCCGGTGACGTCGATTTGATCCTTGTCGTAGTAGCCGAACCAGTGGAACTTGGGTCCCCGAGTCACGGCGCGCATTTTCACCAACGAAGCATCGGCAACGGGCAGGTTCCGCAAGTCCGGCTTCGGAGGCGCCTCCGCGCCGGTCGACGCACTGGCAACAAGACCGATCATCATGGAAAGACACACGGCCGCCGATCGGATAACAAAGGAATTCATGATGTTTCTCTCCGATTCTCACGCCACCAAACGAGTCGCACTGTCGACCGCCGGCAGGTATCAGAAATGCTTGATTCGACGAGAGTTGCGTTTCAGTGCCGAAGAGAGGACTTGAACCTCCACGGGGTTAACCCCACTAGTGCTCTGTCACAGAAGTTTTTCCGGGTGGGTGCCACTGGCGTCTCGCCAGTGCTTCCGCAAAGGCACGGGCAAGATGCCCGTGGCACCTTCAGTAGTTCCAAATTCCATCGAGACCTGGCATTGTCATTCTGAGCGTAGCGAAGAATCTCCTTGGACAATCGAGATCCTTCGCTTCGCTCAGGATGACTCATTGAGGTATCACCTAGCCAAGTTTGGAACTACTGACCCTGAATTATTACTGTGACAGCGTACTAGGTCCTGAAGCACCCTCTCGGTCTCGCCAAGATGCTCGTTTTTCCCGAAGGTTATTGCTATTGTATCCCTCGGAACAACGATTGCAAGAGCGCGCACTCAGGGGCACTTTTTTTTGGGAATGAGCAGTGTTTTCAAAGGCCGGCGCGCGCAAACCGGTGGAGCCTGACGATACTTTTCATCGTCGAATCGTGAGGCCTGAAGTGGCCGCGGATCCGTTTTTTGACTCTACGGGACTTGTCCGAGTTTGCCGCTCCTTCCACGGGCCACCGCCAACCGGTCACTCGATTGCATGGCTCTCAGCCGGATGGATTCCACGGGAGCCTCCCGCCCAACTTCGAGTGACCCAGAGAGTTTCTCATCGATTACAGTCTTTTTCCCCGCCCCTGGGAAAGTCCCCGCGACATTGTCCCGCCCACTGCTCGCTGCGTTGTCAACGCATCAAAGGGGGGCTAGTTCACGGCGCAGCGGTGGCTTAGATTCCCCGTTGTCGTCGGTCGCCGACCCGTCATGAACGCCGCAGGGATCGGTAGTGTAGGACCCTACCTCCGTCTGTCGGTCGCTTGTGCAACGTTTTCGGTACTGCCCCGGCGACATTCTGGTAGCCGAGCGGAAGATCTGGCCCAGGTAGCTCGACGCGCGGAATCCGGTTTGGGACGCAATCTCGGCGATGGGCATCTCGGTGTTGCGCAAGAGTTCTTTGGCTTTCTCGATTCGGATTTCCGTCAGGTACTGCACCAGGGTCTTGCCGGTTTGCTCTCGAAAAACGGCATGGAAATGGCTCCGACTCAGGGGGCAAAAGTCGAGGACCGAGTTCACCGTGATTTGGTTCATGTAGAAGGCCTGCAGGTAATGGATGACCTCCCCGATCAGATCGTCTTTTGAAGGCGACGTGCAAATGCGGAGTCCCTGGGAACGAAACTCCTCATCGCGCGCGATGGCAACCAACAACCGCATGGTCGTCATCTTCAACGCTGCATGATAGGCCGATCCCTTTCGCTGGAACTCTCCAAGAAGATCGTCCAGAATCTGCCGCACGATTGCCCCACCCGAACTCGAGATCGGCACTTTGCCGTGAAATCGGCTCATCTTGTCCACCACGCCGAGCACTTCTTCGTCCCCGGCGAGCGCCGGCGTGAACAGGGAGCTTTGGAAATCGAGAACGAAACAGTCGAACTTGTGGTGAGGGCGGAACACCGAACAGTGCCTCATGCCGGCGGGGAAAAAGAACAAGTCTCCCGCCTGCAATGGAAGACGCCGATGCCCGGCAATCTGACCGCCCTCGCCCGCCGTGCAAAAGAGCAACTCGTGATGCTGGTGGACGTGCGGAATGTCCGCGTTGTGACAGCCCGGTGGGTTCCGGTTCCACTGCAGATGAAAAACACTGTTCATAGCAGGCCTCCGGAATCGGGCAGCGACGGCGAGCCGAGCTCTCGGACAACCACAATACCAGCAATTACCATTTTACAGCGGCATACTAGCGATTAGAATAGGACAATCAGACAATTCTGATATGTTTTCGTAGAATCTCGGAATGACCGCCGCCGAGGTCGTGGCTAAAATACAGCCATACCGGTACGATGCGAGGGACCGCATGCGAAGCAACTGGGCGGATCGCCGAGCGCCTGGAGAAGGGAGTCGCGTCGTCCACTTTCTCATGGCATCTGAGTAGGAGCACTTCTATGCGACCCTTACGATATGGAATCGTTGGAGGCGGGTTCATCGCCGCATTTCATCTCCAGGCACTGTGCCAGGTTCGCGGCATCGAGGTGGCGGGGTTTGTCTCGAAAGACCCGCTCGACGACCTGGTCGCCTTCACTCGCAAGCACCAACTTGGCGAAGGACGGGTTTACGACAGCGTCAGCCAGATGGTCTCCGACGTGGACGCGGCGGCCGTTTTTGTGCCAAACTTCGCAAGGTTGGAGGTCATCGAGGAGATCGTCAACGCGGTCAAGGCGGGCGCCGAGTTGCGGGCGATTGTCTGCGAAAAGCCGCTGGCCAGAACCATGGCGGAAGCACGCCGGCTGATCGAGCTGGCCCGCGAGGTGAACCTGCCGACCGTCTATTTTGAAAACCAGTTGCACATGAAGCCGCTCAAGGCGGCGCGACGGCAACTTGCGTCGGTGGTTGAGTCGATGGGGCCGCTCGTGCTGGTCCGCAGCAGCGAAGAGCACGCCGGTCCGCACAAGGGCTGGTTCTGGGACCCGAGGAAGCAAGGCGGCGGCGTCATGAGTGACATGGGGTGCCACTGCCTAGCCGTGGGCTGGTACGGTCTGACCCCGCCCGGCAAACCCGTCGACTTCCTTCGCCCACAATCGGTCGAGGCCGATCTCTCGTTGTTGAAGTGGGGACAACCCAAGTGGTGCAAGCAGTTGGCCGAGGAGTACGGCGTCGACTATTCGAAGACGCCGGCCGAGGATTTCGCGACGGGGATCGTCACGTTCAAGAACCCCCAGACGCAGCAGTTGGTCAAGGCGCAATTCACCGTCTCTTGGATGTACGATAAGCAGGGATTACGGCTGCTCTGCGACGGGCTGGGGCCGGGCTATGCTTTCGAGTTCAACAGCCTCAGCTCGTCGCTGGAGGTCTTTGTCGGCGACGTCGCGGCCGACCGTGTGGCCGACGCCGAAACCGCGCTGGAGAAGAGCCAGGCAAGCCGAGGACTGCTGGCCGTTCAACCAAACGAAGCCGATCTGTACGGCTACACCGACGAGAACCTGGATCTGGTCCTCGCCTTGACCGAGGGGCGACCGCCGATGCTCGACTGGGACTATGGACTCGAAATCGTCCGGTTGAATCTGGCGGCCTACCTGTCGGCCGAACGTGGAGCCGTGGTGGATCTGACCGACCGGGCAACCTTGGAGGAACTGGAGACCTATGTCCCCTTGATCCAGCAGGGCCGCGGCGCGGAAGTGCTGAGCTAGAGTCGTTGATATCACGATGACGACCAACACAAAGATGACGAGGAACACGACCATGACATGGACAAACAGGATCTCCGTGACAACGTGTCTGGTTCTTGTGGTGCTGTTGGCCGCGGGCCCGGCCACCGGCGCGGCCGCGGAGAACGGGAAACCGAAACGGCCCAACATCCTGTGGATCGTCGGCGAGAACTTCAAGCTGGACTTCGGCTGTTACGGCGCGAAGAACGTCAGCACGCCCAACGTCGACCGCCTGGCGGGCGACGGTGTACGGTACACGCGGGTCTTCTCCACCTCGCCGGTATGCGCCCCGAGCCGTTCGGCGCTGATGACGGGCATGTATCAAACGTCGATCGACGTACACAACATGCGATCGCACCGCGATGACGACTTCCGGCTCCCGCCCGGCGTGCGCCCGATTACGCACTGGCTTCAGGACGCCGGTTACTTCACGGCCAACGTCACCCGCATTGGAAAGCGCGTGGTGGGAACCGGCAAGCTGGACCTGAACTTCGTCAACGAAGGCCCGATCTACATGTCGGACGATTGGTCGAAGCTCAAGTCGAACCAGCCCTTTTTCGCTCAGATTAACTTGCCCGAGGCAGAATACGACATCTACGATCGCAAGTCGGCCGAGAAGCCGCGTGTCCCGTGGGTGGGCGAGCAGTGGCATCCGCAAGTCGCCACGCCGGAAAACGTGACGCCGCCCCCATACTACCCTGACCATCCCGTCACGCGGCGGGAGTGGGCCCGGTATCTCAACTCGGTTTCCGGCACGGACGTACGCATCGGGTGGATTGTGGACCAACTCCGCAAGGACGGGCTGGCCAACGACACGATAGTCATCTTCTTCGCCGACAACGGACGGCTCGAAGCCCGCGGCATCCATTGGTGCTATGACACCGGGCTGCACGTGCCGATGATCGTGCGTTGGCCCAAAGGCTTTCCGGCACCGCCGCAATATCAGCCGGGCGCGGTCAACGACCAGGTGATCAGCCTGCTCGACATGACGGCAACGACGCTTGCCATGGCCGGCGTCGAGCGCCCGCCGCTGATGCAGAGCCGCGTGTTCCTGGGCCGGCGGGCCGATCCGCCGCGGACCTATGCCTTTAGTGCGCGCGACCGGATCGATGAGACGGTCCTGCGGCAGCGCTCGGTGCGCGGGAAGCGTTATCACTACATTCGGACCTTCACGCCCGGCGCCGGCTTCACGACACTCAATCGCTACAAGGAAAAGTGCTTTCCGGTCAAGCCGCTGATGCGCCGGCTCCACAAAGCCGGCAAGCTGACCGGTGCCGCGGCCGAGTTGATGAAGCCGTTTCCGAAAGAGCAGCTCTACGACACCCAAAACGATCCCCACGAGATCCACAACCTGGTCCGCTCGGATAAGCCGGAGCACCGCGAGGCACTTCTCCGGCTGCGGGCGGCGCTCGACACGTGGATGGTCGAGACGGGTGATCTTGGCCGGTTGCCCGAGCCACTCGAAGTTGTGGCGCCGTTTGAAAAGGAAATGCACGACTGGTTCGGCACACCCCAGTGGTACCTGAAGCAGAAATCGGACCGCGGCAAATCGCCTCCCGGGCTCAAACGGTGATGACGTAGGGCTTGCGCTGCGGGCGAGCCTGCCAGGCGCGGGCCTGCTTGTCGCCGACGATTTCTTCCTTGAGGGGGTCCCACGTGAGTTTTCGGCCCAGACGCATCGAGATATTGGTCAAGTGACACACCGTAACGGCCCGGTGTTGAATCCGGACCGGCGAGGCCGGCTCCCCGCGCGTCTTGACGCACTCGAAGAAGTTGCCCATGTGGTTGGTACCATGGGTGATTCGCCACGCATCGGCCGGCAGCGGGTTTTCCTTGAGTTCGTCGACCGGCTTGCCGTAGAGACCACCGCGGTTGACGAAAACACGGCCTTTGTCGCCAATGAACATGGTGCCATTGCGGCGAAAGGTCTTGATTTCCTCGGGCACGTCGTCGCCAAAGAGCCAGGCCGTTTGCTCCGGCGACGTTGCGACGTGCGTATCGAGTCCGTCGAAGCGCCGCCGGTCGCCTATTGCCGAGAAGTAGAACAGTTCCACACCGCTGGGATAGAGCAGTCGTGCAAAGAAACGGTCGGCCGTATTGAAACAATCGGCGCGGTTCTCGTTGGGGAAGAGGCCCCTCGCTTCGACCGACGCGGGGCCTCCCAATTCGCAGTCCATCCCCCAATGAGCGATGTCAATGTGATGGTTTCCCCAGTCGGTCACGATTCCGCCCGCGTACTCGTACCACCACCGAAAGAATCGATGCGTGCGTTGCCGGCAGTAGTCGTGTTTGGGTGTTTGGCCTTGGTAGAGATCCCAGTCGAGCTGTTTGGGAACCGGCTCCTTCGAGAAGGGACCGCCCCTGGTGCTGAAATAGGGAAGCACGACCCAGACTTGCTTCAGCTTTCCGATGCGCCCGTTGCGGACCAACTCGACGGCCCTCTGGATATGGGAGATGCTTCGTTGATGCGTGCCGACTTGGACGACACGGCCCGTCTCCTTCACGACCTCTCGAAGGGTCTTGCCTTCGTCGATGGTAAGGGTCAACGGTTTCTCGGTGTAGACGTCCTTGCCGGCGCGACAGGCCAAGACGTTGATCAGCGTGTGCCAATGGTCGGGCGTGGCGTTGAGGACGACGTCGACGTCCCGGCGGTCGAGGAGCCGCCGGTAGTCCCGGTAGACTTCGGGCTTCCCGCCGAGGATCCTCTTGGCCTTGTTCGCGTGGGCCAGATCGGCATCGCAAACAGCCACGACATCGCCGAGCCGGGCCGCCTGGCGGGCGATCGTTCTTCCACGGCTGCCGACCCCGATGCAGCCGACGCGGGGTCGCTCGCTGCTGGACGAGGACCGGACGCCTTGGGCCCGTGCGGAAGGGTCAAAACCGGCGAGGGTCATACCGCCAAGGACGGCGGCGGTCGACTTCAGAAAACGGCGACGAGGGAGTACGGTTGGGTCCATGGCAAACATTGGCTCCAGGAGGTGGGGTGAGTGCGCGGCCGATTTCCACGCGTCTTCCTGCATTATACTATGTTTTGAGTATGCCAAGAGGATCAGGCAAGAATCTCAAAGCAAAAGAACATCTCCGCGGCTACTCCGCATCGAGTGTTTCAACAAAGGGCTTGCCGCCGTCCCAAGTGAGTTCGACGAGCAGAGAGTCGGTTGGCCCGTCTATGGTGGCTGTCAGCCCCGAGGTCCTTGCGCTGGCGTATTTCTTCAGGGCATGCCACCGCTGCTTGGTTCCACTGAGTTGTTCCGCGCCCAGGATCATGACCGGATGCGTGCCGACCACGGCGCCGTCGCCGTCCTCGAACGTTTTCAGCGTGAAGCGGCCATCCGGTTCGATCTTGGCGGACGCCGCACGGGCATTCTCGGGAATGAGTCGAACGTAGCCGTAGGTCAAAGGCTTCCCGTCAATAAGGACCTGGCCCGAGACGGGCACGCGGCTGGGACGTCCGTCGCCACAGCCGGCCACGGTGGTCAGGAAGACCATAATGGTGAGCAAAAAGGATACGAATACCGGAGGGGCCGGGCCGGTAGCATTACGGTTTGGGAATGACTTCATTGTTACTTCGGGTGGAAAGCGCCTGGTATACCTCCAATGCAATGTTCTCTTCGATAAACTCCACGTGTCCGTCGCCGAACGCGAAGTTCGCGCCGCCGGGGTGCCGGCTGGCAAAGGCACCGTTCATCCTGAGGCCGTAGAGCGTTATGGCGATCGGTTCGCGTGGCCACGTGTTCAACGGATTGGAAGTCGAGCGATGGCAGGTCGCTTCGCGGCCTGCCCTCGTCCAGATATTGAACGAGTCGTCCGTGTGGCCGTCGACGATTTCGCCAAGAAACATCGTCTTGCTCAATCCATCGGTGATTTCCGAACCGGGTATGTTGCTCTTGTAGAAGAAGACACCGTTGTTGTTATACTTCATGTCGTACGTCACGCCATCCGCGGCTCCCATGGAACCGGCCACGAAGGCATAGCTACCCGTGGCGACGCGTGTCGTGGAATAATCGATACCGCCCGTGTCGAGGGTCTTTTGACAGAACGGTTCAGTGCTGTCACTGGGACACACGAAGACCACAGGACGCTGCGCGATGGCCTCGCGGTGTGCCGGGAGCCACCCGAGACCGCGGGGGTAGATCCACCACGGCCCCCCCTCCTCGTCGAAGTCGAACATGTCGTAGGTTGTCTGCAAACCAAGCTGCGGCAGAATAGCGACGAACCCGCTCATTGCGACCCGCTCGTAATCGTAGGTACAGGGGCCTCCCCCATCGCATCCCACTCGGCTCGGCGGGTAAAAGCCGTTGGCGTCTTCGTAGGCCGCCAGCGCCAGCGCCAGCTGTTTCTGATTGTTGGCGCACTGCATGCATCGCGCGGCCTCTCGGGCGGCCTGCACCGCAGGCAGCAACAACGCGATCAGGATGCCGATGATCGCGATGACCACCAAGAGTTCGACAAGGGTAAAACCGTGTAGGGGCCGGCGAAAGGTACGCTTTCGCTGAGTATTGTCGCTTTTTCGACCCCTAACACGGAGACCTTTAGTATGTCCGAGACTATTGTAGCTTATCGGTCGTTCGTCGGCG
>Ga0315543_1003139_pt1 | contig 15131 bp, 12 predicted proteins | sample SalMarSW160210MG_2_FD_203098 | JGI IMG/M metagenome (GOLD analysis project Ga0315543, IMG submission 203098) | Salt marsh sediment microbial communities from the Plum Island Ecosystem LTER, Massachusetts, United States - Salt Marsh Sediment SW1601-210 ...
CGTGATCAGGATCGCCCCAACGTCGCCAATCCTCGAGTGTTGCAGGCCAACGAACAAGAAACCACGAAAGAAGACTCCTCGGACAGCGGCGCGAGAACGATCAGGGCAAGCCAAAGCAGCGGAAGCCAACCGGCCGTTTGCCAGGCGTCGGTCATAAACGGGGGAACGATGTCGTGGCCGGTGGCATGGGTCAGACCATCGGTGCACACAATGAACAACCCCGTGGCCGCCAACCAGAAGGCCAACGTGCGGTACGAAACGCGGTGCAGGCCCAAGTATTGCCCAAGAGTAATCCCGCGACGAAAACGAATGAACAGCACGACGAGCCCAACCTCAACGGGCGTCGACATCATCGAGGCGACCGACAACAGCAGACCGTTGTGTTCCAACGGTTCGGCCGTGCTCATCGGGTCAAACGCGGGGTCGAGAAAATGTTTCGCGACCATAAACACAACGACAACCGCTATGTTGGCCACGAGATAGGCAAAGGCCACCAACAGCGAGAAGCCAATCGTGGCCCAGAAGCCCCAGTAGCGTGGCTTCTCTTCCGCTTGCTCTTCGACGAGTTCGAGGGATACGGCGTCGGATTCCATGGTCGAGCAGGCGCTTCGAGAGGTTGACTTTTTTCTCGGATGCCTTGTCGTGTAACTCCGGAATGGGGCAGCATTTCCGCCCCGTTCCCACACTGTCCTTGGATCGGAGGAGTCGGTGTTCTTGGGGAGACAAGCATACCATGCATGCCCTGATGCTTGCAAACCTTTCGGGCTCCCGCTACAATATCCCCACGTTGCCCATTTTATGCCGCTTGGCTGTACACATCGACGGGCACGTTCTGGCCGATTCTGCCAAAGGAGAAAGCATCTTATGAGACACGTCTTTGTGTGGTTGGTTTTCTTGGCCTTGTGGTTTGTAGCAACTTCCTGTTCGGCGGCCGTGGTACTGGCGCCGATCGGCGACGTGACCTTGCTCGCCGGCTCACCGCTCCATATTCCGCTGGACGGCTTTTCGTCGGACGGGCAGTCCCTCACCTTCACGGCCCTCAGCGATGATGAAGTCGTCAACACGTTCATTCCCGAGGCAAATCGAAGTCTGCGGATTTCGGTGGCCGACTACGGCGACATGGTCTTCGAACTGTTCGAGGGCCGGACCCCGAGAGCCACGCAACGCATTATCGCACTGGCCGAGGATGATTTCTACGATGGGCTGATCTTTCATCGGGTCATCGATGCATTCGTCATTCAGGGTGGTGATCCAACGGGCACCGGTGGCGGCGAGTCCGGATGGGGCCCGTTCGACGATCAGTTCCACGTCGAATTGCAGCACAACCGCTCCGGCGTCTTGGCGATGGCCAAAGCGTTTGACGACACCAACGACTGCCAGTTCTATGTCGCCGAAGGAGCACAACGACATCTCGACTTCAATCATTCGATCTTCGGGCAGCTTGTGGAAGGAGAAGACGTCCGCGAAGCCATCAGCAGCGTTCCGGTGGACGAGAACTATCAACCACTTCAGGACGTTGTCATGCAGTCGGTCGATGTCTTTGTCGACCCGGAGAACGCCGTGCTCATGCTCTCGGCGCTCGAAGGCGCCACCGGCAGCGCCGACGTCACCGTGACGGCTACGGACGAAGGGGGCAACCAGGCGCTACAGACGTTTCATGTCGACGTCGAACCGGACACGATCGACAGCGATCCATTCCTGGCTGACATTCCGGAAATCGTGACGTACGTCGATACACCGACCACCTTTCAACTGACCGCGATTGACGTGGAAGGTGATCCGGCCTACTTCTTGGATGAATACACGCTGGACGCCAATGGTCTTTATGTCCCCGTCTGGTCTCATCCCGACTTGGACTATATCGTCGATTTCTATTCGGGCGAGGTGACGGTGACGCCGACCAATGGGCTCACCGGCGTTCATCAGATCACGGTGGCAACCGGTGTCTATGTCGATGCCGTTGACTACCAGGTCGTCTCTGTCCGGATCATTCCCGAGCCCGCGACGTTGGGCCTGACGGTCGCCGGTCTGTTGCTGCTCTTGGGCGGTCGTGCCAAGAGACGCTAGGCTCGGAGTCGCCGGAAGGGTCGAGCAGAGCTGCCCGAGCCCCGCGAACTTGCCCGCGGAGCCTCTTGTCCTATGCTTGGACGGGGGGTAGGATGCAATCTTTGTCTTGATCCGCGGAGGCTTCCATGCGCCACGTCCTTTCGGCCCTGGTCCAAAACGTGCCCGGGGTATTGTCCAATATCTCGGGCATGCTCGCCTCGCGGGGCTACAACATCGACAGTCTGGCGGTGGGCGAGACCGAAACCCCCCATTTGTCGCGGATGACCTTCGTCGTCGTCGGCGACGACAAGATCCTCGAACAGGTCCGAAAACAGCTCGAGAAGATCGTCACGGTGGTTCGGGTCGACGACATCAGCTCGCAAAACTACGTCGAGCGCGACCTGATGCTGATCAAGGTGGCCGCCGGGCGGGGTCAGCGAAGCGAGGTCCGCGAGCTGGCCGAGATCTTTCGCGCCCGCGTTGTCGACATCGCGGCCGACATGGTCATGATCGAGATTTCGGGCCAGGAGAGAAAAATCGAAGCGTTCATCGAAATGATGCGACCGTTCGGCATCATCGAACTGGTCCGCACCGGGCGGATCGCCATGGTTCGCGGAAGCAACCACAACCACCCCGAGGAAGAAGACGAAGGGCCTTTCGAACACCCCTAAGAATACCACGCCGTACAAGTGATTCTTGTTGGGAACCATCCCGGCGCGCCGGGAAACACAGATAGGGCGAAGAATTGAAACCGCTCGGATTGGCTCTTGCGGTCTCCACTCGGACTCTTATCTGTGTCTATCTGTGTGCATCTGTGGTTTCCTAAAATCTGTTTTCGACAACTACCCGAGGAGCATTTACTATGCCGGCCAAGATCTTCTACGACAAGGACGCCGACCTTTCCCTGATCAAGGATAAGATGATCGCCATTTTGGGCTATGGTTCACAAGGTCACGGGCACGCCCAGAACCTCCGCGACAGCGGTTGCCGAGTAATCGTCGCGGAGCTGCCGGGCACGGCCAACTACGAGCAAGCGGTCCAGGACGGTTTCGAGCCCGTCTCGGCCGCCGGCGCCACCGAGCAAGCCGATATCGTCACGATCCTGCTGCCCGACGAGTTGCAGGCCGACGTGTTTCGGGCCGAGATTCGCGATAACCTTTCACCGGGCAACGTCCTGGTTTGTGCTCACGGTTTCAACGTTCACTTCAACCAATTCCAGATTCCCGACGGCGTGGCGACGATTCTCGTGGCGCCGAAGGGTCCGGGCCACCTGGTTCGCTCGGAATTCGTCGCCGGCGGCGGGGTGCCTTGCCTGGTGGCGCTAGGGCCGGGCGCCGACGAGCCGGCCCGAGCAGTCGGCCTGGCCTATGCCAAGGGTATCGGGGGGACGCGGGCCGGCGTGATCGAGACCACGTTCGCCGAGGAGACGGAAACCGACCTGTTCGGCGAGCAGGTCGTCCTTTGCGGCGGGCTTTCGGCCCTGATCAAGGCCGGTTACGAGACGCTCGTCGAGGCCGGCTACCAGCCCGAGATGGCCTTCTTTGAGTGCATGCACGAAGTGAAGCTCATCGTCGATTTGATCTACCAGGGCGGCTTGAACTACATGCGCTACAGTGTGTCGAACACGGCCGAGTACGGTGACTATACCCGCGGCCCGAGGATCATTAACGACCAGACCAAAGCCGAGATGAAGAAGATCCTCGGAGAGATCCAGCGCGGCGAGTTCGCCCGGGAGTGGATCCTGGAGAACAAGGCGGGCGCGCCTTCGTTCAAGGCCCTGCGCCGGCGGGACCGCGAGCACGACATCGCGGAAGTGGGCCGGCAGTTGCGCGGGCTGATGACGTGGATCGATGCGAAGGAGGTCTGAGCTTCGCGCCGACGGGCCGGTGTCCCGACTACAGGGCGATCGGTGAAGAGCCCGTAAGTCCTTTTTTTCAAGTACGTTACGTTACCTCGGCGTCGTGCTCTGCCGAGTTCCTTTTACGAGCTACCCAAGAGGGGGAGAAACCGGGCTTGTCGAAATCGCCATGTCGGCGAAAATGGTCGTAGACAGGCTGGGACTTGGGCTGTCCAGGGGGCAGGGATCATCTCCGGGGCGCGTTGGCCCGAACTTGGCAACGGGAGGGACTGGATGTCTGCGACCGACGGGGCGAGTACCACGAGGTTCGACGAGCTCAAGCCGGGCGATCGTATCACGGTGCGACAGACCTTGACGATCGCGCAGAAAAGTCAAACCGTGACGACAACGGGAAAGGTCATTCGGACGGAGCGGAGTCGCCACGGCCCGCGTTGTCAGTGCACGCTGGACGACAAGACTATCAGCGATAGGATTCTATTGGAGCTGCCCGACGGCGAGCTGACCACCATCACGATGGACGAACTGACCGTATTGCAACGAGCGTGAAGCTCCACTGCCGGATCGACGCTTCCCAGCCATGACCCGTTTACCTGATCCCTCCGCGCACCGTCTTTTTGAAGCGCATCCCCGCAGCTTCGAAGCCTATCGCTACGTCTATCCGGTGCTCAGTCGCCGCTCGCGGGGGATTTCGATCGGCGTTAACCTGAATCGGGATAAACAGTGCAACTTCGACTGCGTCTATTGCCAGGTCGATCGCAGCGAGCCGGGCCAGACGCAGTCGCTTGGCGCCGACCGATTGGCCGACGAGTTGGACCGTGCGATCGAGTTGGCCACCTCGGGCCGGCTCTTCGAGAGTCCCCCGTTCCAAGACGTGTCGGTGCCGCTGCGGCGACTGAACGACATCGCCCTGAGCGGTGACGGCGAGCCGACCATGCACGGCGATTTTCCGCGAGCCGTGGAGATCTGCGCCGAAGCACGCCGACGGCACACCCTGGACGAGGTGAAACTGGTGCTGATCACCAACGCCAGCACGTTTCACCACGACGCGGTTCGCCGCGCGCTAGGCGTGTTGGATGCCAATGGCGGCGAGATCTGGGCCAAGCTCGACGCGGGCACCGAGGAGTATTATCGAAGTGTGAACCGCTCAGCGGTCCCTTTCCAGCGGATCCTGGACAACTTGGCCGAGGCCGCGCGCGAGCGACCGATCATCATCCAGACGCTCTTTACGCGAATGCGCGGCCGGCGGCCCTCGGACGACGAATTGGCCGCCTATGGCCAGCGGCTTCGGGAGATCGTTGCCGGCGGAGGTCGGATCAAGTGCGTGCAAATCCACACGGTTGCCCGCCGGCCGGCCAAACCGTGGGTCGCGGCGCTCGGCGGCGACGAGATCGATGCAATCGGCTGGCGCGTCCGACATGCGACAGGACTGCCGGTCGACGTGTTCCACGGCTGATCGGGAAGCGTCCCCCGGCTTGTTGCCCCATTCTTGGTCGGTTATCATGGTCGGTTCGGATAGCACAGCCTTTTTTCCAACGCGAGTCACTCATGAGTGATCCTTACTTCCAGAAGCTCTTCGCCGAGCGGATCGGCGGCGCCGACTACGGCAAAGGCACCGAAGTTTACAAGTTCGAGAAGATCAAACGGGCCAAGCGCAAGGCGCAGGTGGCGCATCCGGATCGCCGGCTGATCGATTTCGGCATCGGCGAAAACGATGAGATGGCCGATCCGTCGGTGCGCCGGGTCATGGCCGAGGAAATCGCCAAGACCGCAAACCGAGGCTATGCCGATAACGGCATCGCCGAGTTCAAGCAGGCCGTTGCGAGGTTCATGGCCCGGCAGTTCGATTGTATGCTTGAACCGGACGGCGAAATCAATCACTGCATCGGCTCGAAGACGGCGTTGGCCATGCTGCCGGCCGCGTTTATCAACCCGGGCGACGTCACGCTCATGACCGTGCCCGGCTATCCGGTGGCCGGCACGCACACGAAGTACTACGGCGGCCAGCTCTACCGGCTGCCGCTAACAGCCGAGAACGATTTCTATCCCGACTTGGAGTCGATTCCCGAGGACGTACGGCGTCGGGCGAAGCTGCTGGTGATCAACTATCCCAACAGCCCAACCGGCCAGATCGCCACACCCGAGTTCTACGGCCGCGTGATCCGATTTGCCAAGGAGAACGAAGTCGTGGTGGTGCAGGACGCCGCCCACATGATGCTCACCTACGGCCGGCCGCCGCTGAGCTTCCTGCAGTTGCCCGAGGCACGCGACGTGGGCGTCGAGGTCTATTCGCTCAGCAAGGGTTGGAACATGATCGGCTGGCGGATCGGTTGGGTCTGCGGCAACCGGCGGATCGTCCGGGCGTTTGCCGACGTGAAGGACAACTGCGACTCGGGCCAGTTCATCGCCATTCAGAAGGCGGCCATTGCGGCGCTGGACAATGACGAGATCCCGCGGCGCACCCGAGACAAATACCAGCGTCGACTGAACAAGCTGGTCGACATGCTCGTGCGCTGCGGTTTTCAGTGCGAGATGCCCGGCGGGTCGTACTTCCTCTACACGCCCAGCCCGAAGACAGCTGCCGGCGGCATCGCGTTCGAGTCGGCCGAGGTGGCCAGCCAATACCTGATCACCGAGCACTCGATCTCGACGGTACCTTGGGACGACGCGGGCAGCTTCCTCCGCTTCTCGGTCACCTACGAAGCCGAGAACGAAGCGGCCGAAGACGCCCTGATGGCCGAAACCGAGGCACGGCTCAAGCAGTGCGAGTTCGCGTTTGCCTGACGCATACGAGGGTAGCACCGGTTCTTGAACCGGCGTGCCTGAGCCACGGGCGAAGGCACAAGAGGATAACACGTTGCGGAGTCGAGACCTCTCGTGCCTTCGGCGCCCGGGTTCACGAACCCGGGCCACCCGGCGTTTACGTTCTGATGGCCCCCCGGTTGACTTCTTTGACTCTCGCTGCCCGATAGGCTACGATGGGACCTGGAGAGCGTTGCGTTCTTGGCCATCCCTTTCGTCGACGCTCGTCTATGTTTCCCTCCAACCCCGCGAAGCGCCGCCATGCCCACCACGATCAAGCTTACGATCCTCACCATCCTCACCGCGGCCGTTGTTCTGGCCGGTTCGGTGTTTCAAGCGATGGCCCAGACACTGGTGCCCGTTGACGACAGCAAGAATCTGGCCGCCGGCTTCAGCGAACCACCGATGACCGCCTGGCCGCGCGTGTATTGGTTTTGGATGGGCACGAACGTGAGCAAGGAAGGCATCGTGGCCGATCTCGAAGCGATGAGAGAGGCCGGCATCGGTGGGCTGATCCAGATGGCCATACCCGACTCGGTCGGCAGTTGGGATATGTTCGAGATCGTCGATAGCCCCACGCCCGACCATCGGGTATTGAGCAAGAAATGGTGGGAGCTTCTGGCGTTTGCGGTCAACGAGGCGGGCCGCCGCGACATGTTCTTCGATTTGCACGTCTGTCCCGGCTACGCGACTTGTGGCGGGCCATGGATCACGCCCGAGAACTCGATGCAGTTGTTGACCTTCTCCCACGTCGAGCTCGACGGCGCGGAGCCAGCGACGATCACGCTGCCACGGCCCGCCGTCAAGCCGGTTGTCCATTGGTCCTATGACAACACGACCACCGGCCCGAAGCAGTTCAAACGCACCAGGGTAACCTACGATACGAAGGGGTTCTACGGCGATGTGGGCGTGGTGGCTGTTCCAAAGGCCGACAGCAGCCGGCCCGATTTTGCCCGTGGCGTCGACGTCACTCGCCACATGCGGCCCAACGGCACACTCGACTGGCATCCACCCGGGAGGGGCGCGTGGGTCGTCTACCGAATCGGTCACCACAGCTCCGGCCGGTGCATCGCCCCCGCTCCGCCGCAGGCCCGAGGCCTTGAAGCCGACAAATGGAGCGATCGGGCCCTCGAAAACAGCTATCGAGCCTTTTCCGGAAAGCTGCTCGGGATGCTCGACGCCGAGGGGCGCAAGGCACTGCAGTCAGTGCATATTGACAGCTTCGAAGCCGGCCCACAGAACTGGACCGCGACGTTTCGCGAGGATTTTCGGCAACGTCGCGGCTACGACCCGTTGCCGTTTCTTCCTCTGCTGAGTGTCAACCGAAAGAAGATAAAAGACGATCGCGCACAGCGATTTCTCTATGACTTCGAGTGTACCAAGATCGAGCTGTTTGCCGAGCGGATGATCGGCCGCTCGGCCGAGCTAGCCCATCGCGACGGACTGCAATTCAGCTGCGAACCGTACGGAGGCGACCTCGATCCGGTCGAATTGGTTCCCCATGTCGACCAGCCGATCGACACGTTCTGCAACCGGCCGCCGGGCAGGACGTTTTCGCTTTCGGCGACGTACGCTGGCAAGCCGCTGGTCGGAGCCGAGGCGTTCACCACCTACCCACAAAATCCCGGCGCGCGGTGGGACGCCACGCCCATGATGTTCATCCCCCGGGCCCATGGGGCTTTTGTCCGTGGGATCAACATACTTTACTTCCACTGCTACGCGCACCAGCCGTTCCCCGATTCGGTGAAGCCGGGCATGACCATGGGCCAGTGGGGTACGCAGATCGGCCGCAAGACAACCTGGTGGAAACAGTCGCGGCCCTTCTTCGACTACCTGGCCCGATGCCAGTATCTGTTGCAACAAGGTGTCCGGGTCATGGACGCGCTGGAAATGCAGTACTGCCCGAGCGAGGTGTTCCTCAACGATCTGGCGGTCCGCGACGGCCGCGTGACGATTCCCGACGGCAACTCGTTCGCGTGGATTCGCTTGACCAAGGATCGCTCGATGCGGCTGGACGTGGCGCGCCGACTCGAGGAACTGGTTGCCGCCGGCGCGGTCGTCGTCGGACCGAAGCCGCACGACGCGCCGGGACTCGAAGGCTATCCGGACTCGGTCGCAGAAGTGAGGCAAATCGCCGCGCGGCTCTGGGGCAACTGCGACGGCAAGAAGATCCGCCGCAACCGTTTCGGCAAGGGAACCGTGCTCTGGAACGAGAATCCGGCCAAGGTCATTGCGGGTTACGTCCCCGATTTTCAAGTGAAAGATGCGTCGCCCGGGGCGCGATTCGCAGCACTCCATCGGCGGACCCCGGACGCCGAGATCTATTTCGTGGCTAATCTCACACCACACGTTGCCTCGGGCGTGTGCTGCTTCCGGACGGTCGGACGACAGCCCGAGTTCTGGGATGCGGCCGATGGATCCATACGAGATGCCAAACAATGGCAAACCGGCACGCGGCAAATCGACGTGGCCCTTGAACTCGAAGGCCACCACGCGATCTTCGTCGTTTTCCGCAAGCCGACTCGCGAACAAGGGCCGGGCATCGACCTGGGGAAGACCGCCACGCCGGCGACCGGACCGATCACCAAGGCTGTCTACGGGCTTCCCGGCACAAAAAAAATGGTCGAGTTGACGGACAAGCTCAACCGGCTCATTGGCAGCGGCCAGACCCGGCTGATGGTGGGCCACGCGCTGGGAATCGACCCGGCACCCTACAAGGTGAAGACGCTCGAAATCACCTACACGACGCCCGGCGGTCAGACCAAACAGATTGTGGCCAAGGATGGCGACACGATTGCTCTGCCTCAAGTAAAGAAGCCGGCGCTGCTCAGGTTGGACGGAGCGTGGGAAGTCTCGTTCCCGGCGAATCTCGGCGCGCCGGAGAGAATAGCCCTGCCGGAGTTGATGAATCTCTCCGAGCATGCCAACTCCGGCGTGAAGTATTTTTCGGGCACGGTCACGTACCGCAAGGAGTTTTCATTGTCCGGGGCGCAACTCGCCAAGTTTCCCTCCTCAGTGGTTCTCGACCTGGGCGAGGTGTGCCACGTGGTCACCGTGAAGCTCAACGGCCGGGAGCTGGGTATTCTCTGGCGCGGGCCCTATCGGATCGAGGTCACCAAGTTCCTGCGGCCAGGCAAGAATCGGCTCGAACTCGACGTGACGAACACCTGGGTCAACCGGCTCATCGGCGACCAGCAGGAGCCCGACGACTGCACATGGTATCCCGATCAGCGTTGGGCGAGGCAGAACATCGGCGCGCCGCTTCGGGCCTTTCCCGACTGGTTTACCGACTTCCTGAAGACGGGTAATCGTCCTTCCAAGGGCCGCTACACGTTCGTATTCTGGAACAAGTACAAGAAGGACTCGCCGCTGCCCGCTTCGGGGCTGATCGGACCGGTCGTGCTCAGGCCGGCGGTTGGCCGCTAGTGGGGCTGCTAGCGGCGCGTTGCCAAATCTCGTAGGTCAGGCTGTGCCTGACAGCAAGTGGCTGTCGAGAAAACATGCCCACGGCAAGCGTGGGCATGCCACCCACCCTTTATTCTCCCGAGCGATTGATTTTCATTCTGGGTCTGTCATAATCGTGCTTCAGGCAATTGAATTGGTTGCCGTGGGAACCTTATTTGGCGGCAAGCCCGATCGTAGTCCAGTTCGAACGCGCGGGTGACGGAATATCTGAGCTCGCGCCATTAAGAAGGCAAGAATCCGATGCAAACCAGAGTCTACCCAAGATCAATTCACTTGTGCTTTCTGGCGAGTGCCTGTTTGTGCCTCTGCGCCGGCCAGGCTTGCGCTGAAGAGAAATCGTCGGCCGGCATCGCCGAGAGCGCGCTTGCCAAGCCGACTTCAGAAACCGTCGTAGGTGGGCAGCGGCAATTCCATATTCTCCAGTTCGGCGCCGTTGCGTCGGACAAGGATTATGCCAATGTCCAGCGCAACACCGGCGCGATCCAGAAAGCGATCGACGCTTGTGCCGATTCCGGCGGCGGTCGGGTGGTGGTCCCGCCGGGGACGTTTCCGGTCGGTACAGTCGTTCTCAAGAGCAACGTGACGCTCCATCTCGAAAAGGGCGCCACGTTGCTCGGGAGCCCCGCCGTCAAGGATTATCCACCTCAGAAGCCGGCCCGGCGGAGACGCTATGGCGTTTATCTCAACAGAAGCCTCCTCTTTGCCCAAGGCGCCGATCGCATTTCCGTCACCGGCCGAGGCACGCTCGACGGCAACAGCAAGAGTCGCAACGACTTTCTGGGCGGGAGAAGGATCGGAGGACACCGCCCGACGCTCATCTTGTTCGACGAGTGCACCAACGTGTGCGTCGAGGACGTCACGCTGACGTCCGCCGGGTTCTGGACCAGCGCGTTCACCCTATGCCGCAACGTGCATATCGACGGTATCCGGATCACGGATAGCTCTTTTCCCAACAACGATGGGTGCGATATCTGCGACTGCGAGAACGTCGTCATCGAAAACTGCGACATCGATTGTCTCGACGACGCCATATGCCTGAAGGGCTACATGCCCTGCGGCTGCAAGAACATCGTCATCCGACGCAACCGGCTGCGGAGCCTGTGCAACGCGATCAAGACGGGCACGGATTCCTCGGGCGGATTCCAAAACCTCCTGATCGAGGACAACGAGATCCACCAAACCGGTATCTCGGGCATCGCGCTGGAAATCGTCGACGGGGGGACCATGCGAAACGTGATCGTACGCAACATCCGGATGGACGGTGTCGGGACCCCGATCTTCATCAAGCTGGGCAATCGAAACCGCCCGTTGTATGACGGCCAAACGAACTTCAAAGTGTCCAACGGAGTGCTCCGCGACGTGCATATCAGCGGGATTCGCGCCACCGTGCGCAAACCGGTCAAGGTCAACGACGCGGAGCGGCGCCGGCACAACTACCACTGCTACGCCTCGTCGATCACTGGCTTTCCCGGCCACTGGGTCGAGCGTGTCCAGATCGAAGACGTGAAAATCACGATTGAGGAAGCGTCATCCATGCATACCGCCAAGGACGCAAAACGCAAGGTTCCGGAGCGGTCCAACACCTATCCCGAGAACCGGATGTTCGGCGTCCTGCCCGCCTATGGCTTCTACATTCGTCACGCCAAAGACATCACGATGAAGAACGTGTGGATCGGCAGCCGGTCCGGAGACGGGCGACCGGCGCTGGTGCTGGACGACGTGCACGAGTCGACGTTCAAGGACATCGAGACTGTGCCCGCCGTGAAGACGCCGACCTTCGTGGTCGAGCCGAACTGCACGAACGTGGAGTTGGATGAGGAGTGAACTGGGGGTTCGAGCGACCCATGGCGGGCAATAAGCTCTGCAATCGAGTGCCGGCGTTGCGGCCGGCGCTACTTCTCACAGCTCCTGCTTGAGCTTCTCGACCACGCTTTCGGCTTCCTCGAGCGTTTTCACGACGACCCGGAAATCGTCCTTTCCGGTCAGTTCTGCCGCTTCTCGGATGCTCAACGCAGTGATCGCACTCGGCACAACCTCGACCCCTTTGAGCAGCCCGTGTTCCTTGGCATGGGCCATCGCTTGACTCAGAACGACTCGCGCTTTCTGCGAAAGGACGGCCAAATCGGTGAAATCGGCCAACACGATGAACTTGCCAGGAGAAGATGCCTCGGTAATCGCTTCCTTCAACCGTGACAAGAATGCTCCGCCGATTTGGTCAACAACCTCGTCGGACCAGAACCCCATCATTTCGAAGTGCATGAGGCCCTTGGTGCTGGAAATGATTCGGAAGTACTTCGTAGCATCCATCTCCTGACCCTTTCGATGGCTGGATCCAGATAAGATCCCCGATAGTGAATTGATCTCGTGGACGCGGCAGATGGGTGCAGCACCTGCGACGGGCGTCCAGAACGTGAAATGACGACCCGCCGACGTTACACGTCTCTGAAGACCGACCTGCACTGCCGCAAACGCGGACTGGCCCGAGGCAATAGAGACAATCCCCCCGATGGCGACCAGGATGTAAAGCAAGATGCCGGTGAACCGGAGGGGCCCAAGCGAACCTGCCCGCGCGGGCGACCATTGTAGGGTAAGAAGCGAAGGGCGTCAAGCAATATCGGCAATCGCAATGAAGCGAAGAGGGAAATCCCCGGGCGACAACCCGGTTGACCCCTGTTGGGTCTTTATTTCGGCATGGCCGGCGGCGGGGCGATTTCCTCGGGCATCGGCTCCGGCTTGACCGTAATCTTTAGTGGATTGGCGGCCACACCGTCGCGTCGAATGACGATCAGTTCGGCCTCGACCGGTTCGGCCAACGGCAACCGAGGCGCCTTCAGACGCACGCCCAGGTCGTACCAGCCTTCGATCTGGGCTTCCATTTCGATTCCACCCAGGTGGAGGAGCACCCGACCCGGCTCGGGCCCAAACCCTTCGCCCGCCAGCAGCACCTCGCCGCCGACCTGGACGGTCTTGGGTTTGACCTCGAAGGCGTTGGGATCGACGGGCAAGACGAGATCGGCCGAGAGCCGCGTGCCGTTGTTTGCCTCGCTCGTCTCGTCGACTTCGCGGTTGGCGTCGACCAGCACGTGCAATGTCGTAAAGGGGGCAGGCTGTCCCTTTTCGTCACGCCCCATCTGCTGGACCGCCCAGGGCAGGCGAATGTCGACCGATTGGGTTTGGCCGGGTTCCATCGAGTCGACCCGAACCCCCGCCGTCGGCAACTTGTCGTTCACCTGCTCCTCGTTGCCGGCCAACAACAAGACGTCGAAGGGCCGGTCGATCCGCTGCTGGCTGTTGTTGCGGAACCAAATACGATAGCGCGGCCCGAGTTTCTCTTCCGGATGGCCCGGATCGACAAACCGCACGGCCAGGAGCTGCAAATCGTATTGCAGCGCCGGGGTCGGCGTCCTCTCCACGTTGACCCAAGTGCCGCTGGCCACGACCGGCAGCGGCTCCCAAACGGGCGGTTCCCACCACGTCCAGCCGGGACACGCTACGTAGACCCACGGGCGGCAATAAATGGGCCGAGGATCCCACACCGGCCCGCACCGATAGTACCAGCTCCAGTGGACCCAGGGCGACCAGTGAGGATACCAATGATAATAGGACCCGGGATAGCCGTAGAAGCCCGCGTAGTACGAAGGCCAATGGAAGTGAAACCAGAAGTGGCTCCTGGCGTAGACAGGACTAACCCGGCCTCGGTGATAGTACCTGCCGTTGTGCGACACGTGCATGCCGTGGCCGCGATGTCGGGCCGAATGGACCGTCCCTTTCTGATGCCCATGGTGTTTGTCGAGCCCCATGCGCCGCGCCACGTCGCCGTGGCGGCGCATGTTGTATTGGCCGGCCAGGTCGATTTGCCTGGCCACCGGTCCGGTGGTAACGTGTGCGAACTGATCGCCGCCGCGCCCGGTGTGCCGCTTGCCCGAAGCAGGTCGCCCACGGCCGCCGGCGTGAGCCATCGTGTTGCCCGAAGGCCCGCTACGCCGGATCGTCATCCTCGGTTGATGCGTGCCTTGATGCGGGCCGACGGTACCGGTGGCTGCTGGGCGTCGCGTGGCAACGTCGCGCACGCCCGTGGGCCGGCCGCCGCCCGCGCGGTGGCCGTCGCGCACCGATGGTCCCGCGTTTCGGCCGGAAGCCGTGTCTCGGGGGCCTGGGCTTTGCCGATGGTTTGCTCGGTGTTTGGACGTGTTGCCCGCGATCCGCTTTCGAACGTCCGCCAAGGAAAGCCGGTCGGTTGGGGAGACGCTGCGCCGCGGCGCGGCCGTGTGATCAACGCCGCTCCTACCCTTAGAACGTGTTTGAAGCGCCGTTTTTTGCTCGGTCGAGGGTGCCATGGGCGGCTTGACCGCCCTTGTTTTTGTGAGGATTCCGTGGCCAGCACTGCGGGACAAGCCAGCAGTGGCACCCTTTTCAAACACGTTCTTAGAGACGCGTGGCGCGGCTTCGTTCGAACGGTTTTCCGTGCTCCGGCTGCGGGCCGCCGTCCGACTCGCGGCGTTGGCTTGGGAAGCACGTCGGCCCGAAATCCGATCGTCGGAACCGCGACGGCCCGGATCGTCGGAACGCAAACGATTTCGATTTGGACTTTGGTTGCTCGAAGGCACGAAACCGGGGTTTTCACTCTTCGCGACATGCCTCTGGGGGCTGCTCGTGCGACGCCGTATCTGTTCAAATTGTGCTTTTGAAACCGCCCGACTGCGGACGTCGGACACGCTTCGCGGGGCTTTGTGCTCGGCAGTGCCGCGACTGGTCTGTGTAGACCGGCGCGCCGCCGACGATGCCCCAACGGAGAACCGTGACTCGGAGGACGGCCTCGGTGAGGCTTGAATCCGAGGCGCCCGCGGCGAGGAGTTCGCCCGCGACGACGATCGTGCCGACGACTGCGCCGACGCACCTGCGCGCGATGAGGACCGGGACGACTGGACCGTGGAACGCGACCCGGAGGACGGCCTCGGTAAAA
>Ga0315543_1003141_pt1 | contig 15128 bp, 13 predicted proteins | sample SalMarSW160210MG_2_FD_203098 | JGI IMG/M metagenome (GOLD analysis project Ga0315543, IMG submission 203098) | Salt marsh sediment microbial communities from the Plum Island Ecosystem LTER, Massachusetts, United States - Salt Marsh Sediment SW1601-210 ...
CAAATTATTTCCCAGTGAGTCTTTTTTGTATGATTGCCCTCTTTTTTACATTATCCAATAACTCATTTGGCAACATGGGGTGAATTACTTTTACATTTTCAAAATCCTTTTTATTGAAAGTAATAATAATTCCGATATGGTTGTCCCTCATAATCGTTATATGAACTGCGTCACCAAGTCCTGGTTTATATTCGAGTAGTTCAGTTTGTATTCCTACAAAGAAGTCAGCGAAACTCCCAGCAGGTTCAATTATATTGAAAGAAATCCCGCCAATTTTATTCGTTCTAGATAGCCTACTGACATATTCATGCACTTTATCCGCAGAATATTTCTTTTCTTTAATCAAGACCTTCGTTGCTTCAGTGAATGTAAAATCAGAGGTAAAGAACCCAACCTCCGAATCATAATTAATAATTTCTGATAAGAATTTGATTACTTTTTCATGTTGTTTATCTGTATCATTGGGGTCGAAGTAAGCAACAAAAATGCATGAATCAAGATATACTCGAAGAACCATATAATTACCTCAATTATTTTGTCCTTCGAATGTGTGCCCTTATCTTGACTTTCTTCTTTTTCCCCTTCTTCTTTTTATAGTAACTTTTTATTCGAATATATTTTCTACCCATGAATGAAAATTGTATAAAATCTATAAAAACTAATCGATTCTATTACAGTAATAGACCATAATTATTTACATTTCTTTTTTAATTTAAGTCCTTGCTTCAATTACCCCTCTCGACCACGATATCCCTTTCTCTCCGCTATTTTACGCTCAGATTATGGTATTTATGTTAAAAGCTGAGTCGTTCTCCTTAAACCCTTTATTTTTATTGTGGCGGTAGTTCTTCTCGCATTCTTTTGAAGTCTGCTGGAGAACAAGCAACAAGCTCGCCCTTCTGTTCCTTTACTGCATCTTGTATATCGCTTCTCATTGTCAGACCACTAATTGCCGAATAAAGCTTGGATATTTCCTGCCTCTGGTCTTTCGCTTCTCTCATAAGCTTTTGCATTGCTTTAATTTTCTCAAATTCAATTTTCTGGGTCATTCGGAAAACCCTTTTCTCATCTTCAAGGCTTACAGCCATACCGCAGTTGGGGCAAAATTTTACGTTTGTTAATGGCATTTGGAAGCCACAGCCTTTGCAGGTCGTCTCAGATGTTTTGATTGGGTTTGGCTTGCTGTTTTCCTCTGGCGTCAATCCATTTATCTTATCTGTCCATTCGCTAACACTTTTGTCGGAGAAGTGTCCATAATGGAGTTCGAACATATTACTGCCTTTCTTCCAGCCTTGCATTTTATTGATTATAGGTAAAGGAACTCCCATAGCAAACAGATACATGGCTCGACTGTGCCTAAAAATATGAAGATTTGAAGGTTTATTTATTTTCGCCTTGTCAGCCAATTTCTTCACCGACCTCCTTACGGCGTCTTCCTTTATTGGAAATACCCTCGCCTCTAAATTTTCTCTGTCTGGATGGCAGGATAGCCAAGACCGCAATTCAGGCACCGAAGCTACCAGTTCAACTGTCCTAGCTTTCTTTGTTTTGCAACGTTTTTTGGATATGAAGAGGTATGCCTTTTTCTGGTTTATTGTAACATCTCCAATTTTCAGGCTTAATATCTCATTTATCCGACATCCCGATTCCGCAAGGACTTTTATTACAGCGGCATTTCTTGAGCTTCTAGTCAATTTTACAATCCTTTCGACATCTTCTGGTGTCCACATATCGTTTTCCTTCAGCTCCTTCTCAGGCTCAGGCAAAGACAAAGTAAGCCAATCTATACAGTCAGGATATTTCCCACGTTTTGTGTATTCAAATAATATTCTGTAGGCTTTTTTCAAGAATGCGAACTGCACTTGGATTGTGCCTTGTTTTAACTTTGCCGACTCCTCATCGTAAAATGCTTTAATGTCGTCTTTAGTTGCATCTTTTATGCTTTTATTCTTCAGAAAAACAGCCAGCTTCTCAAGGATAATTCTGTAATTCTCTATTGTGCTTTCCCTAATTTTAACGTCCCTCCTCAATTCAGCCGAAACGTATTTGATTACTCCCTTATTTTCATTGGAAATTAGCTTTTTCTTTTCCTTTCGCTCATTCTTATTCATTTATATCTACCTACCCTATTTTTATTTTAAAGAAGGAGCTTTTATAGACATCTAAAGTGCGATTTTTATATCGCATTTTATAGGTTTTGTCTTGTTTTATTCAAGCCGAAAACTTCGATAAAAATTTAAAAATTGATATAAAGCCTCGGGAGGGCTGGAAACGAGAAGTATAATGCCCCTCACCAATTCTAGGTTATTTCTTTCTTCTTATTTTGTTCATTTCGGAAGCTTGCTCGACTCTACTAGATTCGATAAGTAAATCGTGGGTTTTCGGATACCAATCGTATTTGTTGCCTTCATCATCCTCAAATATGGCTTTGCAAAGCAAATCACCGCTAGGGGTGGGCCTGTTGTCGGTAACCCATTTTTTGAATTTCAACTTCTTCATAATTCAAACTTATTAAAAGGAGTAAAAAGCGTATCCTTTGAACCAAGAAAAGGCCGTAAAAAGTGATGTAGGTATTAAATAATATATTAAATGCCCCCGCCGGGCGTAGAACTGGTTGTTCATATTAGGCAAAGTTAATGCTCTAATATTATGGTTGTTTATTTATAAACTTATTACTAAAATTTTTCATATGCCAAAGGTAGTATTTCAGAAAACACAAGGAGAAGGCCAATACAGGATTACAATTCCTCTGAGCTTGGTGAAAGCCTTGGGAATAAAATCCGGTGACAAGATGGACTTTAAAATAAATAAAAGAGGTAATTTGGAGTTGGTAAAATAATGACAGGTTTTAAATTTTCTCTGAATAGTTATTTTTTACACAAAAAGATGCTAATTTCTATCGTTGATGAACTTGGGGCGGAAAAGTTGAAAAAAGAACTTATTACCCATTCTTCGGCAAATGGCATTCACAGAAGAATAATAGTGGAGAGAAATTTCATTAACGAAGCCATAAACCTAATAAAACAAAGAAAGGTTGAAACATTAGAAGAAGTTCTGATGAGCGGAAATATTGAAGAGGGAAAACTTGTGACACTTGAAAGAACACTTTATTTTAAGGGTATATCAGAATCGGTAAAGGCTAAGAGGAGGGGGGAGATCAAGTACGCTGAATTTCATATGAGATTCCCAGAGTTTGGGAATATTGAAGTTAGGGGATCCTTCAATATTGAACACATTACATGTAGTAGTGCTATTACAAGATTGAGTGGTAAGGAAAAAAAGTTCATTCTTGGTCATGTTGACAAGGTCTCTAAAAAAACAATTTTCATAAGACCCATTGTTATTGCGGATAAGATACTGACTGATTCTTTTGGAATAAATGTAGGGCGTATGAAAATATGTTGTATAATGCCTGAAGAGATAGAAGAGTTTAAAAATATGAAAACTGTTTGTCCGAAGGGATTGGATATTAAAGAAATGAAAAAATACCCAGAAATAAGGATAAAGCATTGGTTTGCGGAAATACTAAATGAAGGTAATGTCCCTAAAGATAGTCCAGATGAGAATTCAGATTTGCTAACAAAAGTTCACTTGAAGGGAAATAGGGTGCGAGCAGCATTTGCGTTCAAGGGACCTTCAACGTTTAAAATACTTAAAGTAAAAGACATGGGCAAAAACGGTGATCAAATAGTTAAGTTATTCAAAGAACCTGCCGATATTTTTATTCTACAGCATTGTCACTATGTATCTGCTGAGGTGGAGCAGACCTTACAGGCTTTTGCAGTTAGACCATTATCTCCAGGGTATTATTGCATAATTGATGGTATTGATTCATTAAAAATTCTAAAGGCTTATAATAAAATCAAATAAATTGGGTATTAACAAAGTGGAATTGGTAAATGGGTGAAATATGGTAAGAATTGAAAATTTAATAGTCGAAGGGAAGTGCTTTATGCCGTTTAAGCTTAAATCTGATTTTATCTTTGTCATTAAAAAGGCAATTACAAAATTGATGGCAAAAAAATTGTTTGTGCCTGACGAGTATATGCCTTTCTTAGAAAGAGATAATTTTCTAAACATTAATTTTGTGGCTGCAAATATAATGGAAGAACCTACCTTATTTCAAAAAATAAAATTCAATTTGAATCTGATAAGTAAACATCAAATGAATAAAGAGAGATATTTCCGATGGTTAAGATTACAGAGGGACGAATTGCCTCACAATGTAAATTTCTCTATAGTTCCAACAGTAATTAGTGAAAAACAGGGTTTTATCATCGAAATACGGTCAGAGCCAACGATGTTGCTAAAAATATGTCAACTTAATGTTACACCAACTTTCCTTAAATCTCCTCAGGGAGAGTTAATATACAGTAAAATTATCGATAGAAACATCCAATTCATAAAGGAGATTATTTTTAGTTTGGGTGCGAAAATCTTAGAAGAACCCAAGGCTAAAGTGTTACACAAATTCGAACCGATGAAGACACCCATTATCGATGAAATGGAAAAACTTGGAATAAAAAATGTTAGCGGAATCTTATCAAAAGGCAGAAAAAAAATTGAAAGGGGTGACATTGAGGATGGTTTGACCGATCTGAGGGCAAGTTTAGAAATTATCTCAGGTTATCTTGTAAGAAAGATAAAAAAGAAACCATCATCAAGTATAAACGAAAATCTCAATATTTTAGCAGAAGATGGTTTCATTGATAAAAAAATAATTAAGTTAGTTTCTCTCGTTCTAAAAAATTGGTTGCACAAAGCAGCCCATGAAAGACAAGGGATAAGTTTGAATGATGCTAGGTTAGTATTTTCATTAGTTGAAGATGTTCACAACTATTTGCTGAAAAAAGTCATTTATCGGCTTTGAAATGGGATTGAAGTATTATTTCCTTTTTCCTTTGGGGTTGTACTTGGACTTGAATTTCTCAATCATTGCCTCCTCGAATTCTTTTCTCCCAAAATATACAGCAATGAAAGCTATTTCAAGGTTATCTTTCATATATTTGTCGACAAGTCTTTCTATATGATCTGGAAATTTCTTCTTTGAAGTGGCTTTTACAAATCCTTCTACATTAGAAAAATTTGTGTTGCCGATTGATCTTCGTAAAGTGTGATTGATGGTTCTTTCAAGATCGCCCATTCTTTTAAAAAGATTTCCAGTTTCACCAAAATATGCAGGACCGGTACTTTCCCGTTCCCATGCAACATAAACTCCTGGTTCATTAGGAAAATTAACCTTCCAGCTAGGAGAAAAAGGAATGTGCCTTCTTCTGTTTTTCAGAACTTCCCACATTTTTTCCACCCTTTCGGCAGCTTCTTTTTCCGATACAAATGCTTCCATAAATATAGTTATTCATCTATGTTTTTATTGTTAATTAAACGGAACATGCAAAATCATCACATGTCAATAAGCATGTCGGAAAAGTAGGATTGTCCGACAAAAGCCTGTATTTGTCGTAAGAACGGATCAAAAACACTACATATAAATAAAATAAACAAGTGGTATTTGTTCAATGTGTCAGGTCGTAAAAATGTATAATTACTTTCCAGTTTAGAAATGGGAATTTCTAAACTGAAGGACGCCTTCAACGCCCGAACTTTTACATATGAATACATATCTTATTTAGAAAAATCGATTGTAATCATATTTGTTGAATTAAATGGGATAATATATAAGCTAAATCCTATTAATAGAATTATATATTATCGTACCTGGAGGAAATCATGAGTGGGTACACAGGTAGAAAATTAATAGAATACACTTGGATCCCTAAATCAAAAACTTATTTAAGAGAATATAGAGAATTCCTTAAATTGTGCAAAGATGTACAAAATAAAACTAGTTTTTTCAACGATAAACTCGTTGGGGAATTAATGGTAAAAAAGAAAGCAATCGTGGATAGAGATAGTACCCCCGATTCTTATGTCGAAAAGTATAAAGAAAAATCAATAGGAAACCAGTCTTATGTTAGTAATGCTAGAATGTTAATAAGAATTTGTAGATGGTTGGGCTGGATTACAAAAATTGAAGGTCATGCAAAATTTATATTAACAGCTTATGGAGAAAATCTAACCAAGTTTAATGGATCATTTCCATCAGAAATAGGAGAAATAAAAGAATCCGAATTGATGGAAAAGGCCTTTGCCAAATTAAAATTTTATAATGTCAATGATAGTGTTCAATACAGGAATCCGAAATTCAAGCAAAGAATATTTCTTAATATGTTACGTGTTCTGAATGAGTTTGATGTTTGTTCACATTACGAATTAGTCGTATCCGCATTTGTATTGAAAGACGAAAGAAATGAAAAAGATTATAAAAATGTCATTGATAGAGTAAAAAGATTGAAAAATGTTACTATTACAATAGGAGAAGCACTTGCTGAATGTAATCTAGACTGTAAATTAAAAAGTACAGTAACTGGTGTTTACGATGGTCCTAAAGTGATGCTCTCATTCGCAAGACAATTCGGTTTTGTTGAAAATATTCCAATTTCTTCTAAATTAAATCCAAAAATGAATGAATTATATAAAAAAATGTATAGGAACAGTGGATATATTAAACCTCATGGTGCCAAGTTCGTATCTCACATTACCGAAAAAGGAAGAAGATTCTTGAAAGAAAACTATCAAAATGAAGTAATATGGTATGATGAATTGACAGATAAAATTAAGGAAGCAGCAATATTATGTATTTTAAATCATAATTCAAAGAAAATTAAACTTTCTGATGCCATAAAAAGTGGTTTTCAAAATTCAATAAAAAATTTATCCAAGCAAGGTATCATTAAGAGTAAAAATGATTTCTTAACCTTAAATATATTAACCGATTTCGATTATTATCAAGATGTCCCTTATGAAGTAAGACCATATGTTTTAAGCGTGATAAAAAGATTGGATGAAAATTTTCTTGATACTTTTGACACAATTGAAGATGTTATGGAAACAAAAGAATTATTCATATCAAATAGTTCTGAAAAAGACACATGTTATAATTGTGCATCCCCCCTTGCAAATCATATTCTTCATTTATTGACAGCTTTGGTGCAAGTGATAGATTTGCTGACAGAGTTTGTCCAGTTAATTGTATTTCAATCGATAATGAAGGAAATGTCGAAATCGACAGGACCGAATGTGTTGGCTGCATGTTATGTATAATGCGATGCCCATTCAATGCTATCAAATTAAGAAATAATTATGCAGAGATTAAAAAATCCTCTAAATACGAGAAAATTACCTATGGGGATAAAATTAAAAAAACGGAAGAATTGATGAAATCTGTTGGTTCTAGAAATAAAATGATATCTCTCGATGAAGTTGAGATTATAATAAAAAATTTCGAAGGAAGAATTACAATTCCTGGCAAAGAATGGAAAAAGGATAAATATTATTTATTTATCAGAAATATTTTTAGAAGCTTCGGTTTAGGTACGAGTTATACAGGTTCTGGTGGCATGAAAACCCGATCAGATGTAACAATTTTTACCCCATTTTTGGCGACATCTGAAGTGAAAAGCCCAGCAGAAGGTCCAATAAATTTGAAAGCAGTAAGACAATCTTTTGATGCAGCAATTCAATTAGGAACAACATTAACAATGGCTATAGGTAGTAATACGCATATGGGAGCAATAGAACAAGAAAGGAAATATAATAAAATTACACCATCTGTGAAAATAAACTTAATTGAAAGCAAATACCTACATTTTCTTGTACTGATTCGGGATTATCTAAGTATTGATGTCGATTCAATTAAAAGGATGTTGACTAACAACTCAGGTTATTTTAATAAAGAGGCTTTAGTAAAATTTATTGAATCAGAAGCCAGATTAAAAGATATAAAGACTTCTACATCAAAACCCATTATCGATCTTGTGGAATCAATATTCTAGGTTTTAATAAAAATAGAAATTGGTGAGTGTGGGTTCCACCCCTATCTGTCCTACCATGATTTTCTAATTTTTTAACATCCTCGTAGATTAATCCTTTTTCTTTAAATCCTGAATCCCTGGCAAATGGTAATATCTCATTTGCCATATCCAACTCTTTAACAACACCCAAATGAATAATTAAAAGTCCTCCCTTTTTCAATATTCTGAACATTTCATCTAATAATTTTCTATATGAATCTAAACTTTTTTCATATTCCAAAAATTTTTTCTTACTTTTATTTTGATAATCATAATTCCATCCTGCATACCATAATCTAATTCTATTTTGTCTAAGAAATTCTGTTGTTCCAAGAAATGGTGGTGATGTTATAATACTATCGATTGTTTCATCCTTAAATGGTAAATTGAATGCAGAATTATTCAGAGCTTTTCCTTTAATATATGTTCTATTCAATGGTTTCAAATATGAACGATTAATTTTCTCTGTCAAAGATTTAATCAAAGATTTATACTTAATTTCACCTTTTGGTGGAATTGGAATAATATTATGAGACCTTCTGCTAAGAGCATATGGTCTATTTCCATGTAAAATGTGAGCTATCGATGCCCAAATAATTGCATATTTCTCTCTTTTTAAACCTTGTTTATTTAAAAGAAATTGCTTAGATAGAATAATTTCTTTCATTGTTTTTTCGTGAAAAAATTCTTTAATTTCATCTTCTACATTTTGAGAGTTTATATCAACTTGATTAATGTTCTCTTTGATATAACATTCGAGTTTGTTAATATCATACATAACACTTTTCTTGTCTGGAATATTCACCTTCGCAAGTGTGATGTAGTGTGCAAATGGACTTAAATCAACACCTATTCCATTTCTTCCTTCATTACAAGCTTCAAAAGGTACTGTACCACACCCACAAAAAGGATCTAAAACTTTATCTTTGGGATTTGAAAAATTTTTTATTAGAACATTTGCTATTGATGGTTTCAATTTACTTGGATATGAACACAGAGATTGAATTGGGTGTCCCCAATTTTTTTTTAGGTACGGTTCTTTTCTATATGGAAGTTTTCCAAATGAATTAATAGCTTTATCTATTTGTTTAGGTGACATAATCTAGTTCACCTTTTGGAATATCAAAATATATTGATGATGAATATTTGGAACAAAGGCATAAGGATAACCATATGGATGTAGCGACTTGTGATTTTGCACGAGAATAGAAATGCCCTTTAAATGGAATCCGATATCCCCCATAATTCTTGTTACATCTGAATGATAAGCAGTGAAACGTGAATTGTTTCTAAAATCACTAACGATTATACACATGTATTTCTTATCTTTTAGTACCCTAAAACAATTAGAAAACACTTTTTGTAATTCAATTAAAAAATCATCATAAGACTTAATATTCCCTAAATCATTTTCATCATCACTATATTTTTTATCTAAACCATTTTCAACTCTGGTCCTTGTTTTTAAATCCGTTTTTTTATTCAGAATCTGCCAATATGGTGGGCTAGTTACAATAAAATCAAAATAACTCTCATCGAACTTATTCAGTTCCTCTCTTGAATCACCTTGTAATATTTCTTGATTTTTCGATGTTCCTACCTCATTTTTCAATCTTTCTTTTGAAAGTTCTACCCATTTTTTTGTAAGTTCGATGCCAACACTCTTTCGTTTAAGGATTGCACATGCTTTCGAAGTAGAGGCAACTCCACTGAATGGGTCTAAAACAATTTGATTTTTTTTAGTGAAAAAAGATATTAGTTTTCCTACATCCTGATAACTGAAGGGGGCAGGATGCATTTTTTCAATTTTTGCATGAGGATGTTTATTCCCCAATCCTTTTTGCATCCACACACTTTTTGTTAATTGGATCCATTCTTTTCCTGTCAAATCATTAAGAACGTTTTTTTCATGATAATTACCATCATTTTTTTCTTTCTTTTGACCAAGTATATCTCTCCAATCTTCACTCATAATATCACTTTTTCCCACCCAATTGTTTTTTAATAAAATTCTCGACTTGTTTTGATAATACCCAACCACTCTCTTTGCATAAATCTGAATATTTATCATATATTTCCGAATCTAGATGCAAGGTAACATTTTTCTTTGGCCTCTTTGAATTGTTATTAACCATATTTCCTCACCACATTTGTAATTATTTGTATTTACATGTATATATAAGTTATTATATTATATAATTTAAATATTTAATATAACATCATGTGTATGATTTGGTGATTGATTATGTCCGAAGATTATGTATCAGAACGATATCGAGAAACGGAAGAAAAAGATGATTGCCCCCTCTGTAAAAAAGGAAAAATTGAATACACATATATTCATGCATATATATCATGGCGGGTTAGTAGCATATCAGCAGGATCCAAGAGGACGAAGTTTCATCATGACCCCAAATATAAAGTTCATAATAAATGTCCTGAATGTGGAAAGTCCCGCACAGAAATTAAAGAAGCCTTGGAAAGGGGAACGACAAAGATAGTTACTCATGAAGAAAGATTAAAACGTCTTATCGCAGCAGGGGTGCCAACCAGAATTGAGCACAAAAATGAATAATATAATGATTCCTTTGCAATTGATATGATCTTAAGTTGCGCTTTCATATTATAGATGTTTATCTCTTCTTAAATGAAAAAAGTGTAGTTTAGAAATCTCCATTTCTACTTCTTCTTTTCCGACTGTTTTCCCATCTTCGATAACGTCCTTACCTAACAGTCTCGCTTCCAGATCACTCTCATCAAGATGTACATAAACGGACTCTTGCTTCAAAGTTTTATGGCCCATTAGACGTTTCCCATGACTAGCCCCGTATTTGGAATAGACCATCGTTCCGTACCCGTGCCTGAAGATGTAAGGCCAGACCCTCTTCTTTATTCCAGTCCTCTTTGCTAGCCTCTTGACTATGAGATTGAGGTTCCTGGAATGTAACGGACCTTTCATAGTGACAAAAAGCGGTGCTTCATCTTTACCCTTTTGTGGATGGCTGCTTAACCAGGTTCTCAGGAAATCTGCATAATCGATCACATAAACCGGCCTTTGACCAATATTTTTCCGCATCTTCCCGTCCTTTGCGTATATCTTTATGAATTCCTTCTCATCGGTCACGTCTCCCAGAGTCATTCCTAAGATTTCCCCAGGCCTGGGACCGGCACACAAAACCGATATCAATGCCTTCTGCATTATGTTATTTGTGGCTGAAATAATAGAATCTTTCTCTTCTTTCGTGAGTAGGTCCTGCTTGGTCAGCCTTGTTGGTGGTGTCTCGATTTCGAACCAGTCTACGGCCTTCGGTGGCCTGTCCCTCTTATCAAGACCGTAAAGCCATCTCCAATAGGATCTGTAGACTTTTTGGGCTGTTACTATGCTCCAATTAGAATATCGCTTTCTTAGGCCAGCTAGGGCCATTTCGAAGTCCTCCTGGGTAAAATCCCTGAAATCCTTGTTCGGTATAAATTTGACAAGTAACTTTAACCTGTCCCATACCTTCTTAGCAGTTCTCGAACTCCTTCCCTTAGCTTCCAGATGGTTCAAGAACTTGAGTATATCTTGCCGATTATTATCGGTCAATCCTTCACATTTAACTAGACTGGACTTGATGTTTTCCAGTTCATCATACTTGTTCTGCATGTTTGCCATGTTAGGCCACCTCCCTTTAAAGGCCATTGCCTAACACGAACAAACTGCCCTATGCCCCCGCCGAACTACTATCATATTTGTCCATCTTAGGAAAAAACGTTACAGATTAACTATTCTATGAACTATGCGCTACTGTTAACGGTTTCCATAAAGTGTCGAAAATGAAGAACTATTTTAAGCGCAAAAGACGACAGTTTGTTATTTTTTAATCCCATAGATTTGAAGGATATTTTCTTCGTAATATGTTTAATTTTGATTCTACGATTCTTTTCCTTTCGGGTTTCCACCTTTTAAACCACTTCATAAAGTTTGATACCTTATTTTGGTCATCTTTCATGGTTATGAAATTATATTTAAGCAGTCTTAACATTCCAAAGAAAAAAGACACATGCTGAATCAAATCGAATATTTCAAAATTTTTATCGAAACTACGATTATCTTCTAAGCAATATGAAAAAATATCAATTACTTTGAAATTCATCTCTTTATCTTCGTGTGTATAATTTAGTAGATAATAAAGAATGGTATTGATCGTCGAGAAGTTTCTTTGGTCAAAATCATCATAGTTTATGCACTCTACACATAACTTAAACGCTTCAATGCATTTTTCTTTATTTGTTTTATCAAAGTGATGTTGAACAATTTTCTTTAAATTCCATAAAGATTCTTCGTTATCGCAATTTTGTTCACACCATAATAAGCATTTTTCTAACAATTTGTTTGAAAGTTCGAATTTTTTTGTTGGCAATATCCTGTATATGAAGTTAGAGTCAGCTGAATCTTTACTAGGAGAAAAATTCAAGATATATTTTTCAATAGAATCAATCTCATCTCCATGATCGAGCCAATGAATAATGTAATCGCATTTGACGGAATCATTTTGCTCAGGACTTTTAATAATTTCCAGAAAAAAATCTTTTAAATCGGAGAATTTCCCGCCGTGTTCAATGAACATGTCTATTAGTTTTCTCCTTTTTTTAGATATCCTTGTAACAGATAACCACCTTTTAAGCCAATCTGCTTCTACTTCAGAAGTTCTTCCTGCTTCAAAGAGTGCTCGCAAAACATGCGATGCGGAAAAATCTGAAGAGTTTTTATCGAACCATTTTTTTAAATATTTTTCGAATGGCGCATATTTATAGGGGCATCTTATATATGCTCCTAAAATGTAAGAATCATTGATGTCGCATTTCCACTTTTCAGCCCAGTTATATGCAGATTCACAAAATTCTTCTGGAAAGCTCTGGAAAGCTCTACAAATAAGATAGTTATCTTTAGCATGTTTAAGTGACGGATAGATAAGGGGTTTAATAGATTTTTCTAATTTATTTGCATTTTTAGGATTTCTTTCCCTTTCTTTATATAGCCATCCAATTAACCAGCCGAGAGATCGATGAAAGAGTTTTTCGGTAAATAAATCGTTCCAATACTCAAAATTGTCAGAAAGTAGTACGATTTTCTCCTCTTCATTCAATAAAGATGTTAATAATATTTTTAACCTGGAATTTTTCCAATCATCAGGATTATTTTTGATTTCATTGAAAATTATTGAACCCCATTGAATGTCATGAAGAATTTTATCGTCAGCTATCCTTTCAAATGCTATTAGAACAGAATTCAGGCAATTGAACTTTCTTGCGAATTTGAAACCCTTCTTTATGAAAGATTTAATTTCTGGTCTGATAGAATTACAATAAGAAATTGCAATCCCATCTGAAATAACATCGTGGATGGCAAATTTCATTTCTTTTTCATCATTTGAGGTTTCTATCCATCCGTCTGCAGAGAGTTTATTTTTCATTCTTTCAATTTCTGGCGGCATTTTTTCAAGTTGTTGAGTAGAAATTGGAAGAGAAAGAAAAAACATTGCAACTAATGAATCATCTTCTGTGGACAGAAGTGTTAATTTAAGATGATTTGAAAGCCATTTGCCAAAATCATCGAATTTTAAAATCTCTTTCATTTCTGATATTTTTTTGTTTTCATATAAGTGTAAAATCAATACCGATAAAACCGGTATTCCTTTGCAAAGTGGTAAATACTCTTCGAAATTTTCTATTTTTGAATATTTTAATATATGAAAAATGACTTCTTCTCTATAACTGGAAATCCAATCATCAGATGCTTTAGAAAGATTTATCAATTCGTGTGTATAATCCCCAGAAATAAGCTTTTTGTAATATGAAGGTCGGCATGTTGCAATGTAAAACACCTTTTTCCCGAATTTTTTATTGTAACTGTCAATTTCTTCTACGAATCCTTTGAAATTGTCCATTAATTCAACATAATCAATTAAAAGCAAAACTTTATCAGAATCGTTTAAATTTTCAAACAATTTGGCAACTGAAGACAGAGGCGCATCTGAACTTACATTAAATACTATCCATTTCTTTTGATACGCTAACTTTCCTATCTCAACAGATAATCTGGTTTTCCCTGTACCTGCTTGTCCAACAATAATTTTACCAATTTTTTCTGTTTCATTAAACGAGTCCAGAATTTCGTCTTCGGTTCTTATATTTAATTTTCTTCCTGTTTTCTTCTTGAAATCGGTTAGTGAATAATAGGGCAGTTTGGACGAATATAAATACGATTTAAATCCAGCGTCTTTTTTAATATTTATAGGAATCATGCCGGGGGGCCAATATGCCCAGTACCATTGGTATAGCAAATGTAAATTTTCTTGGAACAACGGTCTTATTCGAGCCCAATGCCAAATCTCAATTTTGACATCTTTTAAATGATCAAGACCAGAAACGCTCTCTCCTATTTCAGCAAAAACTTTTGAAATATAATTTTTTAATTTCCTTACAGAAGCCTCGTTTGGCAGCCAAGCGTTAGTAAATAGTATATATTTATTGATGGCATTTTTTGTAGAAAACCATGGTTTATACTGTTTTTGGCACAGATTTGCACCTTTTTTTAACTGCGTTTTTAAAGATTTTTCTGTAGAATCTTTCCATTTTTGAATTAAAGATTCTGCTTTGTCTTCAGGACACACTTTACATTCAACCCATAATCCTTCATGTACACCATCTATGGCTCCATCACGTCCTAATGTGGGAAAAATGTAAAAATTAGGATAGATGAGCCTTAAGCAAGATTGACATAATTCTTGCAATGCTTCTGAAGTTGAATTAAATTTTTCAATCGATTTTTTCGAAGAACCCTCACCAAAACGCGGTACCCTTATCATAATTATTCGACAGATGCGAAGATTAAAAAATAACAAACTGTCGTCTTTTGCGCTTAAAATAGTTCTTCATTTTCGACACTTTATGGAAACCGTTAACAGTAGCGCATAGTTCATAGAATAGTTAATCTGTAACGTTTTTTAAACCTCTAAATAAGCAATTATTATCACTGTTCCTAATGTGGACAAAGAAATATGATGCCCCCGCCGGGCATTACACAATTCATATAAAGCCTCGGGAGGGCTTTGCATATTTAATTTATTATTCTTAAGCCCTGCACTCGGGGCATACCCACTCGTTACCAACCTGCTTAAGTTCGTCAGAATATGCTCCGCAGTCCTCACACATTCCTGATATGGTCTGCGTGGG
>Ga0315543_1003145_pt1 | contig 15117 bp, 7 predicted proteins | sample SalMarSW160210MG_2_FD_203098 | JGI IMG/M metagenome (GOLD analysis project Ga0315543, IMG submission 203098) | Salt marsh sediment microbial communities from the Plum Island Ecosystem LTER, Massachusetts, United States - Salt Marsh Sediment SW1601-210 ...
TTGCGAAGCTGGATTATGCAAAATATCAACAGGGTTCATCTTTTGAAACGGCGATGTTCAGGTGTCCTACCGGTGTTATTGTGTATCGCGGCAGAGGGGCGCCGCCTGACAGAGCCCCCACAGAAATATCGCAGCCTGCGGCACAAAAGACTTAAATTCAAAGCGGATGGTTATGCACCGACGTGAGCCTTGAGATGGTGCTGTTTTTCATTGATTTTGCAGAGTTTGCACTTGCAGATGCCGACGCTTTTAAGATGGCTCGAACCTGTATAGTCCCGCGTTTCAACGAGAGAAGCGCCCTTTGCCTTCATTTTTCGGAAAGCGACGTCGGCCTTTCGCCTGTTGTGTGTGCCGACCGCGTCGGCGAAAATGGTTACCTTTTTGCCTCTCTGCAGAAGTCCCAGAACGGTTGCTGCCACGGCGCCTTCGGCCATGGCGCCGATAACGATAAATTCATCGGCTTTCAGCTCCGACAGGAATCTTTCGGCGCGAGGCTCGTCAAATGGGTCATTACATCTTTTTTGCAGAATTATCTGGTCGTAATATACGAATATATCTCTTTGCAGGTCGGTGCAGCCATCGGCTGCGAGCACTACTCTCCTGTTGCGAAGCGTATATGATATTTTTCGCTGGCCGTTGGTGCCGATGACGCAGAACTCGTCGCCGTTTTTACCGGCTTTGCACAGATTGGTTGAGACCACCCTGAGGTTTTTGGCTCTCGCCCAGGCCATAGCTCTTCTTATGTTCATAAGCACTCTGCGATGATTTCTGATGCAGGCAGTGCCGCTGGCTATGAAAAAGTCCTTTTGTGTGTCAACATCTATCAAAACACGCCTTCGTCTTATTGTTATGGGCCTTATCATTTTCCCTGTTCCTAACCCCAAAAGCAGCTTTTTAGTTTCTACGCTATACGGTTCAAGAGGTTTCTCAAAATCTGTATCGAAATTTACCAGACTTGACTTGAGATTGTTTTGGGGCACAATAAGGCAGGCAGGAATAAAAAGGCTTTTTATAATGGCAAAAAGGCAGTTGAAAGAGTATCCGGGTGTTGCATTGCGGCCTGAGGATATCGACGGGAAAGTGAGTTTTTCTGACGTTTTCGGACGTAATAATCCGGTACATATTGAGATAGGCTCGGGCAGAGGTACTTTCCTGGTGAATCAGGCAAAAGTATTTGAGAAGATAGATTTTCTCGGCATTGAGTGGGCAAGCAAATATTATAAATATGCGGTGGACAGAATTGGCAGACAGAGGATAGGAAATGTGCGGATAATACGCACCGAGGCGGCATCTTTTATCGCTAACTCAATAAACAGCAGCACTGTCGAATGTTTTCATATCTATTTTCCCGACCCCTGGCCGAAGAAACGGCATCATAAAAGGCGTTTTATCTGCGCAGAAAATGTCGCACAAATGACTCGCTGTCTCAAGAAAGGCGGCCTGATTAATATCACGACGGACTATGCTGAGTATTTTGAGCAGATGCAGAATGTTTTTGAAGGATTTGCGGAAAAATTAAAGCCCATCAAATTTGTCAGGCCTGCCGGTGCTGAAGGCGATGAACTTGTCGGCACAAACTACGAAAGAAAGTATCTTAAAGAGAAAAGGAATATTTTTACACTCGCGTTTAGGAAACTGTCCAAATGAACAACCAAAAGACGCTGACGGTGGGTTTTGTTGCATTAGGCTGTCCGAAAAATGTTGTCGATTCGGAACGAATGCTTGCGCTGATTGCTCAGGCAGGTTTTGTAATTGACTATGACGCCGACAACGCCGATGTTGTGGTAATTAATACCTGTGGATTTATAAAACCTGCAATTGACGAGGCGGCAGAGGCGATAAACCGCGCCCTTGGGCGCAAGCGCAAGGGGAAAATAAAAAAAATCGTCATTGCAGGATGCCTGCCGGAGAGAATGAAGGAAACATTTCTGAAAAGATTCCCCGATGTCGATGCTGTCGTATGCTTGGGACAAAGAGATAATATAGCGGGCATAATTGAAAATCTTTTCAGTCGGTCCGGCGCAAAATTTTATGACAGTCCCGCCGACTGGACGCATAAAGTGCAAAAAGATGCCGACAGACTCCTGATAAATCCTTCACACTGGGCGTATCTTCGAATAAGTGAAGGCTGCGATGTGAATTGTTCCTTCTGCACAATCCCGGCAATAAAGGGCCCCTTCAGAAGCAAGCCGCTGGAGGATATTATCGCAGAGGCCAATCAGCTTGCCGATGCAGGTGCTCTCGAACTGTCGGTTATTGCTCAGGACACCGCAAACTACGGCAGGGACCTCGGCCAGAAAGATGGTTTGCTGAAAGTTATCGGCGAGCTTGAAAAAATCGAGAAGCTCAGGTGGCTGCGGCTTATGTATCTTAATCCTGCCGGCATTACAGATAGTCTCATTGAGACAATCGCACAAAGTAAAAAGGTTGTGCATTATGTTGATGTGCCGATACAGCATATCAGCGACCAGGTTTTAAGAAATATGCACAGGCCTGGCACAAGGCAGAAGATTACAGAACTTATTGAAAAGCTGCATAAAAACATTCCTGATATTGTGCTGCGAACAACGGTGATTGTCGGTTTTCCCGGTGAGACTGAAGGGCAATTTGAAGAGCTTGTTGATTTTGTAAAGCAGATGCGTTTCGATGCGCTTGGTTGTTTTATCTTCTGGCCTGAAGAAGGCACAAAGGCGGCTCAGTTGGCTGGCCGGATTCCGCATGACATCAGGGAGCAAAGAAGACGACAGCTTATGCTTGTCCAGCAGGAAATAGCCTTTGAGAAAAACAGGTCTCGCAAGGGTGAGGTTATTGACTGCCTGGTTGATGAAAATCGTCCGGCAGGAGCGGCTGTAGGCAGGTTCTACGGGCAGGCGCCGCATATCGACAGCGTTTGCTTTATAGAGGGCTGTGATGATAAGGCGGGCAATTTTGTAAAAGCAAAAATTACCAGCTTTAAAGAATATGACCTGCTTGCTAAAAGGTGTTGATTTTTCCTTCTACATTCTATATTCTACATTCTATGGTAAGGCAGATACCGAACATCCTGACAGGCAGCAGATTAGTTCTGGCGGTGGTTTTTCTCGCGATGATTTTCTTCGAGCCGACACTGTCTGCCGACAGGGATATGTCTTTCCCGGGTTATCTTGACCTTGCGTTTGTAATTTTTGTCATCGCGGGCTTGACTGATATGTTTGACGGTCCGGTCGCCAGAAAATTAAATGTTGCAAGCAAATTCGGCAGGATGGTTGACCCGCTTGCGGATAAAATTCTCATCTGCGGCTCGTTTGTCGTGTTTGCTCTTATTGGTCAGCCAAGATTGTTTAACCTTTCCAGCGCCCGGCTCGCTGTAATTCAATGGGGCTTTGCAGGGATAATCATTGCAAGAGAAGCTTTTGTAACGGTCCTGCGGCATTACAGCGAGGCGAAGGGAATAAAATTCCCCGCGACAGTTTCAGGTAAATTAAAAATGTTTGTCCAGGCCTTTGCTGTCGGTACGATAGTTGTAAAGATGGCTCACGTCCAGACCGCTCAGTGGGGATATTGGTTTACGACGGTTACTTACGGCATCACGATTTTAATTACCGTCATTAGCGGCTTTTTGAGCATAAGAAAGATAAAGCCGCCCCCGTTTTGAGGCCGTTTAATCGTTGACAGTTTCTCGGCATATCCTTATACTTATGCACCTCATTTTTGTTTTCAAATGGCGGTTTTTAATTTAACAGCCCGACGGCTTACTTATTTGTTTAAGGAGACTTACAGAGATGGCTAAGATTGAGAAAATGGTTTACTTCTTTGGCGCAGGCAAGGCCGAAGGAAACGCAAAAATGAAGGAGCTCCTCGGCGGCAAGGGAGCAAACCTTGCCGAGATGGCAAGTCTCGGCGTGCCTGTACCTCCGGGCTTTACAATCACGACAGAGGTATGCACTTATTTTTATCAGAATGAAAGAAAATACCCTGCTCAATTGAAGGTCGATGTTGAAAAAGCACTTGCCGGAGTTGAGCAGATAATGGATAAAAAGTTCGGCGATGCCGCCAACCCGCTGCTGGTTTCCGTAAGAAGTGGTGCCAGAAGCAGTATGCCGGGAATGATGGAGACTGTTCTTAACGTCGGTCTTACTGAAAAAACTATCCCCGGTCTTGTCGCTCTTAGCGGCGATGAGAGATTTGTTTATGATGCGTATCGCAGATTGATGATGATGTACAGCGATGTCGTTATGGAAAAGGCGGCAGGGATAGAACCTGCCGACGATATGGGTATCCGCAAGCAGCTTGAAAGAGTAATGAACGAATTGAAGAAACAAAAAGGCTGCAAAAGCGATGTTGACCTGACCACAGAGGACCTAAAAAACCTGTGCGCCCAATTTAAGGTAAAAATTAAAGAAGTGCTTAAAAAGGAATTTCCTGATGACCCTATGAAGCAGCTCTGGGGCGGCATCGAAGCGGTCTTTGCATCGTGGGACGGCAAAAGGGCTATATCGTACAGGAAGATTGAAGGCATTCCCGATGACTGGGGCACCGCGGTAAACGTTCAGACAATGGTATTCGGCAATATGGGCCAGGATAGCGCTACGGGTGTGGCCTTTACGCGAAATCCAGGCAACGGTGAGAATAAATTTTACGGCGAATATCTTGTCAACGCACAGGGTGAAGATGTCGTGGCAGGTACAAGGACACCGGCGCCAATAAACGAATCCTCAAAAAGTGAGCATAATAAAGACGAAGTTTCTCTCGAAAAGAAGATGCCCGCGGCTTACAAGGAGTTGTTCGCAATACAAGATAAGCTTGAAGAGCACTACCGCGATATGCTTGATATTGAATTTACTATTGAAAACAGCAAGCTGTTTATGCTGCAGTGCCGCGTCGGCAAACGCAACGGGCCGGCCGCGGTGCGGATGGCCGTCGATATGCTGAAAGAAAAACTCATCACAAACCAAATGGCTTGTTTACGTGTAACTCCCGCACAGATCGATGAGCTTTTGCATCCGATTATCGACCCTGTTGCGGAAAGACAGCACAAGGCTGTTGCAAAAGGTCTGCCTGCAGGTCCCGGCGGAGCGAAAGGACAAATCGTTTTCTCCGCACCCGATGCGGTCGCATGGGCAAAGCAGGGCAAAAAGGTTATTCTCGTCCGCGAAGAAACTAACCCGGAAGACGTTGAAGGTATGCGAGCCGCTCAGGCTATCTTGACTGCTCGTGGTGGAATGACAAGCCATGCGGCACTGGTTGCAAGAGGCTGGGGCAGGTGCTGCATCGTCGGATGCGGCGTGCTGGAAGTCGAATATGCTAAAAAGCAGCTTCATGTTGACGGCAAGGTGCTTAAGGAAGGCGACTGGATTACGCTTAACGGCACAAAAGGGCTTGTTTATGAAGGTCAATTGCCGATGATAGATGCTTCACGGGAAAACAAAGAGCTCGATGACTTCTTGAAAATTTGTGATTCGGTAAGGAAACTCGGCATTCGCACCAATGCTGAAACGCCTGCCGATGCCGCAAAGGCAAGACAGTTCGGCGCAGAAGGTATAGGCTTATTCAGAACGGAGCATATGTTCTACGGCAAAGGTTCGGATGAAGCGTTGTTTTTGCTTCGCAAGATGATTATGAGCAATACCAAAGAAGAAAGGCAGAAAGCGATTGACCAGCTTTATCCGTTCGTCAAGAAGGATATAAAAGGCACACTTGAGGCGATGGACAATCTGCCGGTGGTAATAAGGCTGCTTGACCCGCCGCTGCATGAGTTTGTACCGCAGGACGCCCAAAAACGGGCAGGCCTTGCGAAAGAACTTAATATCAACGCCGATGAGTTCAATAAACGTGCTGATTCACTGCACGAATCCAACCCGATGATGGGTCACCGCGGCGTAAGGCTGGGCATTACTTATCCCGAAGTAAGCAGGATGCAGATAAAGGCTGTTTTTGAAGCTGCCGCCGAACTGATTAAGGCAGGTAAAAATCCGTATCCTGAAATAATGATACCGGTTGTTTGTGATGTGAAGGAAATTGAATTCCAGCTACAAATTGCCAAAGAAGTTTACGCCGAGGTCTGCAAAAAGACCGGCGTTAAAGAAATTCGTCATATGTTCGGTACAATGATTGAAATTCCTCGAGCGGCGCTTGTAGCCGGCCAAATTGCCGAAGTTGCCGAATTTTTCAGCTACGGCACAAACGACCTTACTCAAATGGGCTTTGGTTTTTCACGCGACGACATTGGCGGTTTTCTGCCGGATTACGTCAGCAAGGGCATTTTGCCGGGCGACCCGTTCCAGAGCATTGACCAGGTCGGCATCGGCGAATTAATTAAAATAGGTATCGAGCGCGGCAGGAAAGCCCGCAAAAATCTTGAGGTAGGCATCTGCGGCGAACACGGCGGCGACCCTGCAAGTATTGAATTTTGCCACAAAGTTGGTATGGATTATGTGTCCTGCTCGCCTTTCAGAGTGCCGATTGCAAGGCTCGCAGCAGCCCAGGCGGCGGTTAAAAATTGATTTGAGATTTCAAATTTGAAATTGGTTAATGGTGGGAGTAGCTCAGTTGGTTAGAGCATCAGATTGTGGATCTGAGGGTCGCGGGTTCGATTCCCGTCTCTCACCCGTAGAAAGGCGGCGGTTTAAACTGCCGCCTTGTTTATTATCTTGAAAGCTGAAGATTCTGTGCGCCGACGAGATTTTCCATCTGCCTGCAGAAATCGGTTGAAGGATTAACCGCCAGATTTTTACCCACAGCGGTTTTTATTGTAAGGCCCTTATTCGTTTTTACCGTAACATAAACAGGACTTCTGCCTCGATGAACTGAGCAGATGCTTTTTATGTGTGCGATTTTTTCTTTTGTTATCTCGGACTCGGCCAGAAGGATATTTATATTTTTTCCCGCCAGCCTCTGGCTGATACGGTCAAGCTCAATTAACTCATCGCAGATTATCTGCGGCATCTCGCGCGTAAAATCCAACCTGCCTTTTACGAACAAAACCTTATCAACTTTGAGGATGTTTGTAAATCGTGCGTAGCAGTCCGACCACATTACAACCTCGCAGCTTCCCTGCAAATCCTCGAGGGTAAAAACGGCCATTTTTGAGCCGGCATTTCTGCCGTTCTTGGTAACGATGTTGCGGATTTTCTGAACCATTCCGCCGATTACAATTGTTTGACTTTCTCTGTCTTCGGTAAGCTGTGAAGTATTCGCTGTGCTGTAAACGCTGATTGTGTCGGCGTATTTGCTCAGCGGATTTTTCGTTACATAAAGGCCGAGCACCTCTTTTTCGTAAGCCAGCATTTGTGTCTCCGGCCAGGCGGGCACATCAGGCAGTTTCTGGTGGTCTTTTTCGTAATCCGGTTTTGCAGCGCCTGCCTCAAATAGCCCTAATTGGCCCGCAGCGCGGTCGGTTTGCAGAATAGAACCCGCCTTCATTGCCGTTTCAAGCGCCGCGGTCATTTGTGCCCTGCTTCCGCCGAGCCTGTCGAAAGCTCCTGCCTTTATCAGGCCTTCGATTACCTGTTTATTGACGAGCCGTAAATCGACGTTCTCGCAGAAATGGAAAAGACTTCTGAATTGTCCCAGTTTTTTTCTTGAGATAATAATTTGCTCGACCGCTTTTTCTCCGACACCTTTTACCACTGCCAGCCCGAAGCGTATCATCCCGCTGTCGGTTCTGTGCTGCTGCTGATAGATTACCGTAAAATCGGTGAAGCTTTCATTTATGTCCGGCGGGGCAACGTCGATGCCCATCTGCCTGCATTCATTGATATAATCAGCCACCTTGTCGACATCGCCTTTTTCATAGGTCAAAAGCGAAGCCATAAACTCTATCGGCCAGTAAACCTTCAGATAAGCGGTCTGAAAGGCGATGATTGAGTAACGTGTCGCGTGGCTTTTATTGAAGCCATAGCCTGCGAAGCGGTGTATAAGCTCAAAAATTTCATTTGCCTTTTCCCCGCTCAGACCTTTGCCGCCGCAGCCCTCGATGAATTTATGCTTTTGTTTTGAAATCACAGAGCCCTGTTTCTTGCTGATTGCCTTGATAAGCGTATAAGCCTGCCGCAGCGGTATATCGCCCAGCAGATTGCAGATTCGCATTACCTGTTCCTGATAGACCATAATGCCGAAGGTTTCCGCAAGCACATCTTCCATAATTTTGTGCGGCACGGACCATTTTGCCCCGTGTTTGCGGTCTATAAAGTCGCCGATTAGAGCCATCGGCCCCGGCCGGTAAAGCGCATTTGCCGCGATAAGCTCTTCAATACGGTCGGGACGCAATCGCATAAGCAAATCCTGCATACCGCCCGATTCGAACTGGAATATCCCTTTTGTTCTGCCGGCTGCGAAGACCTCAAAGACCTTCGGGTCGGTAAGGTCGATTTTTTCAATGTCGATTTTTTCGCCGTGAATCGATTCTACAAGTTCGATGGTTCGCTGAATAACGCTTAATGTCCGCAGGCCTAAAAAGTCCATTTTTAAAAGGCCGATTTTGTCTATCACAGGCCCTTCAAACTGCGTAATGATGTCTTCCGATTTCGGGTCGCGGTACAGCGGCACAAAATTCGTCAAAGGCTCATCGGCGATGACAACGCCGCAGGCGTGAACTGAAGCGTGTCTCGTAAGACCTTCAAGCCTTTTACCTATCTCGATAACTTTTCTTGTTGTTGGGTTTGAATCATAGGCTTTTTTGAAGTCTGGTTCCTGCTTTAAAGCGTCTTCAAGTGTTATGCCGAGACTTGCCGGTACCATTTTTGCCAGCCTGTCGGCCTCGGCCAGCGGCACATCCAGCACCCTGCATACATCGCGGATTACAGCGCGGGCCTTCATTGTTCCGAAGGTGATTATCTGTGCGATGTGGCCGTATTTTCTGCGGACGTATTCAAGCGTTTTTGCCCTGCCGTCCTGGCAAATATCGATATCGATGTCAGGCATTTCATTTCGCTGCGGGTCCATAAAGCGCTCAAAGAGCAGGTCATAGCGAATCGGGTCAACGTTGCACAATCCCAGACAGTATCCGACTACCGTGCCGACTCCGCTGCCGCGTGCGCCGGTCGGGATGTTGTTCTCCGCCGCGTATCTGCAGAAGTCCCAGACAATCAAAAAATAACTCGAAAAGCCTTTGCTCTCGATAACTTCAAGTTCGCGGTCAAGCCGCTGTTTTATTTCATCGGTGATTTTGCCATATCGCTTTTTCGCGCCTTCATAGCATAGTTTCGTAAGAAATTCTTCAGGCGTTGAGCCGTCCTGCGGCCTGAATGTAGGCGAATGACGGTTTTTTGTGTCGATTTCAACGTTGCATCTGGCCGCGACAATCAAAGTATTATCGCAGGCCTCCGGAACGTCAGAGAACATTTCCCGCATTTGTTGGGGCGATTTAAAAAATACATCGGGTGGGTAAGTCATTCTGTTTGTTTCTGTTACTCGTTTGCCGGTGCTTATGCAGGTAAGTGCATCGTGTGCCTCCCAGTCGTCGGCGTCTAAAAAATGTACATCGTTTGTCGCAAGTAACGGCAGCGACATCTTTTGCGCCAAATCCTTCACAGCCTCTCTAACGTGCGGTGCATCGCTCGGCTCGTGCTGCTGAATCTCGAGGAAAAATCTCTCGCTGCCGAATATTTTCAGATAATCTTCAACTGCTTTCCTGGCGGATTCAATATCCTGTTTTGCAAGGGCGGCGTTGACCTCGCCTTTCATACAAGCCGTTGAGCAGATAAGGCCTTCATTAAGTTGTGCCAGAATTTCTTTGTCGATTCGAGGCCGGTAATAAAAGCCTTCCGTATAACCGATACTTGCGAGCTTGAGCAGGTTGCGATAGCCGGTATTGTTTTCTGCCAGCAGAATAAGATGATATGCGGCGTTAGCGATTGAGGATTTTTGCCTATTGAAGCGCGAGTCCGGTGCAACGTAAGCCTCGATTCCGATGATTGGTTTGATGTTTGCTGCCAGCGCTGCGGTGTAGAAATCGACGACGCCAAACATATTCCCGTGGTCGGTTATAGCTGCACAGTCCATCCCCATTTCGCTGCATCGGCCAAAAAGCCTTTTCGGCACAATCGCCCCATCCAGCAGCGAAAACTGCGTATGCAGGTGCAAATGCGTAAATCCCTTCTCCGCCATATCTTATGACCTTATGGATAATACGATAGTTCTTTTAATTGTCGCTTATTATAGAATCAGGAAGGACAATGGGGAAAAGAAAAAATTAAATTTGTTGCCTCAGGCCTTTAAATTTTTAATTTTTTATCTTTGGAGGGCTTCTGACACACCGAGCAGCGAATCGGCTCTTCTGCAGCATTGCTCAAAAAATGCCTCCAGCCGGGTCTGAAATGTTACGTCTTCCGAGCCGTCGAAACTTATATTGAGTATCGGCATATAGTTACAGTCTTTGCTTATCTGCGGCGTTATACTGCTGACGATTGTCGAGGGCATACAGCTGAAAGGCATAACATTTACCACACCGCTGTAGCCCTCGTGGAAAAACTCGACAGTTTTGGCGATACTCAAAATCGCCTCGCCTTCAAATGAATCATCCATATAAGGCCTGCTGCAGTGCAGAAGCTCTGTAATACTGTTGTCCGTCAATCTGCCGAATCTCTTTTCAAGCGGTGCAGCAAGTGATTTTTCTATCCGGTGTTCCAGGAAGTCGGTTGTAAGATTAACAAGATAGTTTTTGAATTCCCTGTTTCTTTTTGCTGTGGCTAATCTTGTGAAGTTTGTGTAATAAATCCATTCGGCAAGCGAAGCAAGCGAGCAAACTGCCCCAAGCTCTTCGAGCCGCTTTATTATATTGTTGTTGGCGAAGGGATGACTTCTGACATAAATTTCGCCGACAATGCCTATCCTGGGTTTACGGGCGGTATAATCAAACTCAATCTGAGAAAATCTCTTCGCAATGTCGGCCATAAGCTTCTTCCTCTGCCCGAAAGAATCTTTGTTTTCCGCAGCTTCTATCCAAAGCTTCAGACGTTCGTTATAAATCTGCTCAACAATATTTTTATCTTTTGCATAGGGTCGTACCTTTAAAAGAAGTTTGCCCATAAGGTCAATACCAACCATTGCAAACCAGGCATCGAGCATGAATCTTGAACGTCTCTTGTCTGTCGAACCGGCAAATTCCTCATAAAAGGTTGTATCCTGATTCGGCGAAATAATCTCAGCTTCGTCCATGCCCGCATATCCAAGCACAAGTCTTTGCAGACAATTGTACAGTCCAAGCCTGCATGGTCCGGAAGCGGAAGGCATGAAAAATGCGCTCTTTGCCGGGTCAAAATCTTTCCTTTGCGCGGCAACAAGCATATCGCCGGTTGTTATCGCACAGGGCAGGCATTCTTTGCCGGTTGTAAATTTTCTGCCGATGAGCAATCCCTGTTCATCGGCGCATTTCATAACTTTCGCGTTCCTGCCGTGAGCTTTCATTGCCGCTGCCATCCCGTAAGAGCAATCGCTCATATAAGGAATAAATATCTTTCGGTTACCGATGGCCTGCGAAGTATTTTTCACCTCAATTTTTGCCGCTTGTTTTGGCTTGTAGTGGCTGAGGCTGTCGAGGAAGGCTTCAAGCCTGGTAACAAGCCCCGCATCGGCGGAGTGTTCATCCAGCTCAAGAAACAGACAGGGTTTATCGGCCATGATGTTCTTGAAGAACGTCATCAGGAAAGAATCCGGTCCGCAGCTGAAATTCGACAGATACACTGCGAACAATCGCTTGTCCTGTTTTATAATTTCAGCGGCTCGCAGAATTTTCTGTCCTAAGCCCCAGTAAACGCTGCTGTGCAAAGCCTCATCGCCGATGGGCGCATCAGCGAAAGAGAGCATATCCATTGGTATTATGTCAACCCCCAGCCCGGCAAGCTTGTCCGCAAGACGCAGGTTTATATGGCTGTCGCAGCTGTTGTAAGGCCTGCCGATAAGTACAAACAGCCTGCCCGTATCGTCAGTCGAAGACAGAAGCTGGCGGCCTTTTTCAATAAGGCTCTTTTCAAATGCCTTTTGTGCCGCAAGGGCTTCCTGGAGCGCCTTTTTCGCCGGCGCCGGTTTTATTTTTAGTTGCGCTGCAAGTTTTACAAAGCTTTTGACCAGCTCTTTCCTGCCGTCGCCCAGCCGTATAACAGGCGAAAGTATTCTGCTGGCGCCCAGTTTGCCGGCAAATGCTGCTTTTACCTGATACGGCAGAGACTGGACATAAGGACAGAGCTTCGATGTCCTGTTCAGCTCAAAGGTGTTTTCAAGCGTTACAATGCTCGGCAGAAAGATATATTCAACTTCCTGCTCAATGAGTTCTGCAATATGACCAAAAGCGACCTTAACCGGAAAACAAGGTTCTGCCGTAACCGATTCAATGCCGCTTTTGACAGTTGACCTGCCGGAAGGCTGCGTTATGTAAGGCTCAAAGCCCATGCTTTTGAAAAATACGTTGAACAGCGGCAAATACTGCCAGTTTGCAAGGGCCATAGGTATACCGATTTTTTCCTTGCGTGTGACATCGGTTGGTTCATCGAGTCTTGCAAAACGCCGCAGCATCTGCTGGCGGTATTCAAAAGCGGGTGCTGACTTTTTGCGTTTTTTTGTCTTTGATACGTTATACCTGTCGCATCGCGAACCGTAATACAGCGGCTCACAGCCGGGCAGACTGACTTTTTTGATTTCACAATTATTCGAGCAATGCTCGCAGGTAAAGGTCTCGACCTCGTATTTAACCCCGACAAGATTTTCGAAGCCTCTGAACCTGCTGGCGGCAGACGTGTTTTTCTCTTTCTGTTTTTTCATAAAATCTGCTGCGATTGCAGCGGCGCCGAGTGCGCCGGTTACCTCATGATGGTCCGGCACGCGGACGGGCTTGCCGAGAATTTTTTCAAACGCTGCCCAGACGGCCTTGTTAAATGCCGTTCCTCCCTGGAAAAAGATATTATCACCGAGTTTTCTCCTGCCGACGACGCGATTGAGATAATTGGTTGCTATCGAATAGGCAAGTCCTGCGACGAGGTCTTTTGTCTCGGCTCCCTGCTGCTGATAATCAAGCAGGTCGGATTCCATAAACACCGTGCATCTTTCACCGAGTTTTATAGGTGCAGCGCTTTGAAAGGCAAGAGCTGCAAATTCGTCCTTTATGCTTATGTCGAGTCTTTCAGCCTGTTCTTCGAGAAACGAGCCTGTTCCCGCAGCGCAGGCGTGATTCATCTCGAAGTCAACAACAACACCGTCTTTGAGAGCGATGAACTTGCTGTCCTGCCCGCCGATTTCAAAGATAGTATCAACTGCGGGATTTACGATAGCAGCGCCGGTTGCCTGAGCGGTAATTTCATTTATCACGATGTCGGCGCCTATGAAATCGCCTGTAAGGTACCTGCCCGACCCTGTCGTCGCAGCGCCCTTTATTTCCACTCGCTCGCCGATTTCCTCGACAACCATCTGCAGACCTTTTTTAACCGCCTCAAGCGGTCTGCCTGCCGTCATAAGATAAGCTTTTGCGAGCACATTATTTTGACTGTCGGACACAACGACGTTTGTGCTTATACTGCCGACGTCGACACCGAGATACGCCTTGATTTTTTCTTTGCCCTCTGGCGGCAATCGACGAATATCACCCTTTGGCGGAGCGAAAGATGGTTTTGAAAGAGCCTCTCTGCGGCCAGCGTGCTCGAGAATTTCTTTCTGCGAATTAAGATATTCATACAATCCGTCAATTTTTAACTTGCCCGCCTCGGCTTTCGCCGAAGGCGAGGCCGGGCGGTTAGTTTTATTTGCAGCAAGTATTGCTCCGATTGCGCCGGTAAAGAAATGTTCTTTAGGAACTATAATTTGGCTGCTCTGGAGGCCGAGTGCCTGTTCGATTGCACGAGCTACTCCTGCGTTGGCTGCTACGCCGCCGGTAAAAATCACCGGCTTTACGAGTTCCCTGCCCCTGCCGAGATTGCTCTTTAAATTTCTGGCAAGAGCAAGACAAAGTCCTGCGATTATTTCTTCGGTGGGAGTGGCCTGCTGCTGGAGATGAATCATATCGCTTTTGGCAAAAACAGAACATCTGCCGGCAAGGGTCGGGACATTTTTTGCCGAGAGCGCCATTTTTCCGAATTCGTTTTCGATGTTGACGCCGAGCCGCTGTGCCTGCTGGTCGAGAAACGAGCCGGTCCCTGCCGCACAGGCGCTGTTCAGTGCGAAATCCGCCGGTGCCAGCCGGCCGTTTTCGGTCTTGAGGAAAATAAGCTTGCTGTCCTGGCCGCCCATCTCGATTACCGTTGCCTGGCTGAAATGCGGATACAAATTTATAATCGCCAAGGCCTGAGCCGAGACCTCATTGACATAAGGAATATCGAGCAGCGATGCTATCAGTCTCGATGCCGAGCCTGTAGCGGCGGCGGCTTCTATCCTGCTGATGTTTATGATTTTAAAAAGCTCATCGAGCTGCCCAGCGAGCATTTGAGCCGCTCTGCCTTTTGTACGCTGGTAGCTGCTGTAAATAATTTTCTGCTGCCCGTCAAGTACAACTACATCAGAGCTTGTCGAACCAATATCGATACCGAGGCGAAAGCCTCCCTCGCCTTTGGCCGGTTCAGGTTTGTAAACAGGCACCGATGCCCAGCGGATTTTTTCAGGTCGATTTTTTGGCTGCATTTCTTAAACTCTTCAAATTCCAACAAGCCGGGGCGTATTATATATGAGGCTGGAGGATATTTCAATCTTAAGATTTTCGCCGCAGTCCGTTTGCGACCTTCACCACATCGACCATTTGTGCGACATCGTGAACCCTGACGATTGAAACCCCTGCTGCCGTTGCCAGCGCAACCGCAGCAGCCGTGCCGAATATCCTTTCCTTAGGCTCTTTTTTGCCCGTCAAAGCGCCGATAAAAGCCTTTCTGCTTGTGCCGAGCAGAACTTTATAACCACTGTTTACAAAAACATTAATATTGCGCAAAAGTTCCAGATTATGCTCCAGCGTCTTACCGAACCCGATACCCGGGTCAATGAATATTTTTTCTTTCTCAACTCCCGTCTTTTGAGCAGCCTTGGCTCTCTGAAGCAAATAATTAAGCACCTGGCGGACAACGTCTTTATACTTCGGCTCGATTTGCATTGTGGCCGGCTCGCCCTGAATGTGCATTAGTATTACAGGCACTTTTTTTTCCGCAGCGAGCTGCGCCGTCCTTTTAT
>Ga0315543_1003149_pt1 | contig 15102 bp, 10 predicted proteins | sample SalMarSW160210MG_2_FD_203098 | JGI IMG/M metagenome (GOLD analysis project Ga0315543, IMG submission 203098) | Salt marsh sediment microbial communities from the Plum Island Ecosystem LTER, Massachusetts, United States - Salt Marsh Sediment SW1601-210 ...
TGCACGCGTTGGATTGCTAATTATCACAAGTGGTTTCATAGCTTCTTCTCTTTTTGGGCTTTTTCCATTATTCACTTATTTTGCAGAAGCTTGGCTTAACAAGCAACGCAAGTTTCCAATTACGCTCTGCTGGTATTTTGAAACCATATTTTAACCTAATTTGCTGTAGGTGTGAACACTATTTCGATTCCATGACACGGGAATATATAGCATAGGTGTTGTTCGTAGAATTCCATAAGGGACCGACAACTATTGAGCATAAATCCTATGCTCTTTTGATTTGTCTTGAAAACCAAAAGTTAGACCGGAATACAAACCGCTTGGATACGATATTTATCTGTATCTTTAATTGTCTTTTTCAAATCGATTGTGATGTAAGCATCCATCTACACACACTAATAAATCAGAATTCTCTATAGGCACATTTGTCATCTGAAGCTGGAATGGCTGGGATTATTTGCTTGGAAAAAAAGAGGTTCATTAGCTATATAATTTCTGCCCACTGTGCCTGGTATGTGCCTTTTTCAACCAGGTCAAGTATAAATTTAGCGACCCTCCCACAATTAAATTCGCTATGGGCTCTTTCCATACCTGCCTCTGCGATTTTTTCCCGCTCTTGTTCGTGTTTTAAGTACCATTTGGCCAATTCAAAAAATTCATCGACGGTATCAAAATATTTTAGATGCACGCCATCTGTAAACATAAGTTCGTAACCTGGGACTCTTTTGGCAAGAGTAAAAGTGCCGCAGGCTGGGATATTTATGAATCTATCCGAGTGATAAAGCCGAACATCATTTGCTATGTTTATGCTCAAACCAATTTTTGCATTACTAAGGGCGCGGAAAGAATCAAGCCCCTCAGTTTTTGGCCTGCCGAAACATCCGTATAGCTTGGCGTTCGGCAGCTGGGACAATCTTTTAACAATATTGTATCTATCATCATTACGCTCAAGCCTGGAATGCTCGGCTGTTCCTGTGAAAACGATATCGGTTTGCCACTTATCCTCAGTTTCGTATTTGTATTGAGTATCCGGATCGCAGCAAAAAGGTATAAATGCACAACATTTAGCTCCGGCATCTTTATAAGTCTGAAGAAACCTGCCTGCACTGGGCATTATCACGATGTCCATTTCTTTTGCTTTGGCTAAACGAACAGGAAATTTTTCCGGAAATGGGTCGCCATCTCTTCCAATAAATATTGCGTTGGGAGCCTGCTCGCGCATCGCCAGAACAGTTTCCGGATCGAGGTATTTCATATTAAAAGCCAGAACGATATCCGGATAGTAGTACTTGATTTGTTCCAATAAGACCTCTTTAGCCTTTTTTATGGCAAAGTGCCTCGCAATGCGTTTAGAGGGCAACGGGCTGCACTGCATTACTATATTTCTATGGCTGAAACGTTGAACATCCTGGCCTAGACGGATAAATCCCTTAACGATTCGCCGCTCATCCACACAGATAGACCATGGTTTCTCATCTTTAAAGTCTGCTATTACGAATATGCGTTTTGACTTTTTCAACCCATTGTTCCCATGCAGCAAGTTAACGCCATTATGTTGACAGCTTTGGTTCGGTCAAGTATTATATTAATAGCTTCGGTTCGGTCAAGTGCCAAAAAGCCCTTATGGACATGGACAGCGCATATTGCAAAGAAGGCAGGAAACAATAAAATACAGGTGAGCGGTTTACGGATGAGAAGTACCCGCTGGCAAGCCGACGTGTGTTCAAAGGAGGAACGTTTGAAGGCGATGATAGACAAGGTATTGAAGTCAGTGAAGATGTTTCTGGAGCGGACAACGCCGCTTGGAGAGCTTGCTCAGCGACGACGAGAAAGACGAGGCAAAATCAGGCCCACGGAGAGCAGGCCTGAGGAGAAGGCACGTGTGCTGCTGCCGGTGCCCCAGGTCCTGTCACATGAGCTGATGGAAGAATATATCAGGGTGTTTTCATCTTATATATACCGCACCGATTATATTATCATCTGGGGACACGGCCTTAAATACAGGGACCAGATAATTGATAGGATACGTTCACAGAAAGACCTGAGAATCATAAAGACCGTGTATCATAGGCCCAAAACGGTAAGATGCCTGGTCAACGCCGTCTATTCATACGATTACGCCCCTCTTCGTCACCTTAGATCGAAAACCAGATACCTGATGAAAACTCCCAAAGAGGCGCTTTTTATATTCGTAGAAAACCATAATCCAAACGAAGATTTTTATGGGAAAGGCGTTTTCAGGCACTTTGAATCGACGACCCTCAAGCGTTTCAAGGAAGACCTTCGCAACGAATTTAATGACCGAATCGACGGCGAACGGACAGAGGACCACGTGATCCACGCCTCGGACAATGAGTTGCAAACACACCTGATTTTACAATATCTGGGATTCGAGGGAGTGCAGTCGCTAAGGAAAAAACATCCCATAATTGACGTGCCGTTTTATGTGGCACAATGTCGAAAATTTGTCATTAAAAACGTGCCCATAGAGGCGATTGTGTGCAACATAGCAGATGGAGACCCGAAAAATCCCGGCAAGAAAAAAAACATACCAATAAAAGAGTCGCCTCATTATGCGGCGCTGGCCGGTAATCCCGGAGTTTATGAGCAATATCTTGAAAAATTTTTCAGGATGGAATTTTCGGATTATTACTCTGTGGAGAGATTCAGGTCGCTAGCCAGAAGCTTTGAGTATTTATCGCCACCTTACGGCGTGCATTATATAGTGGTTCGTCAGACAGATGACGGAAAGTTCCGGATTATTGACGGCTTGCATCGTGCCGCCATAATGTGTTATAAAGGTGTATTGCAATTAAACGTTGCAGTTTTAAGTCGAGATGGAAAATGATGAATTTAATACCTCTTTTCCGGTTAATTAGCTCCGACAATTACTGCGTCATTAAAATCAGTGAGCAATTTCCCCAATATTCATCGGGCGATGACGTTGACATTTTTTGCTACGAACCCGATAAGGTAGCCCAAAAAGTTCTTATATGGGGCAATCAATATACAAAAAATGGCCTTGAGATAAGGATTGAAACCCAAACCGAGTACAGACACGTTACGGTTGATTTTTTGAAAGGAAGACAAATTGAATTTAGATTCGATCTCCACGGCCAGTTACCTCGTTATAAGAAGCTGTTAATAAAACCTGCTTTATTCGAAAGTATCATTGAGCACAGTCAAGCGGTAGATTATATATATAATGGAGAAAGCTTTACCATCAGGATTCCGAATATCATCGATGATATGGTATTAAGATACATCGAATTTATTGAGTGGTACAATGTTCGTCCAGACAAGGTTAAGCATCTCGACTATATTATCGAAAGAATTGACGAAGATAAAAGAGCGAGATTCCTGAGCCGGCTGCACCATTACACTGCCATTCCGAAATACGAAGACGACCAAGCAGCCGGTAGGTCTGTCAGAGGGGTTATCTCATATATTCTTGCAAAATTGAGAGGTAGAAAAACTTAAGGATTTCGGCACAGGCATATTTTTGCCTTCAGGAGTTTTTTATCACCCGAAAAAATTCGCGGCCGCAGTGTGTGCCGGATGGTTTATTTTGGGCGATGGAATCGATATCCAGTCTGTAACCCTGCTTAAACTTTTCTGCCAAAGCTTCGACAGTGTGTTCGGGGGAACCATTGAATTCATTTATAGTCGAAATATTCACCATATTTACCTGTATCGCTGACGCGCAAAGTTTCTGAAAGTAAAGAAAACCGGGTAACTGATTACAGTGGTTCTGGCACCAACGGCAATTCCACGATTCGAGCGTGTTGGGATTGAAAAAATAGCCGAACGACTTAAGGGTGGAACGTGTTGAGACGACTTTTCCCATGCCCCTTATTAAAACGGAACTCGGAGCAAAAAGCTTTTTAACCAGCGGATTATCATTCATCGTGCCGTTGATAATCCTTTTAACCAGTGGGGTGCGATAGATTGTAGCACAAAGCTCAAATGGATATCGGCTGATAGAAGACCGGCCCTTACGCCAATCGAGCCGATAAACAGTTTGCCCTGCTGCGCTCGCTTCTTCGATGGAATCACCCCCGGCTTCTATCGAGTCTTTACCGAACCTGAGTGAAAATCCAAAGATGTCTTGGGAAAACAGATTGAACATCTGTTCAATCACTTCAAAACTTACCGAATCGAGATAGACTACATCATCGATGCCGAACAAAATGAATTTTGTATCAATTTGGTTTATGATTTTCAGAAAGTCGCTGTGGAAATCGTCTTCTTCTATCACTATACAATTTGAGTATTTAAAAAAGAGCTGCCTGTATTCTTCCTCGAAGAGTTCTGGTTTATAAAGCACATACGTCTGGATTAGCTCAACAGGTAAATGTCTGTAAAGGCTCTCAAGATAACCATCCAGTTGCAAAGGACGGTTCTTAGTGAATACAATGTTGCTTATCATTTTTGTCATATCTAAACTATCTGAATAATTCGTAAGTTAAAAAACAATATCATATTTCAGATTGTAACTTTGGCAACTGCCAAATTGTACTTTTTCATCACTTTATTACAAGGTGAATTTCTTTATACTGATAAGGAACTATAATGCTCCCCGAAAACTGGGCGCATGATTAAAGTGGATTTGTCGCCTGAGATGATAACAATTTCAGGGGAAAAATTTAAGAAAAATATAATACTCCCCAAAAACTGGGCGCATAATTAAGGTGGATTTGTCGCCTGAGACGATAAAAGTTTCAGGAGACAGATTCATGAAAAACAAAAGACGTAATCACAGTGCTCAGTTTAAGGCAAAAGTTGCCTTGGCTGCGGTGGATTTATCAACTTTTGGCTGAAAAAACGTTATATTTGGCACCAATGGTGGTACTTAATTATAGTTTTAGTTCATAGGCGTGCAAGAGGATGCCTCAGTATGTATCTAACGTCTCACTTAATGTAATGACATAGTGTAAGAAATTGTATAGGAGAGTTTGGTAGAGATGTGCAAAATATTTGGCAGGATTTTCATCGACCGTTTGATTAATTCAGCACAATGTTTTCGGACTTTTTGTGATCTAACACAGCTTATCATGGATTTGGGTACGCTGCCTCCAATCCCTAAACGGCGCAGTCCCAGATTTGTAGTTATTGGTCACATAGTAATACCTGTTTATTCTTTCAAGATACCCGTAAATAATCGTTGTCTAACAGAAGGAATGAAAAGTCCGAAAAGTAGAAGGGAAGAATAATAAAAGTAGGATTGTGGAAAAGTTATAGGGTTTACAGAGATATAACTATAATTCGTTTCCTATTTGGATTACGGCGGAAATCCAGCCGAATATCCGAGTCGATAATAACATGGCTTTTAAGGGCATAAATGGTGTTTTAGTCTATAAAACTGCTTTGATCTCACAACATCTGGAATTTTCTTGACATATAGCACATAAATAGGTATAATTTTATTGAAAAATAGCCGAAAAAAGTGGATAGTGCAAGTACATCGGGTAAAGCAAGTATTAATGCTTTGCGCGGGGACAGATACTTTTTGGGATTATTGGTCCGATTGCGAAACGGACAATAGTGTGCCACAAGCGGTATTGGAGGAAGGGAATTTCCTGAACAATTTGTTCTGTGTTACTGAACGGAAATCAACAATTTTATCATTTTGTTTAATGAGCTTATTGTTACTGAGTAACAAAAGCGATTTAAGTACGTGTTAATGTTTGAACAGTACTTTGATGTTCTCAAAGGCTGCTAACGTAATTTTTAGACCTCAACAAAAGGGGGAGGTAAAAAATGGTATCTCTACGGTCAATTAATATTCATTCACCACTCTCAACGCTATCAAAGTTTGCTATTATCTGCATGCTGGCCGTTGTCCTCTTTCCTATTGATTCTCAAGCTCAGGCCGATTTAGACTCAATTTTTTACCATGCACAAGATGGCCCCAAGGTAATTCAGGATAATGGTGGCTACGACGGCAGAACAGTTTGGGAGATAAACCTTACAGGAGCACCAGCTGATGTTGTTATCAGGAGCGTGGATATCGAGTACTGGGTAACCCATACTTGGGTGGGCGACCTAAAGGTATGGTTGACTACCGAGGACAAAGGCGAATGGATAGAATATGTCCTCTGGGACCGAAAAAGTGGTAATGCAAATGATATTCATGAGAAGGAAACGGGATTATCCACGTGGAATGATTTGCCGGTAAACAGGAAATGGTATTTGTGTGCTGCGGATTATGTAAATATGGATGAAGGGCGAATGGATTCATGGAAAATTTGGGTATATTTCGATAGGGCCGGTGTAGTACCACAGTTTGTTCCTTATTATGAGGATTTTACGGAAGGCAAGCCTGACAGGTCTCAGGGATGGGAATACTATTCTAACAATAGGGGCAGGATTGCAGTTGTGGATGGGAAGCTTCGCATGGATGATGAGCAAGATGGCTTTTCTTACTCATTAAACGAAGCAATGCTGCACCTTGATCTGAGCGAACGAAGCGGAGTAACGCTAACTCTAAATCATGAAAGCAGCAGCGATGAAAATACAAGCCTGCCGTCAAGATTCACCGGTCATTTGAACGGCGATGGAATCGCAATCAGTCCTGGCGGCCTTAATTGGTATCTTGTGACTAATTTGACTTCAAGTTTCAACCAAAAGTCATTTGACTTGGATCCTATTGTTCAAGCGGCTGGTATTAGCTATACCTCTGACTTTCGTATCAAATTTCAACAGTATGATAACTATGGATGGTCTACTGACGGACGAGCTTTTGATAATATTTCAATAACTGCGACAGGAGCGGACCCACAATCAAGAATGCCTTTTGGGTTGTGGAATGGGACATTTAACAGCACGACCTATGGTGTTGCAGGAAGCATCAACGATTGGATCATGCGAGAGGATTACACTACACAGGCTGTGTGGGAGTTAACCGTTGTGCCGGGCACAGGTATAAAGGTAAATCCTTCAGGTACATTCTCATTTAATCCTCTGAACGACCGCTTGAGCTTCCTTTATACTGGTCAGGCAAGCATTTTGAACGATGGGCAAATTATGGAAGTACCCGGTACTTTGAATGTTCAAGGAACGGTCTTTCGTAACCGTATAGAAGGTAATTATACGCTTAGATTATCTCCGCCAAATCTTCCTTCGATTAATGATAATGGTACATTGCAGGTGAATAAAGAGGCTAATGTTGCCTTGCATGTCTTCGGGATTGAAATGTCTACCGGCTGGAACTTTAATGATCCTGAAACGACATGGAACGACCTGATGTATGATTTCTCTTTGGGGCTTGAAACCGATAATACTGTTAGTTTCGTTGAGTTTCAGACACCTAAAGGCTATACATTACAGATTCCAAGTGATTCCTATACACAGGTAGGCGACGTGCAGACATGGCATTATCCAGTAGAAACAACGTCCCCAGTTTCTTCGACACTTGCTTCAGGCTTGGTTGCTTACTGGACGATGGATGACGATGCAAATGATGCCACGGTAACCGATAGCAGTGGCAAAGGTAATCATGGTACTGCCAGACAAAATACATCTGTATTAAGCACTCCCGGTAAATTTGATAGTGCCTTAACCTTTAATGGCAGCAGCGATTATATCGACTGCGGCAATGACAGTAGCTTGGATATTACTGATAACATATCGATTTCGGCTTGGGTAAGATTCGACAGCTTGCCGAATTACCAAACCATTGTTGCTAAACGAGGAGCCCAAGCTGATAATGATTCCAATTATGCCCTCAGAACGGGGAGTCTGGCAAATCAGGATGAGATAGAATTCTATTATCGCGACGGTACAAATTGGCATGTTTATACCACTTCTAACGCTAATCTGACTACCGGACAATGGTATCATGTCGTTGTAACATATACGTATGGTACAGGCACAAGTATCAAGTGCTATGTGAATGGTAATGTAGTAAGTGGTAATTGGACGTGGGGAAACGGAAATACACCAACTCAAAATAACACAAAGCCGGTAACGATTGGTGGTTTAACCAGTGGCGAGAGGTTAAATGGCGCAATTGATAGCTTAATGATAGTTGACAGGATGTTGTCGGAAACAGAGATTAGTACATTATATGCTGGACAACAACCGGTAACGAGCTCGGGGGAGCGTTGGGACTATAAAGGAAAATTCAGCACCCTCGATGAGCTGGATAAATATAGTGATGGCACCTATACAATTAAAGTATATTATAAAGACGGTACTCAAGACCGAACCACAGTTCGGTTCGGCATACCGGGGGCAACTGATTCTATCCCGCAGCCGACAAATAAACCAGTATTAACCTCTCCGAAGCATAATAGCGTGAAGACTTCACCAGTGACGTTTAGATGGGAACCCTGTAATGATGTGAATGCTACTTCGGTTAGCCTACATCTGGAAAACCAGGATACCGGTGAATATGTTGATATTAAACCACCGGTCGGTGCCACAAGCTCTGATCCCATTCCGCTTAGTGGGGGGATGTGGCAAGCTCAGATTTTTTGCGAAAGTTGGTACGATACTAACAATCTGGACAGTATTGATATCTCGGTGGGCAAGTATAGCGAAAGCGACTATATATTTAATGTAGTAGGTGGTAGTAGTGGTTTAGTTGCGCATTGGAAGATGGATGACAACGCAGCTAATACTACTGTAACCGATAGCAGTGGCAAGGGCAATCATGGCACTGCCAGGCGAAATACCTCTGTTTTAAGTACTCCAGGCAAAATAGACGGTGCCTTAACCTTTAATGGCAGCAGCGATTATATCAACTGCGGCAATAATAGTAGTTTGGATATTACCGGCAGTATATCAATTTCAGGCTGGGTAAGGTTTGACAGCTTATCAAGTCGGTACCAAACCATCGTTGCCAAAAGAGGTTCTGAGACCAATATCATTTCTAATTATGCTTTAAGAACAGGGTCTATATTGAATCAAAATCAATTAGAGTTCTATTATTACGATGGGAGTAACTGGCATATTTATAGCACTTCTAACGCTAATCTGACAACAGGACAATGGTATCACGCTGTTGTGACATTTACATTTGGTACAGGCACAGGTATCAAATGTTATCTCAATAATAATTTATTAAGTGGTAGCTGGACGTATGGGAACGGAAACTCACCAGTTCAAACTAATACGATGCCGGTAACGATTGGCGGTTTAACGGACAAAGAAAGACTGCACGGTGTAATTGATAAAGTAATGATATTTAACAGGACGTTGTCTGGAACAGAAATTAGTACTCTCTATAATGGATAATGGAGGGAAAGGGTATAGCAATATTCTAAATCTGCTTGTTACGAAGCAGAAATTGGTAATACCAGCCGAGTTTATATGCTATTGTTTTGATAGCTAATTCTGCGAGCAAAGCCACAATACAATGTGGCTTTTTTTCTTTCCAGAAGGTTGCAGTACCAGATTTGACTATGTTTCCGCCGTAGTGTTTAATCCCGCCGTATCGGAGGAGCCATTTATTGTCCGCAAAAAATCTCCCAATATTGAAATACCGTTTGTATATTCCCGGCAATGAATAAGAGTGACTATGGTAAACCTTTGCTTCAGCATTGTAGTAAACCGCATAGCCTGCTAAGATAGCTTTTGCAGCAAATAACATATCCTCATTTACAATCACATTGTTTTTAAAGCCGCCCAATTTGTTAAAAATGGACCGACGAATTACTGAGCAACTATTGGAGCAGAAAAATGTTTTTAGACCTAGAATGGGTATAGAGTCCTTAGTTTTTAGAATTGATTGCGGCGGGTAGTTGAACTCGCGGAAGAAGCGTTCCAGAGGTCGCGCATTTGCTCTGGGTAATTGACGGCCATAGCATATCGCAATGCTTGGATCAGTTTGCATAGGTTTTATAAGTTCGGCTATCATTTGCTCATCTACCGGAATTGCATCCTGGGTAAGAAATACCACAAATTCGCTGTTGGTTTGAGTGACACCTAGATTACGCGTTGTTCCATGGTCAAAATCATGCTTAGTCACTTTTGTGACTTTGTCCCCGAGTAACTGTGCACTCTCAATAGTGCCATCAGGTGATGACGAATCAAAGATGAGTACTCTATTAGGAGTAGTTTGTGCACGCAAAGAAAGCAAAAGATTTTTAATATTGTCATGAGCCTTATAGATTGGGATTATAACACAAACCATACGGGTCGGCTTTACTTCAAGCCTTAATAAGATTTCCTCTAATGATGATACGTTTGATTGACCAACTGATTAACTTTTCTCAGGCAGCAAAGCCAAATCGTGAACTTTAAGGAGTTCGTTCTTGATTATAAGACCATGTCTTTTGTAAAAAGCAATTACTGACTGTTTAATTGCTTCTCGGTTATATCTTCTATCTATATATTCATTTTCGAAAATGGCGCTTTTTTTGTCATAATAAAGGTGGTTGTGAATAACTCTAGCCGTTGGGCAATTCACAATTCTGTAGCCAAGATTTTTTACAGTCCACGAAAAATCATTATCTTCGTAACCACCCGCAAATTCTTCATGTATAGACACCTTTTCATATATCTCTCGTTTGTAGATTGTAGCACCACCAGGAATCCAATCGCAGTTGTACTTTCTCATAGTAGTTACATCATCTGCACCTTTTCTCGTATCAATCAAAAAGAATTCAACAAAACCATCTCGCATTATGGCTTTTCCTCCATTATACTGAATTGTATTATCAGGAAAGATAACCTTACAACATGCTCCCGAAATATTAGTATCCTCTTCAACACGTAGAATAAGTTCCTCAATCCATCCTTGAGTGACAACGATATCATTGTCAAGTGTAATTATATAGTTTCCACCAGCATACGAAATCGCTTTCTTGCGTCCTCCTGCACACCCGAGGTTGTCAGATGAAAAAAACATTTTGACTTTATTGTCATTTGAGAAGTTCTTGTGCAGTAGACCAACAGTATCTTCCCCTGAACCATTATCGAATAAAATAATTTCATAATCTCCTCTAACAGTCCCTTTTATGGACTTAATGCATCTGATTGTGTGTTCTTTTTTATGAAAAGATAAGATAATAATTGACACTTTCTTGTCATTTTGTCCTTTCTTTATGTTTATTTTAAACTTTATAGCATCTCTGGCATTCTCCGCTAATGTTTTTTGAGATTCCGATTTCTTAGAAGATATCTGTTCCGGATATACTCTATGAAAATACAGATAGTCATTTATGTATGCAAAACCTGTCGGGTATATAAAAGCAAATCTCAATGCAAACTCATAATCCTGTACAAAATCGTATCTCTCATCGAGAAGGCCTACCTCAGAAAAACAATCCTTTCGAATTATTTTTAAGTGGTCTGTAAACATGCCTCTCATTAATTCTCTGAGGTAATCATTTTGTTTCCTGTTTATAAATAACACTCTTTCAACCTCTTTACCATTTGTGTCCACATTTATTCTGTTTGAATAAAAGTATCTTTTGTCGTTATTCTCTGAAATAGCTGCTGCTGCTCTTTTAATTGCATAGTATGGAATAAAGTCGTCACAGTCGAGAAATGTAATATAATCACCCTTTGCGTTTATTATGGCTCTGTTTAGAGTTTCAGAGATTCCAGCATTCGTTTTGTTATAAAAGACTCTGAGTTTTTTACATTTCTTGCTAAACTCGTCAAGTACTTTCCTGACCTGAGGATCAGTAGAAAAATCGTCAATGGCAACTATTTCATAATTGTCATAATTCTGATTCAGTGCACTCTCAATAGCTTGTCTGAGGAAAATAGCATGATTGTAGATAGGTATAACTATGCTTATAAATGGCTTTTTAGTATTTACCATTCTGTTATATTTTTTATTTTTATCCCTGCTGAGAAAAGCAAAGATGGCTAGTTTTATATATATCTGAATCTTTTTAGGTAAAAGCTTCTTTGCTATTCTTTTGATGAAATCTCTTATTTTATCCGAAAGAAATGGCGGTTTATCAATATCCTCCATGAAATCCTGTATAAGTTCGTCATTTTGGAAAATCTTTTCACACTTTGGCTCTTTTTCTATTCTGGTGTTAATCCCAAGAATTCTATCTCTTAACCTATAATAGATTAGCAGAACTTTCCAACCGGTAGACTCATAAATACGGTTTAAAGTTGTCTCTTTCTCTCTTAAAGCTATCTGAAATGTTTCAGAAACATCAAGCAAATATGAACTTCCTATTACATCGATATGCGCGTTAGAGGATATTGCAATGTAATATAGTGCCTTTTTCCTTTCCGGCTGCGTAAATAGAAAAGTTTTGCCGCGTTTTTCAATTATATACTCGGTAGTAGTTATTGAATCCTTGAACAATGGGAAAATATTTGATGTCGGGAAAACCCTTTGGCCATAAATTAACACATTCTTAAAAGCACTCTTTAGCAATGCCTTAAACTCGTCAAGATAAAGCTCCTTTTTATGCCAAGGGTTTCTGTAATTTGCCTGATCTGAGTAAATATATTTGTCGGGTGTAGAAACAATAAATAGTCCATTATCTTTAAGAAGTCTTCTTGCCTCTGTAATTAGTTTGTTATGTTCTTCTATATGCTCTAACGCTTCAAAACAGATTATAACATCGAATATTTTCTTGCCTTCTATGGTAATTTCCGTCATAGAACCTTTTATGAATTTTAGATTATCCTTAATGTACTTTACGCTAGCATGTTTTATCGTAGACTCGTTTATATCAACACCAATAACTTCACGAGCTTTCTCCGCAAGCATATAGCTTCCGTAGCCTTCGCCGCAGGCAAGATCAAGAACCTTCTTGCCTTTAACAAGCTCCTGTGCAAACCTGTACCGGTGCAGATGCTCATAGTTGATTATGGGGTCTTCCATCCAGGGAAGAAATCTCTCGTCATCTTCTTGTAACGCACAATCCTGTTTCTTCTTCCTAACTGATTTGCTGGTTATTTTTTTATGCTTCATGTGCTTTCCGGTAGAATATATATCTCACTGAGTCATCATTCACTAAAAATCTTGGCTGTTTCTTTGTTTACCTTATATTCGGATATAACAATACTTGAATTTCCCTGTGTCTCAATTTTTCCATTTTCAAGTAAAATTACTCTGTCGCAGAATATTTCTACAGCATTTAAATCGTGGCTTACAAATAGAATTGTTCGCCCATCTTTCTTGAAGTCTTCAAAGCAATTATAACATTTCTGCTGAAAATCAATATCTCCCACCGCTAAGACCTCATCTACTAAAAGTATAGGGCTTTCAATGCTTACCGTGATGGAAAAGCCCAGCCGAACCTGCATCCCAGATGACAAATTCTTTAATTTCGCATCAATAAATCTTTCCAATCCGGAAAAGTCGATAATCCAGTCGTATTTTTTCTCAATTTCTTGACGCGACATTCCAAGTAGAGCACCATAAAGAAAAATGTTATCTCTAACTGTAAGGTCACCTTGAAAGCCAACTCCCAACTCAAGAAAAGGGGCCACATTCCCTTTTACTGAGATTTTACCTGATGTCGGTTCAAGCACCTTAGCTATAAGTTTTAACAGAGTTGACTTACCCGCACCGTTCTTACCTATTATCCCTAAAAACTCGCCCTCATTAACTTGCAGGTTTATATTACGTAGAGCATACAGTTCTTCGTAAGTGTTTTTACTCACAATACTGACGAACCTCTGGCGCAAAGTAGCCCTTCTATCGTGCGGCAAACGAAATATTTTAGTTACCTTTTCAAAAACTATCATAATTCCTCTGCAAAACTGCGAGACAATTTGTTAAACATTGCTAAGCCTACCACAAACAAACAGGCTGCTATAGAGATTATGATAATATGGTTTCCAAAGCCTAAGAACTCACTGCCTGATCCGATAAGCACCTCTCTACAGCCTTGAATAATCCTTGCCACAGGATTCAGAAATATATATTTATGATATTTTCCCGGCACTATTGAAATCGGATATATAATTGGCGTCGCCCAAAAACCAAGCTGAACAAAGACCTCCCAAATGTGGTGAATGTCTCGGAATTTCGGAAATAACGAGCATAGCAAAAGAGCCAAACCTAATACAAGTGTGTAAAGCTCGATTAAATAGACAATGAGGTATAATGCGCTGATTCGAAAATGGGCGCCGGAAAAAACAAAAAAGAGAAAGAAAACGCCTATGTTGAGCACCAGGGTAAGCAGAGATGTTAATGAAGATGCTACAACGATGATCCAGCGTGGGAAATAAATCTTTTTGATTATCGATGCCTTGCCTTCCAATAAAACCATGCTGTTTAAGGTTACCTCAGATAAGAAATTCCAGAGAATAATCCCTAAAAGAAGATATAGTCTATAATTCTCAACGTTCCATCTGATGAACACCGAAAATATAAGATACAAAGTACCGAACATCAATAATGGCTTAAGCAAACTCCACATGTATCCTAAGATGGAATTGTCATATTTAATTTTAAAATCTGTTATCGCCATTATCAATGTTAGGAATAAATAATTGTTTCTACCCTGAAGGTTCTCTTTGCTGCTATTTTTATTTGTGCCGGTTTGTTCGTGGATGCTTTTAGTATGCATTTTTGCCTTTTAAAACGTACCAGGGTGTCTGGAGCAAGATCCGCAGATCCAGCCCAAACGACCAATTTCTAACATAATATAAATCGTACTGTAATCTTTTACTTACAGAAGTATCGCCGCGGAAGCCATATATTTGTGCCCATCCGGTTATTCCAGTTTTGACTTTATGTCTTAGCATGTATTTTTTGTATTCTTCCGAAAACTGTTCTACAAAGTTCGGTCTTTCCGGCCTGGGACCTACCAGGCTCATTTCTCCTTTTATTACATTTATAAGCTGAGGCAGTTCATCAAGACTTGTTCTCCGCAGCCATGCACCAATTCGCGTACGTCTCGGATCGTCAGGCTTGGCCCATTGGGGGTTGTTTTCGCTTTCGGCGTCAACTCTCATTGTGCGAAATTTTAGTATTTCGAATTCTTTTTTGTCTAATCCTACTCTCGTTTGCTTGTAAAAAATCGGTCCTTTCGTCGTCCACTTAATCAGCAAAGCAATCACGCCGATAGGAATCGCCAATATTATCAGCAGTACTATAGCTACTACGTGATCAAAAATTTCTTTTAGTACAACATTCACGCCCATTAAGGGAGAATCTGCAGCCGAAAA
>Ga0315543_1003155_pt1 | contig 15089 bp, 12 predicted proteins | sample SalMarSW160210MG_2_FD_203098 | JGI IMG/M metagenome (GOLD analysis project Ga0315543, IMG submission 203098) | Salt marsh sediment microbial communities from the Plum Island Ecosystem LTER, Massachusetts, United States - Salt Marsh Sediment SW1601-210 ...
ATAGTTCATCTGTTAGTAGTGGTTTAGCCATGATAATGTCCTCCATAACATCATGTTACAATTCCTTACCAGATGTTATGTCGGCTAAACTACTATTCAATTATTAGGTTTTGTTAGAGTGCCTAAGTCAAATATGGAGCGAGTAAGATTTGAGATGTCCGTATCCTTTATCGGAGCGTTACTGTACTTTCTCACCAGGATATTGAGTTCGGATGCACCATTGCAAGAAAAAGAGAATATTATAGAGAGCATTCGATTGGCAAAATAAGGAATAATAAGTACAGCCAACTATTAACAGCTGGGGACAGTGCACAGAAAACGGTGACTTTCCGAACTAACAAATCGTTGGCTAAGATTTTGGATACTTAAATTTTATTCATCACTCATTCTTTTGTTTGGCCTGCCGAAAGGCATGGCTAAGTCCATTAACAATCAACCAAAAGAAAAAGCTCATACGTAAAGCGCGTACGCGCTTTACGTATATGATATGTGAACTCGGAAAAATGATTTATTCCAGTCATAAATTAAATGCGCCCAAATAGTAATAAGGATAGCCACCCGTTAATGGCTGAGGACAGGCCTTTCGACTAATCTCGTCGCTCGTGAAACGTGAAGTGTGTTTCGTCCATTCTCCGTAGCAGCCCCGACTTGTCGTCGGCTACTGCGAAGGATGAATATCTCGCCGGTTGCAAATTTTACTCTCCGAGGTGTCGGATAATGCCATATTTTCGAGGTACAACCAGATCCGCTTTTCTTTCCGGCTGCTCCTCTTTTAGTTCGTAATTGACGTCCATGATTTCAACGAACTCTGCTGTATAATCCTTTAACACGCCCGAGTATTCAAACAGCTTATCGCCCTTGATCAATTCGAGCACGACCTTATGACCGATATATCTTTCCAGCAACGGCTCAAAGGAAGCCCCGACCGATCCCATCAATTCCTGCTTCATCTGAGAAACGTATTTATCCTGGGAAGTTAGCATCCTTCCCGTAGGAGTGGCTTTCTTGGCCTGACTGACCAAAAGATTCACAATTTCCAGCACTGAGTCTCTGACGGTCTTGAAAATGTTCTTTATTTTTCTTTTGAGTCTTAGCAACAATCCTGGGTGGTACGTCCTTTTCAGCTCTTTTTCTCTTTTGCGTCTATTAGTCTCGCTCAGCTCATCGTGGAAGCGAATCACAATTCCGATATTGGGAAACTCGTACTTATATAGAATATAGCTCGCCTCATCATGTCCTTTGTCATCCTTATGCATCTTCGGGTAAATAAACTCCAGTCCGGTATTTTCCACTCTCAATCTTCCCCAGACTACCTTGCCGGCCGTCTTCTCGAGCGTAACCATATTGTCCTCGAAGTCCCTCAGGCACTTGTCTCTGCTTCTTTTTCTTACAAAAGCGGCAACAGCCGCAGCAACGGCGATGAAGATTATGGTTATGGCTGTGTAAGGTATGGTGACAGCTAATGAATAGGCCACGCTGAGGTTTCCTCAATCAATCCAAACGACGATACCGCCACTTTCGAGTAGCATATTGGGTTTCGTAAACGGTATCAAACCTTTGCCAAGATGACAACATAGTTTTTGCCATAGTACTCAGCACACTTTGGGCACGTTGTATAAAAAAAGTAGAGCTTCTCAAACGCCTTGTTCTTTGATTTGACATAGGCCTTCATTTGTTGAATCCATTTTTTTATTTCTTTATATGGTCCTTCGAAGACCTTTGTCAGAAAGGTTCCTGAGATTCTCGCCATTTTTGCACCCGGCACATCCTTAGCTACCGCAATATAGATATCCGCTCCCCAAAGTGAATTCTCATCAGAAAGCATGATAGGCATCGGCACAAGAGCCTCCGCCGCCTGGATCTTTTCCATATTTCTTACCATTACTTTTCCAAAGTTAAGCGGGATATGCAGAAAGCTTCTGACGTGATCTTTGACAAACAGCTTATCTTGAAAGGTTATTTCTTTTTCATTCCACGGCTCCGGATTGAACCTCGGACAACAACCTGTCTCAGATTGTTCGTAGAGTTTGTCCATAGCAATCACCTCACTTACCTTGTTGTTTTGTGTCGCTTCATCACTTTCCCAGCGTATTTCATACAAGAATTCTACACTTCGCCCTGTCAAAAACAAGAGTTTTTTGGCTGGATTTACCGCCTTATAGTTCCGTTAGTAATAGGGGCAACGCTTTTGTTGCAGAACTACGTGACATTACTCTTGCTGGTGCCCTAATTGGCGAGAGTGCTCTTTTCTTAGTCTGCGCCGAATTCACGGCCTTCCGGGAACCTTTGCTCCCACCAGCGGCGCAAAGTACGGCCAAACTCAACGGGTCGCTCCATCATAGGGGCGTGACCGCATTTGTCCAGCAAGACAAGCTCAGAATTGGGGATAGTCGTGTGGAATTTGGTCGCAACTTCGGGAGAAGTTATCCGGTCTTGCTTACCCCAAATCAATAGCGTGGGGCACGTTATGTGCTCTAACCTGTCTGATAGATTATCTCGTTTCGCAGATTTTGCAAGCCGAACTAAAACTCGACTTTTACGACGGGTGGAGGTGATATCCACGATCTCGTCCACCAATGCCTCACTAACATGGCACCGACGGTAGAAAACTTCAGAAATTTTCTCGCGTATCCACTGTTGTTGCGGACGCGTTCCTGGGAACTTCTCGAAACCTTTCTCGAACAGCCCACCGGATGCAGTTAGCACCAGTCCACGAACACGCTCGGGCATACTTAGGGCTAGTAAAACGCCAATGTGTCCGCCCAGGCTATTGCCCATTAAAGCCAACCGCTTGAATTTCATCTCATCGAGGTAGCGTTGGACATAATCGGTCACAGCCCGCACATTTTCAAGACCGCTTCCCTCGTCAAAAAATGGCAGTCTCAAATAAACCGGCCGACTGGTCTGTGGAAGGTATGGATGAATGGGCTCCCAATTTTGCGGCCCGCCTAAAAGCCCGTGCAACATTACTAGTGGCAGACACCGCCCCGATTTTAATCCGGCATCATCTGACCGCTCTCGTACCATTTCTAATCCGTGATATCTAAAGGACTCATTTTGTGATTTAGCAAGCGTACACAATGCTCTTGGTGTCCGAATCTTATGATTATTTGGCAAAATGTTCAATAGCTTACTGTTATGTGTTTGTTGTTCATCGAAATCAACCAACACCGAACTATGAACAATGAACGATGCGCTATCAACAGCTCGGTGATGGGGCCTTAGCTGGAAAAGTGTGTCTTTTCGGATTGTCTGATCTGACTAAATCCCTATAATTGCGGTAACGGTGGAGTACAGGTTGTGCTTATAAAACCAAACAGAAACGACAAACTCATATTGCAGAATTCTAATTGAAAGGAGTAGGTATGAAACTGAATCGAAAGCTAAGGATGGGGATGGTCGGAGGCGGACCCGGAGCATTTATTGGTGAGGTACACCGCAAGGCGGCCCGAATGGATGGCCAAATCGAGCTTGTTGCGGGAGCTTTTGATATCAACCCTCGCAAGTCAAAGCAGATGGGCAAACAACTTTATCTTAATTCCAAACGAGTATACGGCACTTACAAGGAGATGATCGACCGTGAGCTGAACCTGCCGAAGGTTGAAAGGGTCGATTTTGTTGCCATTACGACTCCGAATAACTGGCATTTTCCAATTGCCCGTGATTTTCTAAAGGCCGGTTTTGATGTGATGTGTGAGAAACCGATGACGTTCAATGTCAAAGAGGCCAGAGAATTGCAGAAACTCGTCAAGAAAACTCGCAGGGTCTTTGGCTTAATGCACAACTACACTGGTTACCCGATGGTTAAGCTCGCCCGGGATATAGCACGTAGCGGAGAGCTTGGCAAGATTCGCAAGATAGTCGTACAGTACCCGCAGGGTTGGCTCGCAACCGCGCTGGAGAGAACAGGCAATATGCAGGCATCGTGGCGTACCGACCCGAAGCAAAGCGGCGGCGCAGGATGTATGGGCGATATCGGAACACATGCGGAGAACCTCTCGGAATACATAACAGGCTTGAAGATATCGCATTTGTGCGCCGACTTGACCATTTTTGTCAAAGGCCGGCGACTCGATGATGACGGCAACGTGTTGCTGAGGTTTAACAATGGCGCCCGCGGGATTCTGCATGCCAGTCAAATCTCTATCGGTGAGGAAAACAATCTGGCTATCTGGATATACGGCGAAAGGAAGAGCCTGGAATGGCATCAGGAGCATCCGAACTATCTGTATGTTAAGGAGCCAGACGGGGCGTTGCAGGTCTGGCGCCGTGGAAACACTTATGTCGCCGCAAAAAGTCCTGCGGCAGCTCGCGCCACTAGGCTGCCATTTGGTCATCCTGAAGCGTTCCTTGAAGCCTTTGCCAATATTTACTGCAATTTTGCCGACACACTGCGGGCCCGGATGGAAGGGCGAAAGCCTAACAAATTAATGACTGACTTTCCAACCGTTGATGACGGCCTGCGCGGCATGTTGTTCATCGAGACGGTGCTGGCAAGCAACAAGGCTAAGCAAAAGTGGATTACTTTTAAGAGATGACCGCTCCGGCACAGTACATAGCACATGGCGAATAAAACTGCTACGCCGTATTGGCTACGAGGAGGTCAAATACTGAAATCTTGATAAGTGTTGGATGTCACCAAATAAGTCGCGCTCTTGTTGGTACGGCTAATCACTCATTTTAGTAGGACTATTTCTGTAAATCTTACGAGGGCTCTGGCTGTCGGTGGATGCGGCTCGATTGTCCCAATCAGACCAACCTTCTTATCAATGAACTCACTCAAATTCATTTCTGAGGCCTGTCCGGTTGCCAGAGCATAACAAATTGTTTTGCCTGACTTATCTGTAATACGGTAGTGCCTCGATTGTCCTTCTGCATAGACACTTGAACCTTTGAACTGCCCGATGACTGCGAACCTTCCCATGTCTTCGACTTCTGACAGCCGGGTCGAGAAGGCCTTATCTATCCTTTGCTCAATCTGCTGTAGTTGCTTGTCTTGGAGCTGAACCTCTTTAGCTACTGCCGCGGCCAACTCAAAGCGTTCTATTTGCTGAATTTTAAACTTTGCATAGCGTGCGGCCTGACCAGCTTCATTGCTGTCGGCGATCTCAGAAAGTGCTTTCTTCAGTTCTTTATAGTTTTGCTGGTCTAATGGCTTATCTAGTTCAGTTTCGATTTGTTTTTGCAGATTATGAAACTCTTCGAGTTTCTGTGCTTCAATGGAAATCTTAACCTCGGCGGCGTTAGCATCGATAGTTCCGGGAAGGACTGGCAGAGGACCTTCATCGGGCTCGATGGGCCTTATGTAATTGCTACTCACCCAAAGGTATGCACCGGCTGGCGGAGCAATTTTATAGTAGTCATCCTTTTCTTCGCCCAACAGCTTAATTTTGTCTCCTCTGCTTAGTCGCAACTGCTCAGCGGTTGAATGGATCGGCTCAACGTAATCAGAACCGGCATACACGTAGGTACCTTCGCCTGTGATTGTCCCAACGGAAGGGTCTGCAAGGTTTACGCTGACGTACTGCATAGAAATCCAGGAGAAGCAACCAACCGGAGGGACGATTCGGGACCAGCCGAATTGACTGCTGACCACCTCTATTCTGTCACCATTATTCAGTTTACCACAGTGATAATAATTCGTGCCAGGACCGGAACGAATGTTGACGTCGTTGCCGGTTATCTCTGCCATATAAGGAAAAGACAGAGAACCTACTGCATTCGAGTCATCGATAGTCGCAGACTCTTGCTCAGCCCAGCACAGACAAGTCAAGCTTGCCAGGAGAATTAAGATCAACGTGCTCGAATAATATCGGCTTGACCCCGAATGTGATCTATCTTTAGAAAAGCTGATGTGAGTTTGCATTTTTGCCTCCCTACGAAAAGAAGTTCTCATGCAAAATCCTAAGAAATCACGTAAATAGGCTACGGGACTTTATTAATTTGAAATTATCACTGCCAAGAGAGATTGTCAACTGTTTTATTGCCCATCCTCGATAGTTCCGGCGAGAAACCGATCTTAGCTTTGTAGCCGAGAAAGTTCCTCCTTACACATCTGTAGTTGTCCTGGGTCGGAGAGCTTCTCAGTTGCTTTCTCCAGGTGCTTAATGGCTTCCTGCGACTTGTGCAAATACCGTGAGTACAGAAGACCCAGCATCAATTCCACCTGCTCAGCATATTCATAGTTGGAGTAGTGCGTCAGGAATTGTTCATAGGCTTTTGCTGCTTCGTCAGGTCTATTGTCGCTTGCAAAGTGGTTGGCGATGTCCAGCAAATGCTGCCGTGGCAGAATTTGTTTGCTGTCAATGTCCATAAGCTCAAGGTACGGTTCGGCTGCGGCTGCAAGGTTTCGTTGGGCAATTCGGTCGCTAATCTTTTCCCTAAGCTCTTGTATTATCGCCTGTTCTCGCTGCTGCTCTGGCGTTTTCTGAACTTCTCTAATTGTTACGGACTTTCGCGGCGTCCTGCCAGTAAAAGGATCGTATCCGTTGGAGACAACATCACGATAATGGCGACGTCGGTTCCATCGTTTTATCATCGCCAACAGGTCGAAGTTGCTGCTGCTGACCAAGCCGGTCGCAAGTGCCACCAATATAGAAGTGATGCCGAATGTGTATCCTGCTAAATGTGCATCATAGGCGACATAAGGGGTGAATCGGGCAATTACATTGTCGAGCAGGATCATCTTGAAGGCGATAAAAAACAAGGCTGGCACTTCTATCGTGCCGATAAAGAAAAACCAGTATAGGACGGTTATTATCGTTTGAGGAAACAGAACAAGATATGCTCCTGTTACCGCAGCTACTGCTCCGCTTGCTCCTATTGTCGGTACTGGGGAATTCGCATTCAGTGCCACATGCCCAAGTCCGCTGAAAACAGCGCCTACTAAGAAAAAGCAAAGATACCAAAAATGCCCGATTTTGTCGTTGACGTTATTACCGAATATGTACAAAAAAAACATATTGCCGATAATGTGCATATAGCTACCATGCAGGAAAGCATAGCTAATAAACTGCCAGAAATGCGGCTTGGCCGGGATAAGCTCAAGTTGTTGTACCCAGGGCCTCAGTACCTCTGCTGAACCTGTGAATGGATTGCGGTGAGGCCAATATGTTAGCAGGAAAATTACGACATTGATAGCTATCAAGACGTAGTTCCCATAAGGCGTTCGTCTTGGTGCTATGCTTGTGTGGATTGGCAGCATTCTGAGAGTCTCTTTCCAACAAAATGGTTAACACGTCAAAAGCAGATTGTACTGACAAACATACCTCAGGACAATAAAAAAGGACGGCAGTTGCCGTCCTAACGCAGAGAGATAACTCATTGTTGCAGAAAATCCCCCCTCGACGGAAAACGTAAGAGCTGGCCCAAACGGATTGAAAATGCCAGTCTCCTCCCCAGCAGGTTTCGTTTCACACAAAATATAAAAATAAAGTGCTATAAAGCCAAGCGCAACTACAGAAAAAACTTTATTTTTTGTCCTGGTATTGTTAATGAGGAGTAGGAATATACGTCATACGGATTATTAGTTTTTAGGATCAACCAAGATGGTGCAGAAAAATAGCCGGTCAATAAAAACGCGTGTCCAAGCAATCCGTCATGGACTTGCAAAGCAAAACGCAAGCTGTCTTGTAGTAATAAAACCGGCCAACGTAACATATACGACGGGCTTTACTGGCGATGATAGCTGGGCTCTGATTTCAGGTCGCTCAGTATATCTTTTAACCGATAGCAGGTACACCGAGCAGGCTGAAGCTGAATGTATAGACTGCAAGATAATCCGGTGTTCAAGGACCTTGGCTGAGACTTTAACCAAGCTGACGAAAAGGCTAAGATCGGTACGACGGATTGCTGTGGAGGATTCTACCACATTGGCTAGTTTTCGGGCTTTGAAAAAAAACATCGCGGTTCCTGTTACAAGCGTTGGAGATGTCGTCGAGACTGTGCGCGGCACAAAAGATGCTGGCGAAGTTGAAGCTATCGATATAGCCGCTTCGATGGCGGCAAAAGCCATCAAGAGGATATTACGTCATATAAAGCCTGGTATTAGTGAAAACGAATTGGCGGGTGTGCTCGATTTTCAGATTCGCAAACTTGGAGCAGTAAACAGCTTCGATACTATTGTTGCTTTTGGTCCGAACGGCTCTCAGCCCCATCATCGACCGAGCACACGCAAGCTCAGGCGAAAGGACACGGTATTGATCGACTTTGGAGTTAAATACAAAGGATACTGTTGCGACATTACCAGATGTTTTGAGGTGGGTAGGCCGACAGTATTTTATAAAAAGGTTTATGATGTTGTGGAAAGAGCACAGGCCGCAGCGATAAAAATGGTAAAGGACGGCGTCGATATCGTCCAGGTCGATGCTGCTGCTCGGCAGGTGATCCGCGAAAGCGGCTTACCTGTTTATGGCCACGGTACCGGCCATGGTCTTGGTTTGGAGGTACATGAGCTACCTGTGGTCAAACCACAAAGCAAAGGCAAACTAAAAGCCGGTCAGGTTGTAACAATTGAACCGGCCGTGTACATACCAGGCAAATTGGGCCTGCGAATAGAAGATGATGTCCTTGTGACAAAGACCAGCTGTGAGGTACTAACCTGCAATTGTCCACACTCGATTCTCCTGCCCTGCTCAAAGCAGAGATTTTCCTGAGGAGAACTTAGCTGGTTTGCACACAGGCCTCCTTTAGTCTACAGTACCCTGCGGACACGCAGCCAGCCGACGAGAGTTAAGCCAATCCCGCCAAGGAGTACCGCGCTCGGAGCTGGAACCGAAGTGAGCATGTCCTGATAATCGGGATGAGATAAGGCCACAAGGTTAGCTAACGGACCCGTGCCATCTAGGCTATTAAGCAGCGTATTTGTTCCGCCATTGAAATGGTTGCTTCTGAGACTTCCATTTGAAATATCGTAAGTACCTGACGTCTCAAAAACAATCTCCCAAACTGCAAGTTGGAACTCAGCTGCCTGCTGGTTAGTCATCGAGGTACTATGGTGTCTTGCCCACAATTCTCTAAGGAGGTTCGCCTTGCTCGTAGTCATAGTTGAGCCGATGAAAGTGGGATTTGGAGCTTCGGTCAGCGGAACAACATCGAAGGTCACATAACTTTTTGCAGGATTCTGTGACAGGTCTATACAGAATCCAAAAAGAGGGTCGGAGACATAGACTCCACTTCCGGTAGCAGCGCTTATGTCGTGCTTGTAATATCCCGCCGCGATATTTCCGCTGTAGGAAATCTCATAAGGTGGATATGTGCCGTCCGAGTCGGCGTAAAGAGATATCGTGCTGTACGGAGCTGCACTATGGCCCAGGTATTTCATCGTTACGGTTCCGGTGGGACCAGCCAGTGATGTGGTTGATGCAATAACACAGATTGCTAAAGCAGACAGAAGCGTTCTCATACAGATTTTTCCCCCAAATGATTCGATTTGATTCTTCTGGTCTGAGGAGTCCTGCGCGACACCCCCCAATTGCAATTTTCAACAACCCCCAATACCAATGTTGAACTGTAAGCTTATCGTATTCGTACAGAAAAGTCAAGAGAATTAGGCAGTGACATGTTGATGCGCTCGAAATTTCTCTCACACCCTTTACAGAAAGATCAGAAACGAAGTGATTATGGGATCTATTTGCCTGACTATAAAAAATGGAATGCAATTTCCTGCGACATATTCAACGAGGGCTGAGATCCAGTAACTTCGGGATCAGAAATGGCCGTATATAGCATCTCGTGAATCGTATCTCGCTGAATGATGTTTGTAATTGCGAGCGGAGCGAAGCAATCTCTTAAAAGACTATCATTCTGAGCAAAGCGAAGAATCTATGGACGAAATACCTCTTCCATGGGGACGATATACTACATACGACATGCTACTGACGAAAATGTACCAGACACCTTTAATTACCTTGACTTCTATTATTTTGGCCAACTGGCTGCAAGGATGTAAGCTTTTCCTGTAAGCCGTTAAGCTGGGCAAGGAGACGACTTATCGGACGTAACAATTTGTTGTTGGTGGGTTCTTGTGTTGTAAAAGTAGGGGTAGTGGCAGTTTAATCAGGCGAAGTTGCTTTAGGGAAAGGGCAGAGATCGCGTCCTACGAGGCAGGTCGGACCGGTAGATTATGCGTAGTCATTTGACTACGTGTGTCGACTGCGCTGCCGCGGTTTAATCATAATAGTAAAATCGGTTGAAGTTAATACCTAAGATACTTAGGTATTAAGAGGAGTTATTGTTTTCTGAATTCTGTCTACCAACTCCTGAATGTCGAGCCGAAAAGGTACCGGACACCTTTAATTACCTTGACTTCTATTATTTTAGCCAACTGGCTGCAAGGATGTAAGCTTTTCCTGTAAGCAGTTAAGCTGGGCAGGGAGACGACTTATCGGACGTAACAATTTATTGTTGGTGGGTTCTTGTTGTGTTGGAGTAAGTTCGTGTTGGGTGGAGGTAGTAGCAGTATCGGCAGTTTGATCAGCAGGTGCACATCGTATATAGGACAGAGATTGCGTCCTACGAGGCAGGTCAGACCGGTAGATTATGCGTAGTCAATTGACTACTCGTGTCGGCTGCGTGGCGGCAGGTTCATCTAATAGCAAAAGCCTGTTTGGTGTTAATACCTAAGATACTTAGGTATTCTGAGGAGATATTATCTCCTAAATTTTGTCTACTGACTCCTGAACACTGCATTATGTCTTTTGACGTCTGTTTTGGCCAAAAGCCCATTAAGATGCGATCCTCACCTCTCCTGTCAAAAGAAATATGCATGGTATCCACATATTCCTCCTTCATATATTTATACGTAAAGCGCGTACGCGCTTTATGTATAATCTTTTTCTTGCAATTGATTGTTAAGGAGGAACAAAAGAATAAGGATTTATACTGGCCCCCTTTATTGTCCCAAGCTATGGTGCCTAATTTGTAATTTGAGGACTGACCCCCTTTAATCCCCCCGGACACCTTTAATTACCCCTTTAATTACCCCCAACATGAATATGGATTCCCCTTCGCATACTTATCGTGAATCAGGTAGAATAGAACATCTAAGACGGGCGATCATCCCTGAAAGGAAAGGTGTTCACGGGAGCATGTATCATGCGTCCTAAATGGTTGAGAAAGCTCTTTACAATATCCATGTGGCAGATGGTCCTGGCAGGACTATTGCTGGCAGTCATCACAACGCTGGCAGCCTTTCTCTGCCGACCTCTCACAAGGAGGCCACCTGGCGAAAAGATTGAGATTACAGTAGAGTCGGGAGGAACACTAAATCTAACTCTCTTCGATTATCAGGATGGAGTAGCCGAGAGCATAGAGCCACGGGTGAAGGCCATGTTTGCTGAAGCACGACTCTACTATGCCAACCGGGAGTACAGCAAGGCCAGGGAGATGTTTGTCCAGTGTTTAGAACTGGAAGAAAGTCACGAAAAGCGTGGAGCAATAAACCTTCAGATAGGCAACTGTTATTATAGCGTTCGGCAGTATATTAAAGCGGTAGAATTCTATACGGCTGGTTTGAGGGAAGCACAGAAGGCGCACGACTTAGAAGGCCAGGCATCCAATCTCGTCAATTTGGCTAATACTTATATCGGAAGGCCTGCTTCGACAGGGATGGCAAGAGGTGAGAACGTGCGAAAAGCAGTCGCTTGTTACATGAGAGCCCTCGAAATCTTTGAGAAAGATGAGTATCCGGTTCAGTATGCCGCGACCCAGAACAACCTGGGGACGGCCTACACAGACCTTCCTTCAGCGACGTCTGAGGAGAGATCGGAAAATATTCGAAAGGCTATAGAGTGCTACCGGGCGGCTCTGGAGATTCAAAAGAAGGACGAGTATCCAGTTGACTATGCGATGACCCAGAACAACCTGGGGAATGCCTATACAGACCTTCCTTCAGCGACGCCTGAGGAGAGATCGGAAAATGTTCGAAAGGCTATAGAGTGCTACCTTGCGGCCCTGGAGATCTACAAGAAGGACGAGTATCCAGTTGACTATGCGATGGACCCAGAACAACCTGGGGAATGCCTATACAGACCTTCCTTCAGCGACGTCTGAGGAGAGATCGGAAAATGTTCGAAAGGCTTTAGAGTGCAACCTTGCGGCCCTGGAGATCTACAGGAAGGACGAGTATCCGGTTGGCTATGCGACGACCCAGAACAACCTGGGGAATGCCTATACAGACCTTCCTTCAGTGACGTCTGAGGAGAGATCGGAAAATGTTCGAAAGGCCATAGAGTGCTACCGGGCGGCTCTGGAGATTCGAAAGAAGGACGGGTATCCAGTTGACTATGCGATGACCCAGAACAACCTGGGGAATGCCTATACAGACCTTCCTTCAGCGACGTCTGAGGAGAGATCGGAAAATGTTCGAAAGGCCATAGAGTGCTACCGGGCGGCTCTGGAGATTCGAAAGAAGGACGAGTATCCAGTTGACTATGCGATGACCCAGAATAACCTGGGGAATGCCTATACATACCTTCCTTCAGCGACGTCTGGGGAGAGATCGGAAAATGTTCGAAAGGCTATAGAGTGCTACCTTGCGGCACTGGAGATCTACAGGAAGGACGAGTATCCAGTTGACTATGCAATGACCCAGAATAACCTGGGGAATGCCTATACATGCCTTCCTTCAGCGACGCCTGAGGAGAGATCGGAAAATGTTCGAAGGGCTATAGAGTGCTACCTTGCGGCCCTGGAGATCTACAAGAAGGACGAGTATCCGGTTCAGTACGCCGGGACCCAGAACAACCTGGGTTTGGCCTACACATATCTTCCTTCAGCGATATCTGAGGAGAGATCGGAAAATGTTCGAAAGGCCAGAGAGTGCTACTGGGCGGCTCTGGAGATCTACAAGAAGGACGAGTATCCGGTTCAGTATGCCGCGACCCAGAACAACCTGGGTTTGGCCTACACATACCTTCCTTCAGCGACGTCTGAGGAGAAATCGGAAAATGTTCGAAAGGCTATAAAGTGCCACCTTGCGGCTCTGGAGATCTACAAGAAGGACGAGTATCCGGTTCAGTATGCCACGACCCAGAACAACCTGGGTTTGGCCTACACATACCTTCCTTCAGCGACGTCTGAGGAGAGATCGGAAAATGTTCGAAAGGCTATAGAATGCTACCGGGCGGCTCTGGAGATCTACAAGAAGGACGAGTATCCTCAAAACTACTGTATTACCGCCGCTAATCTTGGTATGGCATTGGTATCCATCGACAGCAGAAACGCTTGTCATTGGTTAAGAGAGGCTTATGCCTTGAAAGAGTTTCTTCCTGATCAAGGTAAAAGAAGTAAAGAAGTCATTGATGAAGTTTGTCGGTAAAGCTGGAGACATCACATTTCTCACGGATCTGGCTTATGTTCGTCGTGCTATTACCCTGGAGGTCACGCGAAAATCGGCCTGAAAAATGTACATAATTTTGTACATCAACAGTTGCAAAAGATGGTCCAAGTGTGGTATAGGTCCAATTAAAGATGTCCGGCACATTTTTTAGGTCTTCCTTTCGGCCTCAATGTTGACTCCAACTTTAGCCTTACTGCGGTCCTTCTCGTCCAGTTGGTATCGCCTAACGGAGCGCCTCTTTTAACGCTCTTTTCTATACGGTCAAGCTCTGCCCGGCTTAGGTTTTCATGCAGGAGTCCGGCCCATTTCTTCATAGAAGTTTAGCGCGTAGGATGGGCAACTTGAATGACTATGCGGTTTCTCTAATGTCAGGGCGTAAGCCACTGCTGGCAGAAAGCTGTGAGGTCGCGCCTGTCGACTGTCTCGTCGCCATCGAGATCTGCGGACAAGGTATCACCTGTTTGCTGCCATTGTTGTGCTAAAACGCAGAAGTCTTCGAAATCCACAATACCGTCATTGTTGAAATCTGCAGAACTAATCCACGACAACATCCGACCAAAGATATCATAATCTGAGCCGTCTTGCTCATCACTCTGCCACACGGTGACAAATACGCCATCTTCTCTTAGTGCAACGGCAGGATACTTTTGGTCGTCCTCTGTGTACGTATTGACTTGAAATTCGTCGCCAATAGGTTCGCCCGAACTACTGTACCGTTGGCCGAATATATCTCTTTCATTAACGTTAGGGTCAATCTTACTATCCCAGACAATCACAAACTCACGCTGGTTATTCATTGCAACCTGTGGCCATTGTTGTGAGCCGCTAAGAGTTGTATTGACGACAAACTGCTCACCAATGGGTGTTCCATCCGATTCGTATAGGCGGATCAGAATATCGTCGAGGTTCGCGCCATCAGGATGGTTGTCCCATGTGATGATAAATAGACCGCCTGGAGTCATAGCAACGGAGGGCTTGGTAACGGTGCGGACGTCGGTCGTATTTACCCGAATAATAGATGTTCGTGGGACACCTTCGGGATCGTATAGCATAGCCAGTATGGAATACTGTTTATACTCCCCTTGCCTCCAGACTACTACAAAACCGCCGCTATCATCTATTGCAACATCGGGATCATAGCAGTTTGACGAACTGTCACTGATCTTTAACTCAAAATCTATAGGTGCTCCTGTTTGGTCATATACTCGTGCTTTGATCGATCTCCTATCACCGGATGTGGCGCTGGTCTCCCAGGCAACAACGAAGCGTCCCTCATTGTTCATAGCCACGCTTGGATTTTGTTGCTTGCCCACCATCTTGGTGTTGACGTGGAATTCACCACCTATATGTAAGCCATTTGGGTCGAATCGCTGAGAAAAGATGTCTTCATCCTCTTCGCCGACCATTTCTGGGCCATGCCAAACTACCACGAAATTACCGGAGCTGTCCACGGCAATGGCCGGCTCTGTTTGGTTGCCCTCAGTGGTTGTGTTGATCGGAAATTCTCTGCCAATGGGTTCGCAATCCTGATCGAAGCGCTGCCCAAATATTCCGCCCGAATCGCCGTCCTGATCGTAGCTATTCCAAACCACAGTGAAGTTTCCATTGTCGTCCATAGCCACGGAAGCCTTCTGCTGGTTCGAGGGCGTGCGTGTGTTTACCTGAAAATCGGACTTGGCAACAGTAATAAGAACAGTGCTGAGCAGCAGATATGAGAGAAGTCCTTTTCTCATCGGTTTTACCCTCCATG
>Ga0315543_1003157_pt1 | contig 15077 bp, 11 predicted proteins | sample SalMarSW160210MG_2_FD_203098 | JGI IMG/M metagenome (GOLD analysis project Ga0315543, IMG submission 203098) | Salt marsh sediment microbial communities from the Plum Island Ecosystem LTER, Massachusetts, United States - Salt Marsh Sediment SW1601-210 ...
TGAGCATGCAGGTTTCGACAGACTGGCCCTGCTTTGGCATGATTACCGGTTGAGCCATGTTTTATTTTAAATTAGTGGTATAAAATATATAAACCTGTCAAGATAGGTTGAAAATCAACAATTAAATCTAATAATTTATATATTTATTTATCAAATACTTACAAATAATTAACAAATATATAATTTAAAACTTGTATTTACAAGTTATTTTGTATATTTTTACACTTAATTTCACTTATTACAGGATAAATGTCAACGTTACCGAAACAGATTCCGCAATATCGTCGTCTGTATGAGGTGCTTCGAAAGCACATCAAGGATGGGGTTTACCGCGAGGGTGATCTCCTGCCTTCCGAAAACGAATTGTGTATGGTGCATAGCATGACCCGCCCAACAGTACGGCATGCACTGGAAGCGCTTGTACGTGATGGATTCATCAAGAAGCATAAAGGAAAGGGGAGCATTGTCAATCCATTGCCCAAGGGTATCGGGATCCTTTCGGTTTCGGGGACTACCAGGGCGCTTGCCGACCGAAATCTGGAAACCAGGATACTGGTTAAGCCGGTGATTCAGCGGTGGAAAGAATCCTTCATGTTTCCCCTAACAGAAACAGAATTAGAGTCGGGTTGCATCTACCTGGCACGGTTACGGTTGATTGACGGGCAACCGCTGTTCTATGATGTTACCTACATTCCCAACATCAACATGCCAAGGTTCAGGTCCCGGACGTTTGAAAACAGGTCTTTGTTCGACACACTGAGGAAGTATTATCAAATTGATGTAACCGGAGGTGAGCAGAAGTTAAAAGCGGTACCTGCCAGCAAAGAGATCAGCCAGTTCCTGCAGATCAAGCTTGGCCAACCCGTGCTGCACCTCGAACGGAAGATCAACACCAGCCGGCCCGGCTTCAGTTTTTATTCCAGTCTCTATTGCAACACCTCAGAGCATGCCCTGTATGGTATATTCTGACGGGTTACTCAGATTGTGACTCGAGTGGGCCGCTCCCCTGCCTACCGTGTATTTCTTCAGTATTCAGGTAACGGATTTTTATTTCATGTATTCAGATGAATGATAATTAATAAGATAAAGATTTTTTAATGAATTCTAGATTAGTTTGTAAATAGAATCCCGAAGGGATTGGATAATGAATAGCCCGGTAGGGTTGTTATCTCCTCGTACATCTTAACCACCGGTTACGACCGGTGGCTATTCATTATTCTACCCCTGCCGGGGTAATTTTATTAGATGATTATTTGATTTTGTTACCGAAATTGTGAAGTATTACAAGGTCAGTATGTTGCCATAGGATTTGATGTCTGGTCGTAGTTTTATTTATTTTATAACATAGACATTATTGCCGATCACTTCAAACAAAAACACCTTATCAAATCGTGATTCTATATACCATGCTTCAATCTGATTATCGATATTAAAAGCGGTTGATCTTTGAAAACTGTCTGTTACAATAATCAGCCACAACTTACTTAGCTTTTTTTTCTGATATAATGGTAGTTTATCTTCCTTGGATCTAATCTTTTGGATAAGATATTCTCTGGATAGGGGTGGCACAAAATACCCACCGGCAGTACCCCAATAAGATGTTGTAACATTGGGGTGGTAGATACCTTGAATCAAATCCACATGGTCCTTTGCTATTGGGTTTTGGATATTAATCTGAAAAATAGATTTTCTATCAATTCCCATGCTGTGTTTCCGGATATCAACTGCTATCTTTTCTGTAATATCAATTATTCTTCCTTTTGGGAAATCAGGGTATGCTTGCGAGAAGTAGTTAAGAAAGGTTTTCTCTTCCTGTTTCTTACTGATTTGAGAATTCATCGTTTTTCAAAAAAGACCCGGGATACAGTTCTATTAGTGTTCGATTTTTTTAAACTCTTGCTTAAACTCCTTAACCAATTCATTCTTCTCCTGTTCATCCAGCCACATGGTATCAATTGAATTCAGAATAATCGTATGGATTTTCTCATGTGAATAGTTGAATACATCATGTAACGTTTGGTACTCTTCAGCGAGCGAATTTCCAAACATCTTCGGGTCATCCGTATTAATTGAAACCGGGATCTTTTTCTCAATAAAGGTTTTTACCGGATGCTCTTCAATTGAATGAATAACCCGGGTACGTAAATTGGACAGCACGCACAATTCAACAGGAATTTTGTGCTCTGAAAGATATTCTAACAATTTCAGGTCTTCAACAGCTCTTGTGCCGTGTCCTATCCTGTCGACCTGCAAATCATGAATTGCCGACCAGATGCTTTCAGGTCCGGAAGCCTCACCGGCATGAGCAGTTGTCCTAAATCCAAATTTTCGTGCCTTTTCATATACGTTAATAAATAATCCTGCCGGATATTTGTTTTCTGTTCCTCCAATACCTATTCCAATAACACCCAGGTTTTTCACTTCATTGATCTCAAAGAGTGTTTTGATCTCCTCTTCCGGTCCGTAATCACGTACCAGATCCACAATCAGGTTTATTTTTATTCCGGATACTTTATGAATGCTGAGGGAAATTGCCTCAATTATCTTTTGTGCAGAAAGTTTGTCCTTAAATAGAGATGGTGATATAAAAATCTCTGCATAGTTAACGTTTTGTTTGACCAGATCCGAGAATACGGCTTCTGAGATGAAAACGAAATCTTCATATTCCCTGATGAACTGGTTTTTCCACACCCACATTTCGATGAAATGGTTAAAATCCCGGTATACAAATTTCTCTTTCAGTTGATCCAGGTTATGAACCGTTTCATCTCCACCATACTTTTCAATTAATTGCCACAGGGCTTTATAGGGAATTGCTCCTTCCAGGTGCAGGTGATTTTCAATTTTTGGGATTGTTGTAAATTCCATTTCGAAGTATGGGGTATTGTTGATATAACTGATTGATCATTTGTATAAACGCTTCAAAGTCCACGGATTCAGAGCTGGAATTGAAATATTGCTTAGCGTCCGCTGTCCACAATTCACTGAGCAGCTGTTCGAAATTTTCATTATTGACTTCCTGCAGCCATTTGTAAACAACCGATTTATTCTGTTCTTCAACGGCGATTTGAGCCTGGAGTTCTTCAAGCTCTGACACTGCTTTATTGTTCTGGCAGCCGCATATAAGGGTCATTGCCACGGCGAAGACAAACAGATTTTTTTTCATAACAGTTTTTTATAAAGAGAGCGATTTTAAATGCTTGAATCGACTTCTATTGTGCTATATAAGGATTCAATTGGTCTTCTGCCCATTTTTCAGGATTCTCCCAAATGCAGAAACGAATTTTATTTAATGATTTATTTCAAAATAGCCGAATACTCCTTAAACAATTGATCGTAGAGGGGGGCATCTTCTCCGGGGGTAAAGGTCTCTCCTGAGTAGCAGATTCTTGAGCGGGCTTCCATGGCTGAAGCGTAGTGACCGATCCCGGACAAGGCAAACAGTGCAGCACCCAGCACGGTGGTCTCTTTCTGTTCAATGATCCTGACGGGAATGCCAAACACATCAGCACGGATCCGGTTCCACAACCTGTTTTTCGTTCCCCCACCAACACAGATCAGGGAATCGGCATTAAAACCGCCTGCCTTTTGAAGGGTCTCGAGTCCCATCCTTGTTTTGCATGACAGCGCCTCGAGAACAGCTCGAAAAACCTCTCCCCGTTCTGTATTCAGGTTAATTCCCGTAATGGTTCCAGGTTGCTGACTGCCAGGTACCGGGTAAAATGCAGGATTAATCCTGACTCCATTGCTTCCGGGAGGTACTGCCAGGGCCTCTCCCACCATGAAATCATAAACATTGCTTCCCTCGATCACATCCAGGAAGAACAGCTTTTTGATCCATTCGATGGCGCCCGAGGCGATCCATTGGACACCCATATTGTATAAACCGGGCAATGGATCCAGTTCAGTGGTCACGCCCTGCCGCAACAGTTCCTCATCCGGCATAACCTCTCTTGCCCTCACCATCAGTATCTCCCATGTACCTGAACTCAATACCGGGATATTTTCATCTGCTCCCGCCCCAAAAATGGCAAATTGCGTGTCATGCCCTGCTGCGACAACCGGAATACCGGCAGGCAATCCCGTTTCACGAGCAGCTGCAGACGTTATTTTTCCAACCATTGTACCGGGTTCTACAACAGGATAAAACTTCTCCTTATTCACTCCAATGGCTTCTGTTATTTCATCGGAAAACTGCCGGTTGTGCAGGTCCGTCATCATCGAAGTGCCTGCCATGGATGTGTCGTTTACCATCTCACCGGCGAGAAAATAGAGGAATATGGATGGGAGGAAGAGGAAATGGTCCATCTCTTCCAGGATTTCCGGCCTGTTTTCCTTCAGCCATATCAGCTTGTTTATGGTATTGAATCCAAAAGGTTGTACTCCATTAATCCGGAAAAGATGCGCTAATGGAATATACTTCCCGATATTTTCCATAATGGGTGGTGTTCTTTCGCATTGCCAGGATATCACCGGATAGAGCATTTGCCCGGTTCGTTTAAATGGTGCACCATCGACACCAAAGGCAGTGACCGTAAGGGCTGCTACATCTAATTTGTTGACGTTTTGCAACACGGCATTGATGCAGGTTTTGAATTTATCCCATATCTTACCCACATTCCATATCCTGTATTCCGGATATTCCGGGTCGGGCTCGGTGGCATTTGGCACACTGTGTATTGCCTTTATGGTTCCCGTTTCATCAATAGCAATAACCCGCACATTCGTAGCTCCGCAGTCGAGAACCAAAACAATTTTTTCCATCATCTCATGGTATCTAATCTGTTATCTACTCTACTTCTTACACCTTAACGTTGAGTTGAAATTGTTGTTAATTGTTATCTGTTAATTGTTAATAGTAAATACTACTAAAAATTTAAACGTATTTGAGGCAATTAAGGCATTCAAGGCATTTAAGGCATTCATTCATCTTCATCCATACAGTGGTCCGTATGCCTTGCATGCCCTGAAATCAGCTCCTTCGGGGTTATCCGTACCGAACATTCCCCATGCACTTGGCCGGAAGATCCGTGTTTCAGGAACATTGTGCATGTTCACCGGAATTCTCAACATTGAAGCGAGAGTGATCAGACGATCCCCGATATGACCATAGCTGATCGCGCCATGATTGGCACCCCAGTTAGCCATGACGGAATAGACATTGCGGAAGACTCCCTTTCTGGTGAGGTTAGGCACGAACCAGGTTGTTGGCCAGGTTGGGTCCGTTCTCAGATCGAGTATTTCATGGACTTTTGCATCAAGATCCACGGTATACCCTTCAGCGATCTGCAATACGGGGCCGATTCCTTTCACCAGGTTCACCCGTGACATGGTTACAGGCATTTCCCCGACCGTATTGAAGTTCGAGGAGAATCCCCCGCCCCTGAAATAACCCTGGTTAGCCGGGCTCCACACGGTTTCCTTCAGGCATTTTTCAACATCTTCACCGGTAATTTCCCAGAACGGTTTCATGATCGATTTGCCGGATTTTTTCATCTGCCCGGTGGCATCGAGGGTTGTCGAACCGCTGTTGATGAGGTGAATGATACCCTGTTCAGCTATTCCCTGCAATGTTTTACCCGTAACTCGTTTTACGGCTTCCGGGCTCCAGTAGGTTCTTACATCGGAAAATATCTGGGATGTATTGGTAAGCAGGTGGCCGAACATCATCGAAACGCCGTTGAGGCTATCGTTTTCCGTAGCCATGATAAATGCCTCACGGATACCATTCCAGTCAAATGAAGAGTTGAGCATTGCTTCCATGAAGTCTCCATTCGGAAAATGGTCGGTCCATTGCCGTTGTCCCTGGAATCCGGATACCAGGGCATTGAATCCGGCAGCTTCCTCCCCGTATCCCAATTCGGCTAATTTGGGATTACCGATCATCATATCCCGTGCAATGATGGTCATTTTCACCACCATTTCCCATTCATAGTCTTTCCTCTCTCTGGAAGCCTGCATCTGTTCCGGATTTTCATCTGTGCCTTCCTTACAGTATTTTTTAACCCATTCCAGGGCATGTTTAAACTCCTCTTTATCATAGATCTCGCGGTCGATCCGGCGAATGAATTCACTCATATCGACCATTTCGGATCTCATTCCCAGGTAATCGAGGAAGAATTCCTGGTCGACCATTGATCCGGCGATACCCATGGATACTCCTCCCATAGCGAGGTAAGCCTTACCTTTCATCTCTGCCACGGCCAGGCCTGCCCGGACAAAATTCAGGATCTTCTCTTTCACATCATCCGGAACTGTTGTATCATCCTGATCCTGGACATCCCGGCCATAAATCCCAAAAGTAGGAAGGCCCTTCTGGTTATATCCTGCGAGTGCTGCTGCCAGGTAGACTGCACCGGGTCGCTCGGTGCCGTTGAATCCCCAGACAGCTTTGGGTATCAGAGGATCTGTATCCATCACTTCAGTACCGTAGCACCAGCAGGGTGTTACGGTGAGGGAAACTTCCACTCCCTCCCGCGCAAATTTTTCGGCACATTCTGCCGCCTCCGCAAATCTTCCGATGGTTGTATCGGCGATGATACATTCAACCGGAAGTCCATTGGCATGCCGCAGGTTTTCAGTGATCAGATCAGCTGCTGCCTTTGCCATATTCATTGTCTGATCCTCAAGAGATTCACGAACACCCTGCCGTCTGCCATCGATCACAGGGCGAATGCCAACTTTTGGTAAACTCCCCCGCAATCTTTTTGTGGGAGGATTTACCGGAAATTTTGTATTCATAATAAACGGTTTTATTTATATGGTTATTAATCTCTTTTTATTTCAAAAGATAAAGTATCACCGGGTTGAAGCATCTTTTCTTCTTTGAATTCATAGCTCCCGTAACTTTTCAGGCTGAATGTGCGGATCGCAACAGTCCCGGATAAAACACTGAATTCCAGTTTTTTCCTGTCACTATAATCCCGGATAGAGACAGTACCCCAAGCATAGCCGTTCGACCAGAAATAGTTGCCTTTAAATGCTTTGAACTGTATGGTTTTTTCAACACCGGAGTAGTGGAATCCGGACAAGGCAATGACCTCCGCCCAACTTGCCATGGCTCTGGCATAATGGTGTCCGCATTCGGCTTCATTGAATGGGTTTCGTTTTTTGCCATCGTACCGATCCCTCACATCCTGAATGCATTTTATTCCATTTCCAAGCTGTCCTTCGAACAACATACCCACCGCTGCAGTGTATTCAAACCCGGTCATCACTTCTGTGAAATAGGGAAATGGAATTTCCGGGCGTTCATTCGGGTAGCTTGCCATCAGCAGTCCTGACTCTTCACCCAGTACATACGATCTCATTTTATTAAAATGATCGTGGAATGATTCCATATGATTGTATTTAAGGATGCTGTTCAGGGCAGTTCTCACATTGTCCCGGTCAACGAGATACCCCAGGTTGCAGATGTGTGCCATGTATTGTCCAACGAGTTGATCCACCAGGCATCCTTTTCCGAGCTGGTAATCAGGACTGGTCAGGTCGCTGCTGCCCATACCCACAATCAGGCTTGGGGCAACATTTTCTTTTTTCATGGGCGGCCGGATTTCCTGTTCGTAGTATTCTCCATTGAACAGGTTTTCATCGATCCACCGGCTGCCATTCGCAAAGAGGGACTGGCATTTTTTTGCAAATGGTTTATCGCCCATCTGTTTCGCCATCTCTTCTGTCGCCCTGAGTGCTCCGAGGTACCAGATTCCCATCTGGGGATTTGGGCCGAAATACTCTACATCCATAGTATTGTGCTGTGCCCCTTCCATCACCCCATCCATATCGGCATCCCATCCTCCCGGAATCCAGCAAAACTCAATGGTTTTTTTTACGTTAGGCCAGAGACGTTTCAGCATGTCATCATCTCCGGAAAGCTGCCAGTCACGGTACATTTTCATTACCGTACCCATCTGTCCGTCTGCTGCAGCTACAGCGGCATGTTGTGCTTTTTCAAGGGGCAACATGACACGAAAACTCATCAACCCATTTTCACTGGTAGCATAACCGAATTCGATATCACGCATTGTTTTTGCCAGTTCCCCGAACAGGAAAGGGGTAGCCTGTTCATAATTCCAGACATGCGTACAGGAGCCGTAACAGGAGCCCCGCGTATCCATGCAACCCTCCCATCCAAAAAGCCGTCCATCCTCCGTCCTGAAGCAGGTCTGGGTTCGCAGGGTGCTCACATTAAACAAAGCGGATTCCTTTACCACTTCAGGGTAGTCACTTTGAAGGAATGTTGTTACAAATTCAACGGTTTTGGCTTCAAGGTCAGGCAATATTGGGTAGACTTTTCTAATCACATCCCATGCATCATCGTACCGGGTAGTATAATAATTTCCCACGCGCTCGCTTGCCCATGCATACCGGTTTGGGAAATGCCATGTGAGGTAATAGGTAAACATTTTTTCTGTTCTGCCATCGATCTCACCTTTCACCGACAGGGATGCCTGTGGGGTTTCTCCCACCCGGATCTCTTTTTCGGTCAATTCACCATCGGCACTGAAATCATCCCAGAAGTCCAGGAGATCGTTTCCCCAATCCCCGGGCACAGAAGAAATCCGGTAAGAGATCCGTTGATTATCCGGAGTAGTCAGGGCCATCGTGCCCCAGGCTTCATTCCCTGCTTCCACTCCTTCTGAATACATATAGATACCCTGGATTTGTTCATCTTTTCTGAACTCGTTAACATTTCCTTTGGCTCCCTGTGGTATCCAGTCGCCTTTCCAATCCTGGGCAATATTTGACCCGTCTTCCCCAATGAAGTTTTCCATTACCCAGCATACAGATGCTGTCAATTTTTGCTCTGTCTTGTTTTTCACAACAATCCTGAAAACAGCAATGGGTATTCCGCTTTTGTCTGCATCACCGGGAATCAGGGGATTGAAAGCATAGATCTCCACATCAACCGGCAGGTCAGGATCTGACAGGTTAACTCTTCCAAAGGGATAGGAAGCATCAAAGCTGCACTCACGAAACCGGGGCAATCCATGGTTATCTGCTCCGCGACCCTCCATGTGTTCATACTCAAAATACTCCAATGGTCCCATCAGGGAAGTGGTGTGTTTTTTACCATCTTCTGTTTGCACAAAGAGTGCAAGAAAAGGAGCCCTGTTCCCTGTTGGTGCACCGCTGAATCCCTTGCCTGGCCGATTCATGATCTCCCAGTCTTTCAGTGCCCCATTGCCTCCCAGTGATACAGTGCCTGTTCCAATGCCACCAATAGGTAAGGCAATCCGGGCGATATGATCCTGGTCGTAGTGTTTAAGAAAGGGCCATTCTTTCATGACTGAATCGCTTGAATATTCCTGTCCGGCCAACATGAAATGAAACAACGTCAACAAAGCAAGAGTTACTGTCCTTTTCAGAAAAGTCATGGAGAGGAAGTTATAAGTTACTAGTTATGAGTTATATGTTAAATGTTTTATATTAAAAGTTATGGTTGAGTAATTCATTTGGGATGGTTTGTTTGTCAAGTCCAGGGCCTTCCATATACACCCGAAGGGCATTACCACCTCCTGCTTCAAAATAGTTAACAGTTAAATCATGGAGCCCTTTCGTCAGCGAAACCTTGCCTGCTTTTTCTTCCATTCCATGAAGGCCGTCATTATCTACGATCATTTCTCCATCAATATACAGTCTGGAGCCATCATCCGATTGGGTATAAAAGGTATACTCTCCCGGTTCTTTGATGTGAATTTTTCCGCTAAAGACGATCCCAAAATAGTTTTCACGGGGATGGACCTGGTGTAATCCAATCTGATAAACATAGCCTTCTCTTACAGGGTCCAGCTGGCTGAAATCAGGGAGCTGTTCCCATTCCCCTTCATAGCAGGCATAATTCAGGCAGTGGACTTCTTCCTCCTCGATATCCAGGAATTCGGTAAATCCGGTGAAGCTTGCTTTATTTCCATCCTTGAATGCTTTTGCTGTAAGGATCGTACTTTTATCCAGGTTGATTGGAGTGGTAAATTCGGGAGAAGCCGGAGTTGGATCTGAACCATCCAGGGTAAAATGCACGGGTACACCCGGTTCAGCTCCCTCAATTCGCACTTCAATTTCTCCGGAGAACAGGATCTGCTCACCGCTTTCATTCCGGGCTGTAATGATTGCGGGTGCATCGGCTAAGGGTAATGCCTCTCCTCTGATCTTGAATGTCCATGCGTATTTACAGGGTCTGTTCGACTCTTCCCGGAGGTTTTCGGGTAATTCAATTTCCAGGTCTCCATTTTCCAGAACGGTCCAGTTCATGGGGAGGCTGGAGCCAAGCAATTGGATCTCGCTCCCCTCATCGGGTCTAACACTTTGCAGGACAAGTGATTCACCTGGCCAAGAGAGTGCAATTGCATATATTGTTTCTCCATCTTTGCTCAACACAAGTCGGATATCGTTGCCCTCTTTATAAAACGGGAATGTTCTGGTATCATGAATCACCTCACCATTGATCTTCATCCACTCTCCTATTTCTTCCAGGCGGTCGACACTGGGTTGTGGAATAATTCCTTCCGCGGTAGGACCGACATTCAACAGGTAGTTACCGCCTTTGGCAGCAATATCCACCAGATTATGGATCAATACTTTTGCCGATTTCCAGTCATGGTCATTTTTCTTGAATCCCCATGTGTTGTTCATGGTCATGCATGATTCCCAGTCGAAGGTGGATGATGTTCCGAGAATTTCCTGTTCCGGGGTCCCAAAATCACCGGCATAGGTCTGGTCTTTATTCATTCCCTGCATGCCCATCCTGCCTTTTCCGACCCGGTTATTGATGATCATTTCCGGTTTGATGTTGCGGATAAAATTGTATAGTTCTTCACCCTGTTCTTCCGTCCACTCTTCGATCCATTCCCCATCGAACCACATCACGCCGATATCTCCATATTCCGTTATCAGCTCCTTAACCTGTGGTTTCAGATACTCCTCCCTGTATTTCTCAAAATTTTCACCGGTTGCATCAGGATGATGCCAATCCATAATGGAATGGTAGAAGCACAGGCGGATTCCCTCCTTTTCACAAGCCTCTGACAGCTCCTTTAATATGTTCCTTTTGAACGGGGCGAAATCCATGATATCATATTCAGTGACATCAGAGTCCCACAGGCAAAAACCGTCATGATGTTTGGAGGTAATGACGATGTATTTCATGCCTGCATTTTTTGCAATCTGCACCCACTCATTCGCATCAAAATCTTCAGGATTAAACTGTTTCACATATTCCTCATATTCATCAACGGGTATTTGAGCGGTATTCATGATCCATTCTCCAATTCCGGGTATTTCTTCTCCTTTATAGATTCCTGCGGGAACAGCATACGCTCCCCAATGGATAAACATTCCAAATCCGGCATCCCGCCACCATTCCATTCGTTTATCAAAATCTTCATTCGATTCTTCAAGGTAATTCACTGGCTGTTTCTGCTGGCAACCATACATTAATAAAAAGCTCATTATCAATACAATAAATCGTTTGATTTGATCTTTTACTGTTGGTTTCATAGGATCTTGAGTTTATTTTCCCTGAATATCTGAATAAAAAAAGATATCCTCAAATTTAACGGAGAAAAAACGCGATTCAGTATCTTTTTCTGCAACCGGTATTGTCATGTTATGGATGAATGAGTTCACCGAATTTGATTTTTCAATTCATTTGGAAAAAAATTCATTTTAAATTAGTTTTACCGGATCTGGCAAGAATTTTTTAGAATTTTTACGGATTTACTTCAATAAAATGAAACTCATCGCAATTGACTGGACCATCGTTGGGATATTTTTTATCATTGTACTGATTATCGGTTGGGCTGCCTCAAAAACAGCCGGTAAAGACACCACGGAATTTTTTCTTGGCGGCAGGGGAATGCCCTGGTGGCTTCTTGGGATCTCAATGGTAGCTTGCACATTTTCAGCCGATACACCAAACCTGGTAACGGGGATGGTACGGGAAAACGGGGTGGCAAAAAACTGGGCCTGGTGGGCTTTTCTAATCACCGGGATGGTTACTGTTTTTATTTATGCCAAGCTCTGGCGCAGGTCCAATGTAATGACCGATCTGGAGTTTTATGAAAAGCGGTATGGTGGAAAAGCAGCCTCTTTCCTGCGCGGGTTCAGGTCCATTTACCTGGGGCTCTTTTTCAATACACTGATCATGGGTACGGTAACGTTAGCCGCCATTAAGATCGGCGCCGTAATGCTTGGGCTAAAGCCATGGATCATTGTTGTTGGCGCCTCCACAGTCGTTGTTATGTACTCCCTACTCGGGGGTTTGAAGGGGGTGATCTGGGCCGATTTTTTTCAATACAGCATCGCCATGTTCGGAGCTGTCTTAGCTGCTGTTGTGGCAGTCAGACAGCCAGAAGTCGGAGGTCTGGACAGTTTGTTGAGCCATCCTGCACTTCAGGAGAAGCTCGATTTTTTCCCCGATTTCAGCAACCCGGCGGTCTTTATCCCCCTGCTTATCATCCCGATCGCCGTCCAGTGGTGGTCTGTGTGGTATCCCGGAGCCGAACCCGGAGGTGGCGGCTATATTGCCCAGAGAATGCTGGCTGCAAAAGATGAGAAAAATGCCATTGGAGCCACCATGCTCTTTAACTTTGCACACTATGCCTTACGCCCATGGCCTTGGATTATCGTTGCGCTGGCTTCGATCATTATCTATCCCGACCTGGCATCCATCAAGGTTGAATTCCCGGCCATCACATCAGAATTCCTGAAGGATGATGTGGCTTACCCGGTCATGTTATCAAAATTATCGCACGGTTGGCTGGGATTGGTTGTTGCTTCGATCATCGCAGCCTATATGTCCACCATCGGGACGCATCTTAACTGGGGATCCTCTTACCTGGTCAATGATTTTTACCGACGTTTTGTAAGACCGGGGGCCGGTGAGAAGGAGTTCGTCCTGGTCGGAAGGATCTCAACCTTTTTATTAATGGTAATTGCCGGCTGCATTGCCCTGTTTTTCCTTGAGGATGCGACACAGGCCTTTAATATCTTGCTATTGTCAGGTGCCGGATCCGGACTGATATACCTGCTTCGCTGGTTCTGGTGGCGAATCAATGCATGGACAGAGCTGGTTGCCATGATCGTTGCAACCGCTGTAGCCATCATTCTGGTATTTGCTGTGAATGATCTTGCGCTTGCAGATGCATTTAAAAACATCTACCCACTGCCACCCGATTACCTGGAAATGGGGGAAAAGGCGCTCTCCGGAACAGTTTTTCCGATCAAACTCCTGATCGCCATTGTTTGTACCAGCTTCGCTTGGGTATTAACCACTTACCTGACCAAACCGGAAAGAAAAGAAACCTTGCGTGGATTCTACCGGTTGACCAGACCGGGAGGTCCAGGGTGGAAAACAGTCGTAAAAAATGCCAGGGAAGAGAACGATATGATCGATGAAAAGGACCATGGCATTGCCTGGGAAATGCCGATCCAGTTACTTTGCGTTTTTATTGGATGCATTGCAATCTATTGCTCCCTATTCTCCATTGGCAGTTTTGTTTACGGTAAACTGTTACAGGGAGTGATCCTGGCGGTTATTGCTTCAGGAGGAATGTTCTTCCTGTTCAAGTCTTTCAGTAAGCTCAGAGCACAATAATTTAAAAGGCTAAGGCTGAGGCTAAGGCAAAGATTTGAATAAATGGTATTAAACCCCAGGGCAAGCCCCGGGGAACCAGCCTTCCGGCTGGCAGGTTAGACCAGACCTTCTCGTCCGCCGAACGTTTGAGTGACAAAGGAGCGAAAACCTCATGAGCGGATGGTGCGAAAGCATTGCGTGCGCGAATAATCCACCGACCGGGCGCCTACGCTGAAGTTACGGCGACAGCGTGCGGAGAAGGAGGATTAAAAAAGAGATACTTTATCGATAATGATCCTTGAAGAAAAATATACTATCTATAAAATGGCTATATCCTTAGCCTCAGCCTCATCTTCAGCCTATTTCTTACACCAATGATTCACGATGTAAAGAAAATATTGCAGCATTTCCTGTTACCCGGCAAATTCATCCGGGCGACAGTCGATATCACCGGATTGATCAACGATACGTACATTGTTATCTACCGGGATGACCAGGATATCCGGTTCATTCTCCAGCGCATCAATATCCGTGTGTTCACCAAACCCATGGAGGTAATGGCGAATATTGAAACCATTCTTAACCACCAGGTTGAGAAGATCCGGTCCGATACCGAACATCCTGATCCGGAAAGGGGAGTTCTTCAACTGATCATGACCCAGAGTGGGAAAAGCTTTTATGCCGACGAGAAAGGTGATTACTGGCGGGTGTACCGGTACATTGAAAATACGAAAGTCTTTAATACCGTCGATACAGAATCACAGGCTTTTGAAGCCGCTATGACCTTTGGCAGGTTCAGCCGGTACCTGTCTGACCTGGATATTACGAAAATGCACTATACCATCCCCGATTTCCATAACATCACCATGCGATATGGGAAATTAAAGCAGTCAGTCGAAGCAGATGTAGCGAACCGAAAGAGATCATGTGAACAGGAGATTGTTTTCGCAATGGGTCATGAACACTTGACAGAGCCCATTACCGGATTGCTTGAAAGGAAAGAAATACCCATTCGTGTGACACACAACGACACCAAGATCAACAATGTACTGATGGATGAGCAGAGTGAGAAAGGACTTTGCGTGATTGATCTGGATACCGTCATGCCCGGAACCGTACTCTCTGATTTTGGCGATATGGTCAGGACCTTTACCAATACGCGAAAGGAGGATGATCCTCACATCGATAAGGTTGCCATGCGCCTGAACATTTTCCGTGCACTTACGGAAGGCTACCTGTCAGAAGCAAACCGTTTTCTTGAACCGGTAGAAAAAAAGCAACTGGTCTATGGAGGAAAACTGATCACCCTGATGCAGGGGATCCGGAATCTTACGGATTACCTGATGGGAGATGTCTATTATAAAATTGATTACGAAGAACACAACCTCCACCGGACGCAGAACCAGTTCGCCCTTCTAAAATCGATTGAGGAACAGGAAGATGAAATGAATGAAGTGGTTCAGCGATGCATTTAGTAGTGGGAAATGCTTTCACTTTTGGAGAAGGT
>Ga0315543_1003160_pt1 | contig 15071 bp, 12 predicted proteins | sample SalMarSW160210MG_2_FD_203098 | JGI IMG/M metagenome (GOLD analysis project Ga0315543, IMG submission 203098) | Salt marsh sediment microbial communities from the Plum Island Ecosystem LTER, Massachusetts, United States - Salt Marsh Sediment SW1601-210 ...
TCCAAAGGAAAAACGAAAACTGAAAAGAGAAAAGAAGAATAAATAAATACGCACCGTTAAGAATTGAGACGGGGACGCAGCTAGTTATGTGCCTCAGCTTGCCAAGAGAGTCGTTGCCAATGTTAGCGGGGTAGCACCGGTTCTTGAACCGGTGTCGCAGAGCGATAGGAGGTTATCGAGAGACCTACAACACCTAACATCTCACGAAACCTCTTGCATCCTTCGGACGCCCATCCCGGCGCGCCGGGATGGGCTGCCCGCTAATCGGATCTTCTCGACAGACGAAAGGCCGGGCCGTCTTTGCGTGCATCGTAGGGCACCCTCTTCCTGTCTGTGTAGTACGGGAACAGCCAGAGATCGTCATCCCACTTGCGGACCTTGGCCGGATCGAGCTTGTCGGCCCAAATGTTCGTCAGGTAATAACGCTTGCCCGGGCGAAGGTCTCGCAGCAGCTTCGCCACTTTGGGGACCTTGTCTGCCGCGGGTCGCAGAAAAGGGTCCCCGAGCGGATAGGTCCAGTTTTTTCCGCCGTTGGGTTTACACCGGGCAGTGTCCCAGTCGCGGTACCGGCGGCGGAAGCCGTGGTTCTCATAGCCATACTGGTTCAGCTTGTCGTTGAGCCAGAACCGGTAGAACACGTAGAGGTTCACGTCGAACGGCTCCTTTTGCAGCCCGGTCATCTTCATGGGAAAGTAGATGCCGTCGCGTCCGCCGGTCGTGAAGCGGAACCGCAACGGGTGCAGATCGGCCGGCGTGTTGGTCTTGAGCTTGGCGTCACTCACTTTGATACAGGCGAAGACATAGCCCTTGGCACGGTAGAATTCGATCACGTCGTCCCCGTCCTCGATCCGCCGATATCCCTCGTCGGCCAGCCACCCGTTGAGCCGGCCGGGCGTGTTCTCGCGTACGACGGCCACGTCGTAGGAGCCGACGACCTTTCGCGAGAGGACGGTGACGTCCTTCCTCCTTCCTCCCATCACACCGATGCCACCCATGCCTCCCATGGCTTTTTCTTTCTCCGGTTTCGGCTCCAGCCGGTAGTGGACATAGTCGTGGAGTTCCTTGAAAAGGGCCGCATCGGCCTTCTTGACGCGCGGCTCCTTGCAAAACGGGATTACCCAGGCGAAATCATCGGCGCTTCCCTCGACCGTGATCTTGAGGATCAAGTCTTCGGTGGCCTTGCCCGGCTTGTCTGAGCCGTGGAAGATAATGATCGCCTCTTGGGCACGTTCTTCGAGCGAGCCTTCGTATTTCGCTTTCGCGCGTGGCATGTTCGCGCGTGGTATGACCATGCCGTCGGCCAAGGTGACCGACGGCAGCAGCATGGCCAGCGCGAGGGCCGGCAAAGCCCGAGCCAAGACACCGCAACAACATACTATGCGCAGCATGGCAGATTCTCCCCTTTTGTGAAGGTGTGATCAGGACGATCCGTTCGGCCGAGCCAATGCTTCGGCCCTTGGCAGTAAGCGTACTGGAGCGAGGCCTCGTTGGCAAGCAGAAGCCGCGACCGCCGGGTGGCTGAGGCATAGCGCAGCGCTGCCCCAGAGAACCGAAAACCGGGGTTCCACTGTCGCGGCGCGCCGGGGCCAGCCACCCGCCCACGCAAGACCCTCCAGACCATTGCACCCCTGCGACTTGTGTGCTACGATCAGCGCCATTGGGTGGGGGCGCTATTGGGCAGCGGCTCGCCTCACCGGCAACCTGGGGCTGCCGAATGAATTAATAGTTCGGCACCAGGAAGGCGCAAAGCAGTGGGAGGAACTGCTCATGATACAAGCGGGTAGGGCTAAGGAACTCATGCGGCTCGCCATCGATGAAGCGAAAAAGTCTATCGTCGAGGATCAAGGCGTACATCCTTATGTTGGTGCAGTCATTGCGGGAGGCGATGGTCAAGTAATCGCTACCGCGCACAGAGGGGAAACTGGCTCAGGTCGACACGCTGAGTTCATTGCTCTCTCCAAGACAGCGGAGGCCCAAGTCGACCTTGCCGACGCCGAACTTTTCATAACGCTTGAACCGTGCACTGCTCGGGGGCCGGGAAAGACACCGTGTGAGCAGAGGATAGCGGAGAGCGGAATTCACCGCGTGCACATCGGCATGCTGGATCCCAATCCGCAGATTCTTGGACGTGGGGAAACGGCCTTGCGGTGGAAAGGAATCGACGTTGAACGCTTCCCCAGTGAACTGATTCGGGAACTTGAGGAACTTAATGACGAGTTCGTGAAGGTTCACCGGGAAGCACACTTGCCCACCACGTCTCTGTACGTGACGACCCAGATCTATGACATCATCCTGCAGGAACTCCAACGCGAGGGATTAGACATAAAAGAACTGCCCTATGATTGGGACGTATCTATTTGCGACCTAGTGCAGTACTGCCGCTTTTTCTACTCGGAGTCAATTCCCTGGGATCTTGACGACATGCTCCATAGGGTTCGTGGGTCAGCCTTCGACAAGAAGTACGCGGACTACACCTATGAAAACGACGCTAGGGGCTTGATTCCCGAGTGGCGTGACGACTTCCTTTCAATCGTGGCCCGTATCGGGTTGGGTTCTCTCAACGACTACCGTGTCATCAACGTTGGAATCGGGAATGGCACCGAGGGCGATGGGCTGCTGGATGAGATCGCCGAGTTGACGTTGGTGGACGTTGGCCCGTTGTCGTTGAAAGCTGCGAAGGCAAGGCTTCCCCGTGCCAGAACGTTCGTCGCTGACGGAGAGAAATTGGCGCCGATCCGCGCATCTTCGCAGGACGTCTACATGTCGCTACGGACTTACCAATCGTCGTACTTCGATGTGGTCAGCGGGGTGAGAGAAGCATACCGGGCGCTCCGTCCGGGGGGGCTGTTCGTCGTCTCTGTCGCGAACGCCTTTGTAAGTGATGGAGATGCAATCGTGCCCGGACTGGTGATTCCTAACACAAGCATCGTGGACCGTGACCGGCCGTTCGAGGTCGCAGAGAAGATTAGGCGTCAATTGACAATCATGAGGTTCGAAGACGTGGGGATTCACTCCGGACTGACGGAGATATATGTATTCGGACGACGGGCCATGTAGTGCAACGGTGACGGGGCGAGCCCGTCCTGGAAACCCTAGAACGGCCACGGAAGGCCCAACCAGTTGATGCAGTGGACGCTCTGCTTCGCGCCGCGCCGCTGATCATATCGTTATGTGGCAGGAGGAGCAGCGATGGATAAAGATACCGTCATCAAGCTCGTTATATCAACGGGTGCCCTCGCCTTGCTTGTAGCCCGGTTCCTCGTGCCTCAATTGGAGGTTGATGCGATTACCATTGGGCTTCTCGTCGTGTGTATCCTACCTTGGGCGTCGTCTTTCGTCGTAAGCTTAAAAGCTCCTGGCGGATGGGAAGTCAAATTACGCGAACTCGCATCGAAAGTAGAAAAGGTAATCGATACATCCAGCGAAGGTGCTCCGGAACCTACTGGACTGGTAGGTACGGAACTTCCTGAACTCACCGACAGCGAGACAAATGTGCTTCGTGCACTCACAAAAGCAACTGTCCCGCTGCGATCCGTGTCCGGTATTTGCGTAGACGCTCGTGTTGATGACACGGAGGTACAGCGACACCTCGATTCCTTGGACAACAAAGGATTAGCAACGAAAGTCGACGGCAAAAAGGGAATTCGCTGGGGCATTACACCCGATGGAAGAAGGCGGTTGGACATATCGTAAATCGTGCTCTTTCCCAGGCTATGAAAATCGTGCGTCGCAGTGAACGCCGCGCGCGATGTCCTTATTTGTGGCGGGAATTGAGACGGTGACGCAGCTAGTTTTGCACCTCGGCTTGCCAATACTAGCTCCGTCCTCGTTTCGGATTCTCGATTCGCCAATCCCGGCCGAGACGCCCAGGCGGTGCGTCGAGAATCCAACGTATCTTGACGCCCCACGGAAACCCGCTAAATTGATGGGAACGACAAGTGCCGGGCGTTCCGGGAAACGAAAGACGTCGACCGAAAGGACCAAGAGCCGAAAAGGTCAAGCCGGTCTGACGGAGTTGAGAGAAGCATTCGTTTTCAATCAAGGAGAAACAGATATGGGTGACAAGGGAAGTAAAGACAAAGGCAAAAGGGAACAACAGAAAAAGGCCCAGCGTAGTCCAAAGGAAAAACGAAAACTGAAAAGAGAAAAGAAGAATAAATAAACACGCACCGTTAGGAATTGAAACGTGAACGCAGCTCGTTCTACGCCTCAGCTTGCGAGAGGAAAGCCTATGAAAACGGCAGATATGGGTGGTTACCTCGTAAGCGTCCCCATACCGTGGGACCAGGATGGTTCCTTTTTGCCCGATCTGTTTCGCGGGGCGGTCGGCAAGCTGGTGCGGGAAGGTTGTGACGGGCTCTATCTATTCGGTACCAGCGGTGAAGGGTATGCGGTCTCCGATGATGAATTCGCGCAGATCGTGGATGTCTTTGTAGACGCTACGGCCCAGTTTGCGGGCTTTCTTCAGGTCGGCTGTTTTGGGCTGAGCTCGGATCAGGTCAAGCGGCGTTGCCGGATCGCGGCCCAGTGCGGTTTGCAAGGTGTGCAGATCACGCTCCCCTTCTGGAAGGAGTTGAACGACGAAGAACTCGAGCGGTATTTCACGGACGTCTGTGGGAGTCTGCCCGAGTTGTCGTTTCTTCTCTACAACAATCCCCGCAGCAAAAGACGGTTGACAGGGAAGGAGCTCGAGGCCCTCCATCGTGTGACGCCGAATCTTCATGGGGCCAAGACCGGATCGGGCACGTGGTTGGATTTCTTCGAGCTGATCACCGAATCGCCCTCGCTACGCCATTTCGTCACCGAGCCGGCGTTCTTCTTCTGTCACCGGCTGGGTGCCGCCGGGCTGATCCCGTCGAGCAACTATGCACTGCCGGAGGACGCCCGGGCCTACTATGAGGCCGTGGTCGCCGGCGACTTAAATACGGCTGCCCCTCTTCACGCGAAGATCATGCGGCTCCTTCATCGCACGGCAGTTCCTTTGGTGGAGAAGGGCTATATCGACGGCGCCGTCGACAAGGCCTACGCGAGAATCGGCCGTATGGACATCCCCCTGAACATGAAGTCACCGTACAGCCCTTTGAGCGATGAGGATTTCCGGTGGCTCAAGACGGTGATCGAGACGGAGTTTCGCGGCGATGCCGCCTCGAACAAGGTGGATCCGGGCGACGGCCGGTAGCCGCGCCTGATCCGCAACGTTAGGCAATCGCAGCATGAACGAGCACCAACAGCAGCTCCAGACGAGCAAACACGACCGATACAAGGCATCGAGCTTCCGTGCGTTCAACAGGAAATGGCCGGAGCGGTATGATGCCTGCTGGTGGTTGAGTGTGTTCGGTGTCGACGATTGGGATCGCGCGGTCATTGCCGAGGTGCGGCCCACGGAGACTTCGCTTCCGATCTTGGACGTGGGTTGTGCGACCGGTCGGCTGCTGGCGAAGCTTGCCGAGCATGGTGCGGCGCACGTCTGCGGGGTGGATCTTGCGCCCCGGATGCTCGAAAAGGCAGACGAGAAGTTGAGGCGTCTTGGCGTCCGCTATGAATTGAGGGCAGCCGATGCCGAGGATGGGCTTCCGTTTGCCGATGGCACTTTTGGTGTCGCCGTGCTGTCGGGCGCTATTCACCACTTCTATCGGCCCAAGGAAGCGTTGGCCCAGATCGAGAGGGTGCTCTGCCCGGGCGGGCGCCTTTGTGTGGTCGAGCCCCGGTTTCCACCGGTCATCCGGCAATTGGTCAACGGCTACATGCGGCTATTCTCGCACGACGGCGATTGTCGATTCTACAGCCCCAGGAGGCTGGCCGCACTGCTGGCGGAGTGCGGCTTCGCTGTGGGCAGCGTGCCGACCTATCCTGGAGGATTGTCCTACATGATTGTGGCCAGCAAGAGCAACCGGACAGAGCAGGAAGTCCAACCATGGGCTCCGGCAGACGGCTGATCGCCGCTGCCGAGCCACACGTCGCCGTCACGGTTGTCTCGTGATCTCAAGCGTTTGCTCGGACACACTGTAACGCATTATCGAAGAAGCAGTTACAATGAAATGGGTGAAGCGTGCTGCTGGCGAAATCCTGCTTCACGCTATGCGGGAGACCGAGCTATCCATTGATGAATGGGTCGTTCGTGTTAAGAAGCCAATCGGTTGGTCACGGGTGAGGGCACCCATGAAAGAATCACGCGCGATGGCAATCCCGAGGGCCCCCTGTACGGCGAGATAGCAGTTTTCACGGGGGCTCTTTCAATGCCACGCCGCGAGGCTGCGGATCTTACCGCCGCAGCTGGCTGTGAAGTTGCCGCTTCCGTTACCAAAACAACTACACTTTTGATTGTCGGCGACCAAGATATCCGCAAACTTGTGGGGCACGAAAAAAGTTTTAAGCACCGAAAGGCAGAGAAGCTAATAGAAAAAGGGGCAATCTATTCGTATCCTGCGCGAATCGGACTTCCGGGGAATGGTATCGGTGGTCGAATGAAGGAAGTCGAAACGGGGGCGCAGCTCGTTCTGGCACGAGGCTCTGTTGGTGGGGCGAGCAAGACTCGCCCCACGCTACGGAACTCATCCATCGACCCAGTCTGTTGAAAAAGTCGTGTGCCACTGCTTCGTAAAAAGCAGTGCCGTACAAAGCCCGGGAAAAGCACTGCTTGTGCCAAGCAGTGGCACACATTCCGGATCTACGATACCCTTTTTCAACAGGCTCGACCGTTTCTGACATGCTGCCCGGAGTGCCACAATCCCGGCCGAGACGTCCAGGCGGTGCGTTGAGAAGCCAACGTATCTTGACGCCCCATGGAAACCCGCTAAATTGATGGGAACGACAAGTTCCGGGCGTTCCGGGAAACGAAAGACGTGGACCGAAAGGGCCAAGAGCCGAAAACGTCAAGCCGGTCTGACGGAACTGAGAGGAACATTCGTTTTCAATCAAGGAGAAACAGACATGGGTGACAAGGGAAGTAAAGATAAAGGCAAAAGGGAACAACAGAAAAAGGCCCAGCGTAGTCCAAAGGAAAAACGAAAACTGAAAAAGGAAAAGAAGAATAGATAAATACGCACCGTTATGCACCGTCCAGTGCCCATTGCAGCGTAGTCGCTTGATGAAGACCTCACGGGTGGTGCGTTAGGTGCCTCCCAAATCGGATAGCCAGGAGGGTTTCCCTTCCCGGCCCCCACACTACCAGCATGCGGGTTGCCACTTCGTTTCGGATTCTCATAACCCCAGGTACAAAAAACGGTGACAGGTCATGAATATATTTGTTCTCAATACAGGAAGATGTGGTTCGACTACCTTCATAAAAGCATGCCAGCATATAACCAATTTTACTAGCGCGCACGAATCGAGAATTATGCTACTAGGGGATGCGCGCTTCCAATATCCAGAAAACCACATAGAAGCGGACAATCGCCTTTCCTGGCTCTTGGGGAGGCTAGACAGATATTATGGTAAGGATGCGATGTATGTGCATCTAAAAAGAAACGATCATGACACGGCGCAAAGTTTTGTCAAACGATATTCAGTCGGGATCGTTGCTGCTTACAGGCACGCCGTACATTGGGAGTTGCCAGAGAGCAACGATGCTATGTCTGTCTCATTAGATTACTGCGATACCGTTAACAGTAATATCGAACTATTTCTAAAGGACAAACCAGATTGGATGAGTTTTTCCCTTGAAAATGCTAAAGTTGATTTTCGGAAATTTTGGGAGATGATCGGCGCTGAGGGAAACCTGGAGTCTGCTTTGTTGGAATTTGATATAGCCTACAATGCTTCAAAGCGGCCACGCAGGCGTCTCATAGCACGAACCGTGCGAAGAATACTCCGGATAGGCAAGAAAAGCCTTATTTCGCAAGAAATGCCTGACGAGGCGCTGCACCTGACCGCTATTCCGCTGCGATCCATAGCGGCAGGTGAGCTTTGACGTTGGCACAGCCCGATATCGAGCCGCTGTCGCAGCAACTCAAAGGGGCCTTTGGAACGCACCGGAAAGGAAATAAAACCATGACGCAGCCAATCAGCATCATGCCGTGTCTGGACATGCAAAACGGCCGTGTGGTCAAGGGCGTTCACTTCGTCGACATCCTCGACGCGGGCGATCCGGTCGAGTGCGCTCAGGCTTACTGTGAGGCGGGAGCCGACGAGTTGGCCCTGCTGGACATCACCGCCACGGTCGAGGGTCGCCGCACGATGCTCGACGTGGTCCGGCGCGTGGCCGAAGCCGCCAGCGTGCCGTTTACCGTCGGCGGCGGGATCTCCGACGTGGCCTCGGCCGCCGCCGTCCTGGAGGCCGGGGCCGATAAGGTCTCGACCAGCAGCGCCGCCTTCCGCCGACCGGAAGTCATCGGCGAGATGGTTAAGGAGTTCGGCCCAGAGAAAGTGACCGTGGCGATCGACGTGGATCAGAACGAGGCGATGCCCTCCGGCTACGAGGTTTACATCGACGGCGGCCGCACGGCCACCGGCGCCGACGCCGTCGACTGGGCCAAGCGGGTCGATGCGCTGGGCGTGCCGGTGATCCTGCCCACGAGCAAGGCCGGCGACGGGGCGAAGACCGGCTACGATCTGCCGGTCATCCGGGCGATGAAGGCGGTCACGTCGGCCCAGATCGTCGCCTCCGGCGGCGCGGGCGAGCTTGTGCACTTCTACGAGGCCGTCGAGGCCGGCGCCACGATCCTGCTGGCGGCCAGCGTGTTCCACTTCCACATGATCGGCATCCCCGAGCTGAAAGACTACCTCCGCGGTCGCGGCGTGAATGTTCGCTGAGGCCCAGTGGCGTGCTTGGGAAGGATCTGTAGGCGAATTCCTTGGGGATGGTCCCGATTCTTGTGCAGCGCAGCAGAGCAACAGTGGGGCTGTCCCTCTGCGAAATCGATCTGGCGGACGCGGAGTTCGGCTTTGGCCGCGGCAATGTGGGGGATCTGTGCTTGCCAGGAAAGAGAATAGCTGATAGAAAATGCAATACCCTGCGAGTTGTTTTTTCCTGCTGCGAGCGTGCTCGATCGTCACGAACCACCGAGAGTTGCGAATTGGCCCATCCAGGAACCGTTTACGATCAGTCCGGGCGTCCGGCCGTTGCCCTGATCACCAATCACGGATACGCCGGCGCGGAGATTCCGATTGGCGGCGCTCCGGACACGGGCGGACAGAACCTCTACGTCAACTCGCTGGCTCGCGCACTGGACACGTTGGGCTACCGTGTGACGGTGTTCACGCGCGGTGGATTCCCTTACCTCGACGGCAGCCGAGTCCGCCGGGAGCCCGAATACCTGACGGATCATGTTCGCTATATTTTCGTACCCGGCGGTGGGGACGCGTTCATCCGAAAAGAGGACATCGCGATCGCGCTGGACGAGGAGATCGACTGGCTGGACGCGTTTATCCGCGACGAGGCGGCCGACCGGGATTGTGATCCGTGGGAAGTCTATGAGTTCGTCAATACACACTACTGGGACGGCGCCATTATCGGCACGCGACTCGTCCAGCGCTGGCGCAGCGACGTTGCCGCGGCGGCCATCAGCCGGTTGCTCCACGACGTGGTCCCCGACGATCAATTGAGGCAGCTGGAGGCGGAACGTCACTGGCAAGCCGTGGGAGACGCGCCGGCGTTTCATCTCGGCCACGTGTTGATTCGGAGTGCCGGTTCCCCGGCAGTCCCTCTCGTCGAGCGAGTCTCCCGGGCCGCCGAGCGACTGGCCGAGGCAAAGGGTCAGCAGCGCCAGGCGATCGTCGAGCGCCTGGTCCAGGCCGGTCGGTCCGCGGAGGGCCAGTCCGAGGACCGAGCGGCACGGATCGTCAGAACGATGCTCGCCGCCGACGCCGTCGGCGCGGCCGTGCTGGAGCTTTTTCCCCGGGACGCGGAAAGCCTGCGCGGGCGGCTGGATGCCGTCGATCGGCACGTTTGGACTCCTCACTCGCTCGGGTCGCTCAAAGATCAGAACTACCGCGATCGGCCGGCCGACGTGCGGCGCGCGCTGAAGTTCTGCGAGCGGCGCAGTCACGAACGCACCGTTTGCAGCCGCACCCGAATGTTCGTCGCCACCTCCGAAGAAATCGCGATCCAGTTTCGGGCGCATTTTGGCGTTCGGCCGGAGCGGATCTTCTTCTATCCGCCGTGCGTGGATCCGACCGTGTTTCGGCCGTACGAGCCGCATGAGCTGGAAGCCACGTACCGCTACGTCGCCCAGCGCAGCGGGATTCCGGTCGAAACGCTGCGTGCGAGCCGCATCGTGCTGGAGACCAGTCGCATGGACGGGTCGAAGCGAAAGGACCTGCTGCTCCGCGCGTTTGCCCGGGTAGCCCGGCAGCGCGACGACGTCTTCCTGCTCGTCGGCGGCGGTCCCGAGAAGGAGTTGTTCCACTCGCTGGTGGCGCGTCGCGACGGAAACGCGGATCTGGTGGGGCGTGCGTTTCTGACCGGCTTCATTCCCGACGAGCACATTGGACCGTTATTCTCGATGGCCGACGTGTACGTATCGACTTCGGAGATGGAGGGTTTCGGCATGTCCGCCTTGCAGGCGGCTGCGTCCGGGACGGCACTGGTGGCTTCCGATCTGACGCCGTTTGCGGTCCAAAACGTTTCCGACAGCGCGATCGTGGTTCCGGCCGGAGACGTCGAGGGCTTCGCCGCGGCCGTGATGACCCTGCTGGATGACGAAGCAGATCGCCGGAGGAGAATACGTGGGTTACTCGAGCACGTGAAGGCATTGCACTGGGAAGCGCAGACGTGTAAATTCATTGAACGGCTAAAGAAAACGGGATTCCTCATTACCCTGGAAAGCAACAAGAAATGATTGGCGACAAACTGGTAATCACGGAGTATCATCAGGCGGCGGCCGCCAAGATCCTACCGGCCGTGCGACGGCGGTTGGCCATTGCAACTTCTTACGTGATGGTTTCCATTGGCGGCGAGTCGGGCAGCGGCAAGTCGGAAATAGCCGCTTGTCTGGCCGCGGCGTTGGCCGAGGAAGGGCGGACCAGCCTGACGCTCTGTCAAGACGACTACTTTCGTCTGCCCCCGAAGTCAAACTACCGGCAACGACAAGCGGACATTTCATGGATAGGGCTGGGAGAAGTACGGCTCGATCTGATGGAAGCCCACATCTTCGCGCTGAGGGATCATCCCGAAAAGCCGCTGTCCAAACCCTTGATTGAGTTCGAAGAAGACCGCATCGGCTGTGAGATCATCGAACGGGGTATTCGCGACGTGGTCATTATAGAGGGATGTTACACCACGCTACTGTCGAACGTCGACATCCGGGTGTTTATCGATCGAGACTATCGCCAGACTAAGAGGGTTCGTCGGCTCCGGAATCGGGATCCCTCGGAAGAGCTTCTGGAACAGGTTCTGGCAATCGAGCACGAGGAAATCATGACACATAAGGCCCTTGCCAGTATCGTCATTGATCCTCCGCCCGAGGAACACGATATTGACGATTCCTTCTCATCGCCCGAGTTTGACGCCGAGTAAGCCGGCGACGCATCAATCAACAGTCTCGGCGCAAGCATTGGTAGCACCGGTCAAAAACGGCTGCGGCCTATCCGGCCCGAAAGTGCTTGTTGTCACGCCCCCTGTCGTGCTGTGATTGTTGGAAAAATAGGGTTGTGACGAAAGCTGGGAGCTGAAAGGGCGACGAATCAGAGGGGAATTGAGTTCCCCCGGCGCCATGTGAACCGATCTTATTAGGTGGCGTTTGGCTTTCTTCGGCAATCTCTTGTTGGGCACTTCTTCCGATTCTCGGGGTTAAGCGCTTTCCTACCCGCGGGGGGACGGTTGTCAGAATGGAACTCAAATCGTAGAATACGCCATGGTGGCCGACGATAACTGCATGGAGGTCAAGACATGCTGATAGGACGCAAACTCCTAATCAGCGACGTTGATGGTACTCTGCTTGGAAACGATCGGGATCTGTGCCGGTTCGCGGCATGGTATGAGCGCTACCGATACCAGGTGCAACTGGTATACGCGTCGGGGCAATTCTATGAGGTGATCGCTCAGTTGGTGGACGAGAAGCTTCTGCCGAAGCCGTGCGCGATCATCGGCGGCGTCGGAACCGATCTGCGACTCTATCCCTCGGGCCGGCCGATCTTTGCCTGGGACGAGCAGCTTTGCAGTGGCTGGGATGCAAGTCGGGTGCGCGAAACACTTGCCGGTCACGGTCGCCTGGAACCACAGCCGGAGGAGTATCAATCCGAATTCAAAGTGAGCTGTTTCCTGCGAGATGCTTCCGGCGACGAGCTCGATGGGATTCGGTCCGCCCTGCGGAGAGCATCCGTCAACGCGGAAGTGGTCTATAGCTCTGGGCGAGACCTTGACGTGCTCCCCGCGGGTATTGACAAAGGGGCGGCAGCGGAGTTCCTGGCCGAGTACTACGAATATCAGCCCGGCGACGTGATCGTCTGCGGCGACTCGGCCAATGATTTGGCGATGTTCCAGCACGGTTTCCGGGGCGTCGTCGTGGACAATGCCCACGACGAGCTCGTAGCGCTTCAGAGTCCCACAATCTACAAGTCTCCCTGCTCGTTCGCGGCGGGAGTCTTGGACGGTCTGAACCATTGGCTGCGTCAAGACCCGGCGCGAAAAGACCGCGTGCTCCGGCATCGGACGAAAATGGCCAACGTTTGAAGTGACCACGCTCTAATAAAGCCACTCGATGCGAAACGGGTGATTTCCGCGCGCCAGCGGGCTACGACCGTTTCATACGTCTGGGGTCCAACCTGGGTTTCTCAGTGTGCCACTGCTTGCCAGAAGGCAGAGGGTGTCCGGGAATTCAACACGAGCAATTACGGCATTTTCAGGGGGTAGCACCGATGATTTTGCGGAGTAGACACGGCCATCCGTGAGAGACGTGACCGCAAAATCGTCGGTGCCGCGCAGCGGCAAGAGGTGTTGGACAATCCGCGAACTTGGCCTCTTGTTGCTACGCAACACCGACGATTTTCCGAAATAGCCGCGAGAAGAGGCAACTCTCTTTCGCGGAAAATCATCGGTGCTACCCGGTTCATACGTCTGGGGGTCTAGTCTGGGTTTCTCAGTGTGCCACTGCTTGCCGGAAGGCAAGCAGTGCCCCGGATTTGCAGCAGCACTGCTTCCCCGGCGCGCCGGGGCGGTTTCTGTCCCAGCCTGGTTCTGCTAGAATGCAAGAACCTTCTTCTGATTTTCGAGAGAAAGAGAAATATTGGCGTCTCAGTAGCGAATGGGCCAGTGGGGACAGGGCGACCGACGGGAGCCCCGTTTTCGGGGCATTCCGCTCTTGGCCTGCCGATCATCGACCAAGTGGACGTGAATAGGCTTTATGGATCATGCTCCTATGGATTGCGCTGCGATTGAAGTAGAAGCCCTGCAGAAGACCTACCGCGACGGATGGTTCAACCGACGGCAGGTCAAGGCGCTTCGAGAGGTATCGTTCGCGGTCGAGCCAGGCTCGATCTTCGGCCTGCTTGGGCCCAACGGTGCCGGCAAAACCACGTTCGTCAAGATCCTCTTGGGGCTCGTCCACAAGACGGGGGGTAAAGCCTCGTTGCTGGGACGCCCGGCGGGAGAGCGACTCGGACGCGGCCGCGTCGGATACCTGCCCGAGGACCATCGGATTCCGAGGCATCTGACGGGCAATTCGGCACTGAGCTACTACGGCGGGTTGAGCGGCTTGACACCGCGCGAAGTCCGCCACCGACGCCCCGCACTGCTGGAGCGTGTCGGGCTCGGCAAGTGGGGCAAGATGTCCGTCAAGAAGTACTCCAAGGGAATGCTGCAACGGCTCGGCCTGGCTCAAGCGTTGCTGCACGATCCACAACTCTACATTCTCGACGAACCCACCGACGGAGTCGATCCCATCGGGCGCAGCGAGATGCGGACGATTCTTCAAGAATTGAAGGCCGAGGGAAAGACCATCTTCATCAACAGCCACCTGCTGCAGGAAGTCGAGTTGGTTTGCGACCGCGTGGCCATTCTGGTTGAGGGAAGGCTGCGGCGGATAGGACTCGTCAAGGAAATCACGGATCTTCAAGAGCCGGACGTCGAGTTCACGGTGGTCGGCTCGGAGCCACTCGTTCGAGAATCACTTGCGGGGGTGGACGTCATTGCGTGGGATGGTGACGCCGATGGCCGAGTACGCGTTGCCGTCAAGACCCCCGATCAACCGATGGTCAACCAATGCATCGATCGGTTAAGAAGCCATTCGATCGACATCGTCGCCGTTACCCGATCGCGAAACAGTCTCGAAGACGTGTTCTTGGATACGGTAAAGAACGACCAGGACGCGATCGACCCATGACACGACGCTCTAGAGCCTATCCGAGAACCCGGCGGAGCACGTCATGCTGAGCGAAGCGAAGCATCTCAAATCGTTCTGTGTCAACGAGATCCTTCGGTTCGCTCAGGATGGCCATCAGAGGTTCAAGAGGTTCTCGGATAGGTTTCCAGAACCGTGTTGTCCTCGCCGATGGTAGCTCGTCCATGATAAGACCCTATTTTACCGTTATCAAAGATTCGTTCAGCGAGGCCCTTGCCTCGCGAGTGCTCTGGATCTTGCTCGTCGTTCTCACGCTGCTGTTACTCGCGCTGGCTCCGCTTGGACTTCGAGAAGAGAGAACCACGCGGCTCTACACGGACAGCATCAGCGATTGGCCGGTGCTGATCGCCCGAATCAAGCAACAGTCGGACGCTACGGCGCCGTCTCCCGGCCGGCGGATTTGGGAACTCTCGGATGACGATTTCAAAAAGGCCGTTGACGGCACCATCCAGGAAGAGGGTCCGCCGGAAGTGTCGTACGACGTTGTATCCAAGTTGCTCGGCAAATTCAACGAGTTAATCCTCCGGCGCGACTTCTACGACAAGTCGTCCTGGTCGGGTATCGAGCTGGACTGCGAATCGTCGGATCTGATCGGCAAAGGGATCGAGAATCTCTCGGAGGATGAGTTGACCGGTCTGAACCGGGGGCTGTTCAAAGCGGCCTTCCCCTCGGAAGTAGCCAGACTGCCCGGCGAAGAACTCTATGTCTCGTACTTCGGTTGGACCATTGGCTCGCCCATACCCGTGAGTCGCAGCATGGCCGAGCCTTTCATCAACCAGGTGCTTGCGGGAGTGA
>Ga0315543_1003163_pt1 | contig 15046 bp, 13 predicted proteins | sample SalMarSW160210MG_2_FD_203098 | JGI IMG/M metagenome (GOLD analysis project Ga0315543, IMG submission 203098) | Salt marsh sediment microbial communities from the Plum Island Ecosystem LTER, Massachusetts, United States - Salt Marsh Sediment SW1601-210 ...
CCGGCCTCCGCGCCGGCAGCCGCCTCGGCCCCGGCCGCGCCGGGCTGCGAGCCGGCGCCTGCCTCGGCGTAGAGCGACTTGCTCAAGGCGTGCGAGGCCTGCTCGAGCTCGTTTAGCGCCGACTTGATCTTCTCGACGTCGTCTTCCTTGGCGGCGTCGCGGGTCCGCTCCATGGCCTTGTTGACGGCGTCCTTGTCGGCGTCGCTGAGCTTGGCCTCGTGCTCCTTGATCAGCTTCTCCAACTGGAAGCACATCGAATCGGCCTGATTGCGCAACTCGGCCAACTGGCGTTTCTTCTTGTCCTCGCCGGCATGGGCCTCGGCTTCCTTGCGCATCCTCTTGATTTCCTCTTCGGACAGGCCGGCCGATTGTTCGATGCGAATCTTTTGCTCCTTGTTGGTCCCGAGATCCTTGGCCGAGACGTTGAGGATCCCGTTGTGGTCGATGTCGAAAGCCACTTCGATTTGAGGAATTCCTCGCGGGGCGGGCGGAATGCCCTCGAGGTTGAACTGGCCGAGCAGCCGGTTGTCGGCGGCCATGTCGCGTTCGCCCTGATAGACCTTCACGGTGACGGCCATCTGGTTGTCGTCGGCCGTGCTGAAGACCTGCTTCCGGTCGATGGGGATGGTGCTGTTACGTTCCACCAGCTTGGTAAACACACCGCCGAGCGTCTCGATGCCCAGCGAGAGTGGGCTCACGTCCAGCAGCACGACATCCGCCTTGGCCCCAAGCATGATTTGACTGCCTTGAATGGCGGCACCCACCGCGACCACCTCGTCGGGGTTGACGCCGCGGTGCGGCTCCTTGCCGAAGATTTCCTTGACGATCTCCTGGACCCGTGGTATGCGGGTCGAGCCGCCCACCAGCACGACCTCGTCGATGTCCGAAGGTTGCATCTTGGCGTCTTCCAGCGCCCGGTGAACGGGCGCTTTCAGCCGTTCGAAGACCGAGTCGGCGAGTTCCTCCAGCTTGGAGCGGGTGATCGTCTCTTGGAGGTGTTTTGGACCGGCCGCATCGGCAGTGATGAACGGCAAGTTGATGTCGGTCGTGTTGCTGCTGGATAGTTCTTTCTTGGCCTTTTCGCAGGCTTCTTTGAGCCGTTGCAGCGCCATCTGATCTTTTCGCAAGTCAATACCCTGCTCCTTGCGGAACTTCTCGGCGATGTAGTGGATCAGCTTCTCGTCGACGTCGTCTCCACCCAGGTGCGTGTCGCCATTGGTACTGACGACACGGAACGTACCCTTGCCGAGGTTCTGCAAGATGGAGATATCGAACGTACCCCCGCCAAAGTCGAATACGGCGATGTTCTCGCCCTTCTCCTTATCCAGGCCGTAGGCCAGCGCCGCTGCGGTAGGCTCGTTGATGATCCGCTGCGGTATGTCGCTGAGCTTTCCGTCCTTGTCGGGAACGTGCCAGACGGTGTCGAAGCCGGCGATTTTGGCGGCGTCAAGGGTGGCCTGGCGCTGGCTGTCGTTGAAGTAGGCCGGCACCGTGATCAACGCCTTGTTCACCCGTTGTCCGAGGTAGGCCTCGGCTGCCTCCTTGAGCTTTCGGAGCACCGATGCGGAGATCTCCGCCGGGGTACACTCCTTCTCACCGACCTTGACCTTAACGTACTCGTCCGGTCCACCCGATATCTCATACGGCACCATCTTCTCCTCGACGCTCACCTCGTTGTGACGTCGGCCCATGAAACGCTTCACGGAATAGACGGTTTTCCTGGGATTGGTGATGGCCTGGCGTCGGGCCGGTTCGCCGACGAGTGTTTCGTCCTTGTCGGTGAACGCAACGACACTCGGCGTAAGCCGGTTGCCTTCGGCGTTGGCAATGACCTTCGCCTCGTTGCCCTCCATCACCGCCACCACCGAATTGGTCGTTCCCAGGTCGATTCCAATGATCTTTTCGCCTTGTGCCATTGCGTGCTCCTTTCTCCGAAATATTCGGTAGGGGCCCCCGACGACCGGTCGAGCGGCCCTTGGGCGACCGATTTCTTGTTCGATCCCTTAGTACCTCACGACCGTTGAATTTGTGGGTGCCACGGGCATCTTGCCCGTGCCTTCGTTTCAGGAACACTGGCGAAACGCCAGTGGCACCCAATTGCCAAAAACAAGAGTCATGAGGTATTAGCCTGTGGCGAGCGAGTCGTTCCGCTTTCGGCGCAGACCGCCGACCCGCCCGACTCGGCGCAGAACACTTACTGGTCCCAAGAGGGATGCAAACTCTGTGCCGATTGGTCCCGGCCGATACGGCTCTCCCTAAATATATGCCAAACAACCGCTTGCAGCTCCGTCTGCGTGGCCGCATCCCGACCAGCCGCACCGGCCGAGGACGGCAGCCTGCCATTTTGACACGGCCGTGCCCCTCGTGGGGTAGATGTCCCCCCTGACACCCCGTCCGTTGACAGATAGCCACCCCGCCGGTACAAGAGGACGTGTTTATGTCTCGACTTCCTGTCAAGATTCCGGAGAAAGCAGCGTGGGCACCGCCCAGCGGAATTGTTGATCGAGCGGTAGGCAATTCTTGGTGGGCAATGCCCACCCCACAACTGATTTTTGCAAAGGTCGGCCCGTTCGACCTCACTTTGACCGATGGCAAAAAAAAGAGTCGCCAAGAAGGCACCAGATCCCAAGAAAAAAGTTTCCGGCCACTCGTCCGACGTTGCGAAATGCAAGAGGCAACTGCGGAAGATGGACGCCGAGATTCTCGAGGCGATTAATCGTCGGGCCGAGTTGCTCGGCCAGCTCGCCGGTCTCCAGCCACCGGAGGCCTGCCTGCGGTTGGTCGACAAAGACTTCCGTGAAAACCCGGCATGGGTCGGGCGGCACAACACGGGGCCCCTTCCCGACCGGACCGTCCGCGCCGTGTTTCGCGAAATGCTCAGCGGCTGCCGCAACCTCCTGAAGAAGCTTCGCGTTGCTCACCTGGGACCCCTGTACAGCTATAGCCATCTGGCGGCAGTCCAACGCTTCGGGCAATCCGTCGAGTTGGTGCCCGTCGGCACGATTGCGGCCGTGTTCGAGGAAGTCGACCGCGGCCATGCCGAACTCGGGCTGGTTCCGATCGAGAACTCCACCGACGGACGCATCGCCGACACGCTCGACGTGTTTACCCGGGTGCCGGTGCGGATTTGTGGCGAGGTTGAGTTACCGATCCACCACACACTTCTGGCCAAATGTGCACGAGACGGGATTCGAGAGGTCTACAGCAAGCCGCAGGCGCTTTCGCAAAGTCGCAATTGGCTGGCCAAGCACCTTCCGTCGGCCCGGGCCGTGGAGGTCACGAGCACCTCGATGGCGGCCGAATTGGCCAGCGAGAAACCGGGCGCCGCCGCCATAGCCAGCCGCCAGGCCGGCGTGCATTTCGGACTGAACGTGCTGGCCGAGCGAATCGAGGACAACCCCGACAATTCCACTCGATTCTCCATTATCGGAAAGGAGTCCGCCGAGAAAACCGGCAAGGACAAGACGGCCATCATGTTCCAGTTGGAGAACCGAGCGGGCGCCCTGGCCGAATCACTCAATATCTTCAAACGGGCCCGCGTCAATCTGACCTGGATCGAGTCGCTTCCCATCCCCGGCAGCGATCGCGCCTATTTGTTCTTCGTCGAAATGGAAGGCCACGAGACCGACCTTCCGGTTCGTCGAGCGACGGCTTCCTTGGCGAAGAAGACCCTGCAATTGAAAACGCTCGGCTCTTTCCCGGTCGTGCCCCCCGTGGAATAGACCCGGGCGGCACGTGTGCGGGGCTGCGGTGCTTGGATCATGAAGAGGGACTGACGAGGCCGGGTCGTGACCCGGCAGAATAATCTGATAAGGAACGAGTCTGATGCGACGTCCGTTTATCGCCGGCAACTGGAAGATGAACCTGGATCGGGACTCCTCGGTCGCACTGGCCGCCGACGTGATGAAGAAGTTGGAGCAGTGGAACCGCCGCGAGCAGGTCGACGTGGCCGTGTGTCCGCCCAGTTGTTATTTGGACGCGGTAGCCCGGGCGGCCCACCGGTCGATCCTGGGCGTGGGTGCCCAGAACATGTACCACAAGCCGGCCGGAGCGTTCACCGGGGAGCTCAGCGCCGCGATGCTCCTGGACGTCGGCTGCCGATACGTCATTCTCGGCCACAGCGAGCGACGTCACATCCTGGGCGAGACGGACGAAGACGTCAACAATAAGGTAAAGGCGGCGCTGGCCGCCGGGTTGGTTCCGATCGTCTGCGTGGGAGAAACGTTGCCCCAGCGCGAGGCAGGCAAGACGCTCGAGGTGATTCGGACCCAGTTTTCGGGCTCGTTGGCCGGCCTCGGCACCGAGCAGATGACCGCCCTGGTCATCGCCTACGAGCCGGTTTGGGCCATCGGAACCGGACGGACGGCCACGCCCGAGCAGGCCGAAGAAGTCCATCTCGACCTTCGCAAGATCATGGCCGACTGCTATAATAACCAGGTTGCCGAGTCGGTTCGTATCCAATATGGGGGGAGTGTTAAGCCCGACAATGCGGCCGATCTGTTGGCCCAACCCAACATCGACGGGGCGTTGGTCGGCGGAGCGAGCCTCAAGGCCGATAGTTTTCTGGAAATCGTTCGCGCCGCAGTGGGCTAGCAACGTGCCAAAAAACGTAGGGTGGGCATCGCCCACCGGAATTCATTCATGCAATTGTGGTGGGCAATGCCCACCCTACTGAGCCCTTTATTCGTAAGGCCGAAGTCATGAAGACGCTGTTCATGGTGCTGCTCATTCTGACAGCCCTATTCCTGATCCTGATTATTCTGGTGCAGCGGGGTAAAGGAGGCGGCCTGGCCGGCGCCCTGGGTGGAATGGGCGGCCAGAGCGCTTTTGGAGCCAAGGCCGGCGATCTGTTCACGCGAATCACCATCGGAGTGGCTGCCGTCTGGATCATCCTTTGTATCTGCTGTGTGGCATTCTTGAAAACCAAAGGCCGCTATGAGGGCGATGGTGGCGGTGCAGCCGATCCGCAGACGCAACAATCATCGACCGACCCAGCGGGCACGGGCAAGACAACCCCCCAAGGAAACAATTCCTAGGCCTTGGTAGCCTGAATATCGGGTAGCACCGGTTCTTGAACCGGTGTGCCGAAGGCATAAGAGGTCTTTTCCGCGATGGAATGACCTCTCGTCGCTTGTAGGGAGTGCTACGACTTTGCTTCTGAGCATGACGGGCTTTGGTGAAGCGCACGCCGAGCGAGACGGGTTGGCCGTCGGCGTCGAGGTCCGCTCCATCAACAGCCGCTATTTGAAGCTGTCCGTCCGCTGTGGCGAAGGCTACGCGGCGCTCGAACCGCAGATCGAAAGCGCCCTGCGCAAACAGTTGCGCCGCGGCACCGTCCAGGTCAACGTGCGCATCGTCCGGGCACGCTCGGCCGACGACTATCAACTCGACACCGCCGTACTGGAACACTATCGACGTACCCTGCTGCGGTGGCGCGAGCAGGCGGCAGTCGACGAAGACGTTCCGCTGGGCGCGCTGCTCTCGTTGCCCGGGGTCATCAACGACGATCCCCTGGCCGTCTGCCGGCCGGAGGATGATTGGCCCTCGGTTCACGAGGCCCTCAACCAGGCGATTGACAACCTCGAGCAAATGCGAGCCGAAGAAGGGCACGCCATGGCCGTCGACCTGCACGCAAACTGCCAGAGTGCTCTGGAAAGCCTTGACCGTATCGCGGCGCGCGGGCCGTTGGTCGCCCAGGGGTATCGCGCGCGGCTCGAAGAGCGACTCAAGAGAATACTGTCCGAGTACGAGTTGACGCTCGATCCGGGCGACCTGATCAAGGAAGTCGGGTTCTTCGCCGAGCGAAGCGACATCTCGGAAGAAATCGTGCGGCTCCGCAGCCACTTCGAACAATTCGAGGCGATCATGGAGTTGCCGCAAAGCTCGGGACGAAAGCTCGAATTCCTCACCCAGGAAATGTTCCGCGAAACCAACACGATCGGCTCCAAGGCCAACGACGTCGAGATCGCCAGGGATGTCATCGAAATCAAGGCGGCGCTTGAGCGGATCCGTGAGATGATACAGAATATTGAGTAGCGATGGTGAGCGACTCGCCGGGCAGATTGGTCGTCGTCTCCGGGCCGTCCGGGGTCGGCAAGAGCACGGTGGTTGGCCGCCTGTTGCAGTGTGCTCCCGTCCCGTTGACGGCCAGCGTATCGGCAACGACGCGCGGGCCGCGACCCGGCGAGGTCGACGGCGTCGACTACCACTTCTGGTCTCCAGAACAGTTTGAAAACCACCGGCTCGCCGGCGAGTTTCTCGAGTGCTTTCAGGTTTTCGAGACGGATTGTTGGTATGGAACGCTGCGGAGCGAGGTGCTGCCGCGGTTGGCGGCCGGCCAGTGGGTGCTGCTGGAAATCGACGTCCAGGGTGCCCGACAAATCATGCAAGATTATCCCGACGCGGTAACCATTTTCCTCCACACTCGCTCGATGGACGAATTGGAAACCCGGCTCCGTGGCCGCAATACCGAGACGGAGCAACACGTCGGGCAACGACTCAAACAAGCTCGCTCGGAAATGGCCGCCGCCGATCAATACACACATCAGGTGGTCAATGACGACGTCGAGCGAGCGGTTCACGAAATCTGTGATATCCTCACCCACCCGGAGAAAAACAGAGATGCTTGACGAACTTCGAGACGAAAGAATCATCCAAAAGGTGGGCGGTCGCTTTCGCCTGTCCACGCTGATCCAGAAAAGGCTGGTTGCCCTGAATGCCGGCAGCCGGCCTCTGGTGCAAGTCGAAAACGGTGAAGACAAACTAACCACCGTGATCCGAGAGATCATGGAGGACAAGATCTATCTCGACATGGATGCCAACCTCCGGATTGCCGAGAGCCAATACGGCGAAGGTGGTCCGCCCGAGCTGGACCTTGACACACTATGAACGGTCGTGAGCTTCTCATCGGTGTGACCGGCGGAATCGCGGCCTACAAAACCGCCTCGTTGGTGAGCCGGCTCGTCCAGGCCGGCGCGGGCGTCTCGGTGATCATGACCCGTTCGGCCACGCAGTTGGTCGGGCCCAAAACGTTCGAATCCCTGACCGGTCGGCCTGTTTTGATCGAACTGTTCGGCCCCAGCCCTCATCCCCACATTGAAGCAGCCCAGCAGGCCGAACTGCTCTGTGTCGCCCCGGCAACGGCCAATATCCTGGCCAAGGCGGCCTGGGGACTGGCCGACGACCTGTTGAGCACCGCGGTGCTGGCCTTCTCCGGCCCCGTGGTCATGGCTCCGGCCATGAATGATCGAATGTGGGAAAAACCCTCGGTCCAGCGCAACGTCGCCCGGCTTCGCCAGGACGGCGTCCGGCTGGTCGATCCGGAAGAAGGCTACCTCAGTTGCGGCGCCCGCGGACCCGGACGAATGGCCTCACCCGAGACGATTTTTGATACGATCAACACCCTGCTTAACAGGTAGTTAGCCGTCGAGCCCGCTCGACGTTTCTCGACCAGGTAGCACCGGTTCTCTGAACCGGTGGGACGAAGTCCCAAGAGGCATTGTAAAACAAACGAGCGTCACCTCTCGTGGCAAGAGCCACACCGGTTCAAGAACCGGTGCTACCCGGTTGCTCCCGCTCGGCAAAGACCATGGCCCGTATCCTCATCACCTCCGGTCCCACACGACAATACCTGGATCCGGTCCGCTATTTGAGCAATGCCTCCAGCGGCCGGATGGGCAGTGCATTGGCCCAGGCGGCCGTGGCGCTGGGGCACGAGGTGGTCGTCGTCACCGGGCCGGTCGACGTGTCCTATCCGCCCCAGGCCGAGTTGATCCGCATTGTTTCAACCGAAGAACTCCTCGATGCCTGCCTGGCAGCCTTCCCGACCTGCGACGGACTGATCGCCGCTGCGGCACCCTGCGACTACCGGCCCGTCAAAGTCGCTTCGGAAAAAATCCCGAAAAGCGGCGAGCCCTTGGTCGTTGAGCTTGTCGAGACCCCGGATGTGGTCACCTCGCTCGCCGAGAACAGAGAGTCGCGGTGGATCGTCGCATTTGCCCTGGAGACGCAGAACCGGCACGCTCGGGCACTGGCGAAGCTTCGACGCAAGAGATGCGATCTGATCGTCGTCAACGGTCCCGAGGCGATCGACTCGCCCGGCACGAGCCTGGAAGTGCTCAATCGCCAGGGCGCCGTCCTGGCAACGATCCGCGGCAAGAAACCCGAGGCGGCCAGAGAGTTGCTGGCCGTGATCTGGGCCCATTTGATCGAGTCGTAGGTCAGACTGTGCCTGACATCGTCAACCGGCTGTTGTTGTTCATCGTCAGGCGGAGCCTGACCTACTTGGCCTGGCCGCTTCCTGACGGGCGCGGCTGGGTACTTACGGTGGCATCGCACGTCACGTCGTGCTCGCGGCAATAGTCGTCGATCAGCTTGATCAACTCCGCGCCAAAATCGGCCAACTTCTTTTCGCCGATGCCGCGCAGCTCGCCGATCGCTTCCACGCGAGTCGGCCGCAACGCGGCCAACGTCCGCAAGACGCTGTCGTGAAAAATGACGTATGCCGGGACGCCGCGCTCGGCGGCCGTCTCGCGCCGCCACCCGCGGAGCCGGTCGAACAAACCCCGATCCACCCCTTCCCACGACTGCTGCTCGTGCCGCGCCGGCCGACGCCCACCTTTCTTTGGGCGAAACAAACGCACCGACGCCTGGCCGCGCATCACCGCCCACGATTGCTCATTGAGCCGCAAGACGGGCCGATCGCCGTCGGTGCGGCTCAGAAGGCCCTGGTCGAGCAATTGGTAGATCCAGCTTTGCACTTCCTTCTTGCCGTGGTCCTTTAAGAGGCCATAGGTGCTCAACCCCTGGTGACGGCAGCGGCGGATTGCCTCGTTGTCGGCGCCCTGCAGCACGTCGGCGACGTGGCCCACGCCAAAACACTCTCCGAGCCGGGCCACGCACGAGAGAATCTTTTGAGCAACCACCGTCGCCTCGGCGATGCCTTCGATCTCGCCCAGGCACACGTCACAGGCCCCGCAGTCGGTCGGCTCGTACGCCTGGCCGAAATGTTCCGACAACAGCTTGTGCCGGCAGGCGGCTACGCTGGCAAACCGCTGCATCTGCCGGAGATGCCGCCGCCGGGCGGCGATAACCTCCTCGGGCTCCTCGGCGTTTTCGGCACTCTTTCGAATCAGCGATTCCCAACGCATCACGTCGGCCGCCGTGTACAGCAACACGCACTCGGCCTCCAGGCCGTCGCGCCCGGCGCGGCCCGTCTCCTGCTGGTAGTGCTCGATCGACCTGGGCAGGCACGCGTGCAGCACGCACCGCACGTTGCTCCGGTCGATGCCCATGCCAAAAGCCACGGTGGCCACGACGACGTCCAGCCGCTCCTGGGCGAACGCCTCCTGGGTGGCTCGGCGCTGGGCCGCTTCCATGCCCGCGTGATAGTGCGCCGCGCGCAGGCCGGAGTCGCACAGAAAGCCGGCCATGGTCTCGGTGTCGTTGCGGCTGAGGCAGTAGACGATCGCGGACTGGCCGGCATGGCGGCGGAGCACTTCGAGTGTTTGCCGGCGGCGATCCACCTGCGGAACGACCCGATAGACCAGGTTCGGCCGGTCGAACCGTCCGACCAGCACCGCCGGCTCGCGGAGCCGCAGTTGCTGGAGAATGTCGTCGCGGACCCGGGCCGTGGCGGTCGCGGTGAAGGCGTGCAGGCTGGCCCGGGGAAAACGCTCCCGCAGCACGGCCAGTTGCCGGTACTCGGGCCGGAAATCGTGTCCCCAATGGCTGATGCAATGGGCCTCGTCGATCACGAAACGGCGGACGCCGAACTGCCCGAGCCTGTCGAGAAAGCCCGGTTGGAAGAGCCGCTCGGGCGCGACGAACAACAGCCGATGCTGGCCCTGGGCCAACTCTCGCTCGATGTCGTGCCGGTGCCCTTCACTCAGGTTGCCGTGCAGCGCGGCGGCCGGATAACCGACGCTCGCCAGGCCGTCGACCTGATCCTTCATCAGGGAGATGAGCGGCGAGACGACCACGTCGGTCCCGCCCGAGACCAGCGGCGGCACCTGGTAGCAGAGCGACTTGCCTCCGCCGGTCGGCAGCACCACCAGCGAATCGCGGCCCGAAAGTGCCGCGGCGATCGCCTCGCCCTGTAGCGGCCGCAATCCGTCGAAGCCCCAACACCGACGGACGACGTCCAGTACGCGCTGCATGTCTGGAGGAGCGGACTGCTGCGTTTTGTCCATGCGGGTAGTCTACCCCGGCCGCGGCCCAAGTCCAATGGCCCCGGCTCCCGCGCTTTCCGTCAAGTACTCGCCTCCAGGTCCAAGTATTCCACGACACTCGATGGCTCCGGGATGGTGAGCCCATCTTCCTGCAAGCCCTGGATGTGCAGCGCAATAGCCTCGCGAAGAAGGCTCTCCGTTTCCTCGACGGTGGCACCCGTGGCAACGCAACCGGGCAGGTCGGGCACGTAGGCGGCGTAGTTCCCCACTCCCTTCTCAATGACGATCGCATATCGTTTCATGGGATTTCCCTCTTCAGGCCAGCCTGTTTCAGTATGCTGTTAAGCGTCCCAGGCGGCAAATCGTCGCTTGGCTTGCCGGCGACGGTCACCCGGCCCGGTTTGGCAGGATGTTTGAACTGCCGATGGCTGCCCCGTGTCACCACCAGATACCACCCGTCCGCTTGCAGTATCTTCAGAATGTCACGAACCGTCATGGCATCACTGATTCATGGTTTGCCGATGTGGCCACGACGACTCTTGAATTGCGCAAGTCATAGGGTGGGCATCGCCCACCGGAAACCACGCTGCGCCAGCGTCAACGATTCCGGTGGGCAGGGCCCACCCTACTTCTCCAACTAGCGATCAAATGAAGTGGCGGGGACAGGATTCGAACCTGCGACCTCGAGGTTATGAGCCTCGCGAGCTACCGGACTGCTCCACCCCGCGTCAAATAATCTGCCCTAGCATCAAGAAAGGCAGGTGCCGACAAAAAATATCGGCTCCGTGGTGTGCAATAAGACGTATTCTACCAGTTCTTCGGCTATCGTCGAGGGAGACAACAGTTTTTTGCGCCACGGGTTAGCATGCAAAGTGGAATCGTTTGATTGGCGGCGACCTCAATTGCGAGTAGACTAGGAGAAGGTGGTCCCAGTAGTCGTTGCCCGGGGAAGATTCCCCCATATAAGGGGGTGTGCAAGCCCAAGCGACGGCCGCCGAGCCCACCGTCTCACTCGCCCATTGGCGTAGAGTGTATCACAGGAACAGAGTCACTGCCGATTGGTCGACCCGCCCGACTTGATGCGTGGGCGAAGCCAACTCGGGGCCGAGGAGATCCTCCGATGAGCCACCAGGGGCCGCCAGAGCCATTGACCGCCCCAGGGGCCGCGGCTGCCCGTCGGCTGCACGAGCCGAGCACCGGTCGGCCACACGAGGATCTGGCCGAGCAGGCCATCAAGACGGCTCCCCCCTGGCTCTTGAGCGCGGTATTTCACATGAGCCTGATCATCCTGCTCGGCGTGCTGTTGCTCCCCTCGCGGCCCGACGCGCGGATTCGCCTCGAAGCGCAGACCTATGCCGAGCAATTGGGCAATCAGTTGGATTTCGAGTCCCCCTTGCCCGGCGACGACCGCCAGGAAGATCCGAGTCCGGTGGTCACTCCGGAGGATCTCGTCGAGGTGGACGACCCGTTCGCCGCCCCGGCGCCGCTGGAGGTCTTTCCAGAGGGCCACACGCTCGCCGGCTCGATCGACGCCCCCCAGATCGGCATGGCCTTGCTCGGTCGTAGCGAGGGCATGAAGCGGTCGCTTCGCGGTCGCTACGGCGGAACGGCCACGACCGAGGCGGCCGTTCAGTTGGGACTGCAGTGGTTGGCCCGAAACCAGATCAACAGCACCGGCGCGTGGAGCCTGAAGGGTCCCTATCGCGATGGGGCAAGTATCGAAAACGATTCGGCGGCCACCGCCATGGCACTGTTGGCCTTCTTGGGCAACGGGCACACGCACCAGGGAAAAGACGACTACACCGAGAACGTCCGCCGCGGAGTGAACTGGCTCTTGAACGAGCAGGATGCCAACGGCAACTTCTTCCACGACGGCGGATTCAATCATCGATTCTACACCCAGGCCCAGGCCACGATCGTCGTCTGTGAGCTGCTGGCCATGACCCGCGACGAGTCATTGCGCGGGCCGGCCCGTCGGGCGGTCCAGTACCTGCTCGACTGCCAGAGTGATCAAGGCGGCTGGAAGTACGACCCTCGCGTAAACAGCGACGTGTCCGTGACCGGCTGGGTCGTCATGGCCTTGCAGAGCGCGCGGATGGCGGGCCTGGAGGTCCCCTCCGACCATTTTCGCCGTGTTTCACGGTATCTCGACCGCGTCGCGCTGGACGACGGCAGTCATTATCCCTACCAACGGGGCCAAGAGGGCACGCCGGCCATGACGGCCGAAGGGCTCTTGTGCCGCCAGTATCTCGGCTGGGCCCGGGACGACAAGCGACTCATCCGCGGCGTCGAGTGGCTCACCACCCCCGACAACCTGATCGACTACCGACGCAACCGCAACGTCTACTACTGGTACTATGCCGCCCAGGTCATGCATCACATGGAAGGCAAATACTGGCAGCGGTGGAACCAAGTGATGCGCCAGCAGGTTCCGGCCCATCAAGTCAAGCAGGGGAAAGAAGCCGGTAGCTGGGAGCCGTCGGACAGGAACTCCTACGACGTCAACGGAGGACGGCTCTACGTGACCTGCCTGTCGATCTACATGCTCGAGGTCTACTATCGGCACCTGCCGCTCTATTCGAAGGTCTACGCTCGGTGAGCCGTGTGGCACCCCAACGCCCGGACAAGCTCACGCGCTTCGACGGTGTGGCTGGGGCTGGAGCGAAGCGAAGCCCCAGTTTTTGGCCCTCTGGGGCACCGCTGCGCGGTGTGGCACCGATGATTTTCCGCCAAAGACAATCGTCTGCGCTGTCGGTCCTTTCGGAAAATCGTCGGTGTGCCGAAGCCTTGGCGAAGGCACAAGAGGCCAAATTGCGGGAAGGTTCTCTACCTCTTGCCGCTCGCGCGGCACCTCTAGGACACGCTCTCAGAAACGCAGAAGACATGCTCATCCCGGCGCGCCGGGACGTGAGCATGCCACCCGTCCGCTACCGACTCGGCGAAGAGTCCACCGGCAGTGCACGCCGGGATTCCCTCTACGGCCGTCGCATTGTGCTTGAAGATTCCCACGGCTTGAGGGCCTTTGCGCGTCCGGCCGCCGCGCCCCAACCCTCAGGGGATACTCCGAGAGGGCATTGCGCCCTAAGAATACTATGTCAGTGGGCATACTTTGATAAACTCAATAGTTCCAAGTTTGGCTGGCTGATACCTCAGCAGGTCATCCTGAGCGTAGCGAAGGATCTCGATGGCCAAGGAGATTCTTCGCTACGCTCAGAATGACAATGCCAGGTCTCAATAGAATTTGGAACTACTGAAACTGGACAGGAGGTCCCCAGACAACCATGGCGAAGCCGACCGCCGTTGACGAAGAAGTGGACGTGTTGCGCCGCCGGGTGGCCGAGCTGGAACAGACGCTGGCCACGACGCGCGAGCGTCTGCATTGGAAGTTGCAGTTGGCCGCCCAGGTCCACCGCAGCCTGATGCCCCATCCGTTTCGCGATCCGCGGATTTGGGTCGACGTCCGCTACGTGCCCATTGAAGAGGTCGGCGGCGACTATTGCCAGGTGCGATTCTCCGATCGCCAGCGCGTCTATTTCACCATCTCCGACGTGACCGGACACGGCGTCGGACCGGCGTTGTTGGCCGCCTCCGCCAGCAGCGAGGTCCGCTACAGTATCCTCTACGGCCGGGAACCTCGCGACGTGGTCCGTTCGCTCAACTCGGTCATCTGCGACCATTTCGCCGCAACGAATCTCTATATGACGTTCTTCGCGGCGCGGATCGACCTGGAGTACCGCACGATCACGTGGAGCGGGGCGGGGCATCCCAGTCCCCTGTTGGTGCGCCGCGGCGGCGCGTCGGTCGAAACGCTCGAAAGCCAGAATCCGATGATCGGCATCAGCCGCGACATCCTTTGCGACGTGCCGGAGCACACGCGATCGCTCTCATCGGGCGATCGGTTGCTCTTCTATACCGACGGCCTGCCCGAAACGGCCGACGCCCAGGGCCGGCGCCTCGGCACACGAGGCCTGGCCGAAATCGCCGTCGGCGCCGCCTCGCTCGATCTGTTTCAGATGGCCGACCACGTGCTCGCCCGGGTCGCCGACCATCAAGACGGCCCGGCCACCGACGACAAGACGCTGATCGTCGCCGAGATGCGGTGAGTGTCATCCGACTCCTACCCAGCCCGACGCTTACCGAGCCCGACGCTTACCGAGCCGCGACCGTGAGGGAGCGGTATGATGGGCGAGGTTGACAGACCGCTCCCTAACGGTCGCGGCTCGGTCTTTTTTGTTTCTCAGTGGTCGCGGCTTGCTCGACGGTCTCCAATACGATATGATCTAGTTCATGCGCCAGCGTGCCACTGGCCGCTTGCCGGCCAGTGCCTTCCGCCCGTACCCCACCAAAACCTTCCTCGTTTGATCCCCTTCGACAATGTAGGAGAACTGACCATGCCTTTGCGCTCGCCTGCTTGTGTACTACTATTCACCGTCCTGTTCGCGTGCGTTGCCGGCGTTGCCTGTGCGGACGAGCCGCTTCGGGCTGGAATCATCGGACTCGATACGTCGCATGCGCCCGCGTTCACGAAGATCCTCAACAACCCGAAGGCCAAGGGCCCTCTGGCCGACGTCAAGGTGGTGGCCGCCTATCCGGGCGGAAGCCACGACATCCCGTCAAGCCGCAATCGCGTTGCCGGCCTCACCAAGCAACTCCGCAAACAGGGCGTCGAAATCTGCGACTCGATCGACGAGCTTCTCGAAAAGGTCGACGTCGTCCTGCTGGAGAGCGTCGACGGCCGGCCGCATCTCAAACAGGTTATTCCCGTCTTCAAAGCCGGCAAGCCGGTCTTCATCGACAAACCGGTGGCCGGCAGTCTCGTCGACGCGATCAAGATCTTCCGCCTGGCCAAGAAGCACGAAGTGCCCTGCTTCTCCGCC
>Ga0315543_1003165_pt1 | contig 15037 bp, 6 predicted proteins | sample SalMarSW160210MG_2_FD_203098 | JGI IMG/M metagenome (GOLD analysis project Ga0315543, IMG submission 203098) | Salt marsh sediment microbial communities from the Plum Island Ecosystem LTER, Massachusetts, United States - Salt Marsh Sediment SW1601-210 ...
CACCCCGTGACGAGCGAGTTGACCCATCTCACCTATTCGCGAGTGCTGTGCCCTTTGGACTGCTCACAGCGAGCAGAGCATGCCGTGCCACTGATCACCATGCTGGCGCGGTCCCATGGCGCGCAGTTGATCCTGGCGCACGTGGTACGCAAGCCGGAAATGGCACGCCGCCGTCCGCTCACGGACGAAGAACTTGGCGTAATCGATAGAGTGGTCGCGTTGAACCGCGCAGAGGCGGAGCGATGCCTGGAGGAACTCCGGTCATCCTTGGCTGCCCAACAAGTCGATGTCCAGAACTGGCTTGTGGTCAGCGACAACCCCGCCAAGAGCTTACATGAACTGGTCAAGGAGGAGAACATAGACCTGGTGGCGATGAGCGCCCACGGTTACTCTGGAAGCACCACCTGGCCGTACGGGAGCCTTGCTCTCAACTTTGTTGTCTACGGCACAACCGCTCTGCTTGTAGCCCAAGACCTCTCTCCAGATCAGATCGAGCCCAGTGAGGCTGAGATCATCGCCAAGGAATTCACAGGACACTAGACGGTGCAGAACCAGCCATCCACGTCCAACGAACCCACCAACGCTGAACCCAGCGGCGGAAGCGCCCCCCTCGGTGAGATCGAGGAACTAGCAACTGCCACCGCCAGCCGACATCATGTCGGCGTTGGTGGAGGACAGAGGTTCTCCCTTCGACGCTATCTGACGGATCACGAGAAGGCGTTGCGGGAGGCGCACCAGCGATTCGCCTCTGACCGGCAATTGTCGCTATCTGCCGCTGGCGAATGGTTCCTGGACAACTTCCATGTCGTCCAGGAAGCACTGCGCCAGGTCCGTGAGGACATGCCGGCGCACTTCTACCAGGAGTTGCCCACCGTAGAGACTGCTTCGGGCAAGCGCTGCCCACGGATTCGTGCCGTTGCACGTGAGATCGTCCGCTGGAGCAATAACTACCTCATTTTCGATCACGTGCGTCACTTCCTCCGCACTTATCAGGCCAGTGCTAGCCTCACTATGGGCGAACTGTGGGCGCTGCCCAGCATGTTGCGTTTGGCCATCCTGGAGAACCTGACTTCTGCAGCCGCGGAGATCACCGGGTTGCAGTCCCCTGGCCGAAGCAGGTCAGCCGCAGACGAGGCGACCACGGGCGAAGCAGGCACTGAGGACCGGAGAATTGCTAACTGCATCCTGAGCCTGCGCGGGTTGGCAGCACACGATTGGAGTGACTTCTTTGAAAGCGTAAGCCAAGTAGAGCGAGTTCTGCGAGAGGACCCGGCCGATGTCTACAGCAAGATGGACTTTCAGACGCGCGACTGCTACCGGAAGGTGATTGAAGAGCTAGCCAAGGTGACGGATCAAGATGAGAGAGAAGTGGCGAAAGCCGCAATACAGGCAGCCAAGCAAGGAGTAGCCAATTCAGTGCACACTAGTCACGTTGGCTTCTACCTTGTGGCCGAGGGTCGTGCTCAGCTTGAAGGCTGCTTGGGCTACCATCCCACCCTGCCAGAGCGTATCCAACGGTGGATATTGAACCATCCTACCTTTGTATACCTTGGCAGCATCGCCTCACTCACGGCCATCGTCTTGGGTATCCTTCTTGGGTACGCCCGCTACGCTGGTGGCACACTCCGACAGCTACTGGGAGTGGGATTCATCGGCCTGGTACCTGCAACAGCGGTGGGCATCCATGCAGTGAACTGGACCGTCACTCACACGGTTGCGCCGCGCAGACTGCCAACAATGGGCTATGAAGAGAGCATCCCGCCCGAAAGCCGCACCATCATCGTCATGCCCACCATGCTGACCGACGCCCAAGAGGTCCAGGCGCTGCTACGGCAACTGGAGCGGCACCATTTGAGCAACCCCGATCCCAATCTGTTCTTCGCTCTCCTCACAGATTTCGCCGATGCAGCTCGAAAACACATGCCCAATGACGATGATCTCATCGAGCAGGCTATTAAGGGCATCCGTACCCTCAACGGCAAGTACGGCCTCAAGTCTGGCGGCCCGTTCTACCTTTTCCATCGCGAACGTCAGTGGAGTGCAGAGGAAGGATACTGGATGGGCTGGGAGCGCAAGCGAGGCAAGCTGGCTGACTTCAATAGACTGCTCTTAGGAGATCGCACGGAGATCCACTTCACGGTGCAACAAGGTGACCTGGACCGCCTCCAGGGGATCCAGTACGCCATTACCGTTGACCGCGATACCATCATGCCCCGGGACAGCGCTCGCCAGTTGGTGGCAACGATGGCCCATCCGCTGAACCGCGCGCGGTTCGATCCCCATACCGGTGAGGTGGTCGCCGGGTACACGGTGTTGCAGCCCCGCCTTGAAGTCTGGCCTCCCTCGGCGAATCGATCGCTCTTCACCCAGATCTTCGCTGGGGATACCGTAGTAGATCTCTACACGCGCGCCTGGTCCGATGCCTACCAGGACCTGTTTGGGGAAGGCATCTACGCGGGCAAGGGCATCTACGACATCGCTGCATTCGAACGCAGCCTTGCCGGACGGGTGCCGACAGAGGCCCTGCTCAGCCATGACTTGTTCGAGGGCGTTCACGGTCGGGCGGGGCTGTGCACACCGGTGACCTTCTACGAGGATTTTCCTCCCCACTACGTACCCTATGCTTCCCGCCAGCATCGTTGGATTCGGGGCGACTGGCAGCTGCTACCTTGGCTGCTGCCGCGCGTGCCCGGCACAGGCAAAGAGAGAATACCCAACGGTCTCTCCATCATCGACCGCTGGAAGATACTGGACAACCTGCGCCGCAGCTTGCTCACTCCTTCATTGCTGGCCCTGCTGCTTGCCGGCTGGGTGTGGCTGCCGGGGTCGGCGCTTGTCTGGACGATTGCGGCATTGCTCATCTACGGCATCCCTTTCCTCAGCGACGTGCTAAGTGATTTGCTCAAGGGAGGATGGGAGTTCCTGCGGGAAGCAGCGATGGAGCGGCTTTGGGCCAAGGCCGGCCGATGGCTGTTGGGCCTGGCGTTCCTCACCTACGAGACGTTGGTTGTCATGGATGCAATCGGCAGCACCTTGGTCCGCCTGTTTATCACCGGGCGGCATTTGCTGCAGTGGACTACTGCTGCGCACACCATCCGTCTCTTCAAGAGGGAACGAAAGCTGGCATTGGCGTGGGTGCGCATGGGCAGTGCGGCAGTGCTCGCTCTGGGCTTCGCCGCGCTGCTCCTGTGGCGGAGGCCTGAGGCGCTGCCCATCGCTGCGCCGTTCCTCCTGGCCTGGCTGGCTTCACCACAGATTGCCCACTGGATCAGCAGGCCCGTGGTGCAAGAACCGGTGCAGCTCTCAGCCGAGCAACGACAGCAGTTGCGGTCCCTGGCGCGCCGCACATGGCTGTACTTCGAACACTTCGTGGGCCCGGATGACCATTGGCTGCCGCCGGATCACTATCAGGAGGACCCTGGGGGGCAGCACGCCCGTCGCACCTCGCCAACCAACATCGGTATGCAACTCCTCTCCACACTGGCTGCTTATGATATGGGCTACATCGGGCCTGCTGACCTGGCCTATCGGCTGCGGTTCACCTTCGACAACCTAGCGCAGATGGAGCGCTATCGGGGGCACTTCTTCAACTGGTATGACACGCGCGACCTGCGTGCACTGTCACCGCGCTACGTCTCCACTGTGGACAGCGGGAACCTGGCCGCGTGTCTGCTGGCGCTCAAGCGGGGCTGCCTGGACGTCCTAGAGCAACCCATCCCGCGGCGGCAGGCTCTTCACGGGCTGATCGATCAGCTGAACCTGCTGTCTGAGACCCTCGAGACCTCCCAGAGCCCGCAATCGGGGGTGGAATCTGCATGGCTGGAGCAGTTTCTTGATCAGATGCGCGAACAGCTGCTGGCGGTGGAAGGCAACCCGCTTGAATGGCGTTCTCTGCTGGCCGAACTGATCCGGTCGGACTGGCCGGAGTTCGAGCGTCGTCTGCGACAATTCCTCAAAGGCCGGGCAGAGGACTTGGACGTGAAGACCGTACGCGATCTGCGGACCTGGTCGGAGCTGACCCGTCGCCACCTGCACAATACCCTGCGTGACATCGACGGTCTGCTGCCGTGGCTGGAGCGGATGGGCGAGTCGCCGAAGCTGTTCACCCATAAGGACGAGGAAACACCCATCGGAATCGCCTGGAGGGCGCTTGTGGAGACATATGCGACAGAAGCTGGTGTCGCAACCGTGCCACAGATCTGCCAAGACGTACGCCAGCGCCTGGACGAAGTGCAAGGCCTTCTTCGCGAGCAGCCTGAGAATGCGGAAGTGCAAGAGGCGCTCGCCTGGTGCTCCGATCTGTTGAAAGAGATAGATTCCGCTGAGGAACGTGCCCGCGATATCGCCCACATCCTCGATGGTTTGGCAGCAGAGTCCGAAGAATACTTCCAGGCCATGGACTTTGAGTTCCTGTTCGACGACCGCCGTGAAGTGTTCCACATTGGTTACAACATCTCGGCAGCGCGGATGGACAAGAACTACTATGACCTGCTTGCCTCTGAGGCGCGTTTGGCCAGCCTCGTGGCCATTGCGAAAGGTGACGTCCCGAAGAGCCATTGGTTGCACCTGAGCCGTTCCTTCACCCTCGTCAACGGCACACGGGCGCTCCTGTCCTGGAGCGGAACGATGTTCGAGTACCTGATGCCACCGCTCCTCATGCACAGCTACCGTGGGACACTCTTGCAGCAAACCAACGCCGCTGTCATTGATCGGCAAATCGCCTACGGACATGAGCGAACCGTCCCTTGGGGCATCTCCGAGTCGGGTTACTATCGCTTCGACGCGGCGATGAACTACCAGTACCAGGCATTTGGCGTCCCTGGATTGGGCTTGAAGCGTGGTCTGGGTGAAGAGCTGGTAATCGCACCGTACGCCTCCCTACTCGCGTTGTCCCTACGACCGAAGGCTGTGATGGACAACCTGGCAGCCCTAATCGAGCAGGATATGCTGGGACGCTACGGCTTGTACGAGGCGATCGACTACACGGCATCGCACGTCCCGCCGGGACAGCAAAGAGCCATCGTCCGGTCCTACATGGCACACCATCAGGGCATGATCCTCCTGTCTATCGTGAACTACCTGCAAGGCCAGGGCATGGTACGGCGCTTCCACGCCGATCAGCGCATCCAGGCCACTGACCTGATCTTGCACGAGCAGATGCCAGCACAAGCCCCGGTTGAGTACCCCCATCCCGACGAGACGCAGGCCGCTCGCCCGGCGATGCCGCTGCCGACGGACTCGCCCTATCGCACTTCGATGCGCCTTCCCGTACCCGAGGTCTTCCTGCTCTCTAACGGGGGGGACACCACTCTGATCACTAGCGCTGGGGCTGGATGCACTCAGTGGAAGAAGCTGGCCCTGACACGCTGGCGCTCCGATACTAGCCTGGACAACTGGGGAAGCTGGATCTACGTTCAAGACCGAAGATCAGGCGCGTTGTGGTCAGCGGGCTACCAGCCCACTGGCGCTGCGCCGGAATGGGAAGAGGTCCTGTTCCACGCCTACAAAGTCGAGTTTCGCCGCAAGGACCAAGGTATCTCTTTGCGCATGGAGGTCACTGTGTCGCCTGATGACGACGTCGAGATCCGGCGCATTACCTTGACCAACGACAGCAGTCGACGGCGCAGGCTTTGGCTGAGCAGCTATGCGGAGGTGGCACTCATTCCGCAGGAGGCCGACCTTCACCACCAGGCCTTTGGCAAGCTCTTTGTGGTAAGCGAATATGTGCCAGAGTTGAACACACTTCTGTTTCGCCGTCGTGCGCGTTCTGCGGACGAGGAGCCCGTGTATCTGGGTCACCTGCTGGTCACGAGGGGTCGTCGCAAAGTGACCGGTGCCTATGAGACCGATCGGGCCCGCTTCCTCGGGCGTGGCCAGACGCCTCGCTCCCCGGCGGCGCTCAAGGAGGGCAAAGAGTTATCCGGCACGACCGGAGCGACGCTCGATCCGATTATGTGCATAGGTCAAAGCATTGACATCATGCCTCACACAACGGCTCAAGTGGCCTACGTCACCCTTGCCGCCACTTCGCGCGAGGATGCGCTGACCACGGCGCGTCGCTATCAGTCATGGCTCTCGGTGAGACGTGCCTTTGGACGAGCGCGTGATACTCACCGGGAGGAGTTGCGTGCATTGGACCTCAGCACAGCGGAGCTGGAGAGCATCCAGACGCTCCTTTCGATACTCCTGTATCCCCACGCAGCGTTGCGCGCCGATCCCGGGGTCCTGGTGGCCAATAGGCGGGGCCAACCTGGCCTGTGGCCCTACGCGATCTCAGGGGACTACCCGATCCTCATGGTGTGCATCGAGAGCCGTGATGAGGCTGAGCTACTGGATGAGGTGCTCCGCGCCCACTCATACTGGCGCAGGCGTCAGCTGAAGGTCGACTTGGTCATTCTCAACGAACGGGAGACTGGATACGCCGACGAGTTGCAAGGCTATGTGCACCGCTTGATTAGCCACACAGGTGGAGAGGCATGGTTAAACAGGCGCGGCGGCATCTTCGTGTTGCGTCTCGACCAGTTGAGTGAGGAAAGCCGCGTGCTGCTGCAGACGGCAGCGCGGGCCATCCTGCGCGGCGACGCGGGCTCTCTGGCTGATCAGGTGGCCAGGTTGGCAGAAGCCCCGGCGAGATTGCCGCGTTTTATTCCGACTCCGTCCAGCGAGAAGGTGGACGTGGTTGCCGAGCCTACACCAGCTCTGAAGAGGCCTGCGGGTCTGCTTTTCGACAACGGGTTGGGCGGATTCAGTGCAGACGGGCGTGAGTACGTGATCTACCTGGAGCGCGATCAGTGGACACCGGCTCCCTGGATCAACGTGATCGCCAATCCCGACTTTGGGTTCCTGGTCTCGGAATCTGGATCGGGGTATACCTGGGCCGAGAACAGCGGGGAGAACCGGCTCACGCCGTGGCGCAATGACCCGGTCAGCGACACACCGGGTGAGGCGCTCTACCTGCGGGATGAAGAGAGTGGTGAAGTCTGGTCGCCTACGCCGCTACCGGCACGTGAATCTGCTGCTTATTTGGTGCGCCATGGCGCTGGCTACTCTGTGTTCCACCACCACAGCCATGGACTGAAACAACGATTGCGACTTTTCACTGCCCCAGATGCTCCGGTCAAACTCATTCACTTGCGGCTGGAGAATTCGTGGAACCGCAATCGCCGCATCACTGCCACATACTACGCCGAGTGGGTGCTGGGCACGAACCGAGATTCAACACAGCAATATATCGTGCCGGAGTGTGACACGAATCACAACGTTCTGCTGGCCCGCAACACGTACAGCGAAGAGTTCCGTGAGCGCGTGGCTTTCCTTGCCGCAAATCAGCAACTCCACGGTCTGACTTGCGACCGAACCGAGTTCCTCGGACGTGAGGGAAGCATGGGCCGGCCCGCAGCACTTGCTCGCCTCGGGCTGTCCGCCAGGGTGGAGGCTGGCCTCGATCCTTGTGCTGCGCTACAGATCCACGTTGACCTCGCTCCCGCTGAGAGCAAAGACGTATTCTTCCTGCTAGGTCAGGGGGCGAATCGAGACGAAGCGCTGAAGTTGGTCGAGCACTACCAGGACCCGACCCAGATAGAAGCGGCCTGGAATGCTGTCAACAGTTTCTGGGGTCGCCTCCTTGGCACGGTCAAAGTCAAGACACCAGACGGCGCTATGAATCTGTTGCTGAACCGCTGGCTGCTTTACCAGGCACTCTCGTGCCGCGTTTGGGCACGGTCTGCGCTTTACCAGTCGAGCGGTGCATTCGGATTCCGCGACCAGTTACAGGATGTGATGGCTCTTACGCACGCCGCACCTGAGATTACCCGCGAACACATCCTGCGGGCGGCAGGGCATCAGTTCGAGGCTGGAGACGTGCTGCACTGGTGGCACCCGCCTTCTGGCCGCGGTGTGCGCACGCGCTACTCGGATGACCTACTGTGGCTTCCCTTCGTCACAGCCCACTATGTAGCTCAGACCGGTGATCACTCGATTGTTAGGGAGAAGGTTCCGTTCCGTATGGGGGCCCCCCTGAATTCAGGAGAAGTAGAACGCTATGGTCGCTACGAGATGACGAACAAGGCCTACGACCTCTACGAGCATTGCTGCCGTGCCCTGGAGAAAGGATGCACACAAGGGACACACGGCTTACCGCTAATGGGTAGCGGAGACTGGAACGACAGCATGAACCGCGTCGGCGTCAACGGGCGTGGCGAGAGTATCTGGTTAGGCTGGTTCGTGTGTGCAGTGCTTAAGCGCTTTGCTCCAATCTGTGAACTGATGGCAGACAAGGACCGAGCGGCTCGATATCGAGAGATGGCCCGACAGCTTAGCGAATCGCTCGAGGCTCACGGTTGGGACGGCAGTTGGTACCGCCGGGCATACTATGACGATGGTACGCCCTTGGGATCATCCAAGAACCTCGAATGCCAGATCGCGTCGATCGCCCAGTCATGGGCCGTCCTCTCTCAGACAGCAGATCCCCACCGCGCAGTCAGGGCGATGGAGTCACTGTGGGATCGCCTGGTGCACCAGGAAGACCGCCTTATGCTCCTGTTCTCCCCGCCCTTCGACAAGACAGACCGCGATGCGGGCTACATCAAGGGCTACCCGCCGGGCATCCGTGAGAACGGTGGCCAGTATACCCACGCTGCTCTGTGGGCAGTGTGGGCTTTTGTGATGCTGGGCCAGGGAGATCGCGCCGAGGCCCTGTTCCGCTTGCTCAATCCGATCCGCCAGAGCGCGACACCGGAAGACGTTGCTCGATACAAGGTAGAGCCCTACATAGTCGCCGCGGACGTCTACAGCAGCCCCAAGTATACCGGGCGCGGCGGCTGGACCTGGTATACAGGATCGGCAGGATGGATGTACCGCGTGGGAATCGAAGCCATTCTTGGCCTGCGACGGGTGGGGGATGCTCTACGCATCGAACCCTGCATTCCCAAAGACTGGTCAGGCTACAGCATCGAGTACCAGCACCGCGGGACCCTGTACCGCATCTCTGTGGCAAATCCCCAGGGCGTCAACCAGGGTGTGAAACAGGTCACGCTGGACGGAGAACGCTTGCCTAGCGGGGAAATCCCGCTGCTCCAAGACGGCAAGCGACACGAGATCCAGGTTCAGATGGGGTGACCGAGCAAAACGTTGCCGCAACTGCAGCGCCACACCAGGCAAGCTGGTGTCCAAAGTCGCTGTGACATTATCTTGTTGTCTGACCAAGGACTCTCGCTGCGCAAGACCACCGAACCAGTGCGTTCTAACAGTCGAATGGCGATGCGCCATATCCAGCGCTGCGAAGCCGAAGGGCTGCAGGGGCTGTTGCCCCGCCTAAGGCCGCGCTGGCTATCATTGCTACCGGAGTGGGAGGAGTTCCCCACTTCATCAAAGATGCCGAAAACGGAGTATTGGTTGACTATGGAGAACCGGCTCAGATTGCCGAGACCGTGGAAAGGCTTCTAGCGGATAACGAGTTAAGAAGCAGAATAGTCCAGAATGGAATACAGAGCGCAGAATCGCTTAGATGGAGCAAGATAGTTCCGCGAATACTGCAGGTCTACCAGAGGGCGAAAGCATGAGAGCAAAGATAAAGAGCCTTGTCCGGGAAAGCTGTGGTTTACCCAAGCGCATCTATCGCTTTCCGAGCGATAGATGCTACAGCCACGAGAGTCTACAGTACCCTGGTTGTAGAGTCACGGGGGCCTTCAAGGGCTTATTTGGGCCAAAGCAACCGCGTTTGCTTACGGGAGCACGGCCAGCTACAACTCGCCTTTGACCTCTCGTTCCAGTCTCTCAAAGAACTGCACCATGTACTTGTGACGGCCTACTGCTATAGCTCGTGCCGTTGCGGTGAAAAGCGAGTCCTCAAGCTGCGACAGCTTGAAAATAAACTCGTGCACCGGCGTGTGCTCAGCATCGGTCATATCTCCTCGCGCTTGTTCTACGCCGCGCTGGGCATAAGTGTGTGGAACTTGAGCCCACAGTTTCTGCGCGCAACGCCCGGCAATGGCATAAGCGCGTGCCACACCAATTGCGCCTATAGCGTCCAGCTTGTCAGCATCGTAGAGAATCCGCGCTTCCAACGTCTGCGGCACAGCCGAATTGCGGAAGCGATGAGTGGCGATGGCGTGGACTACGGCTTCCACTTTGTCCCTGGCATGCCCGGCCAGAATCTCGCGTGCCCGCTCCGCACCGGCCTCAGCATGGCAGGGTCCACCCTGATCCTCTGCGACACGTGCCACGTCGTGCAGCAGGACCGCAGCACGGACTACTTCCATGTCAGCCCCTTCTGCCTCACCAATGCGCTCAGCCAGCCTCAGGACTCTCAGTACGTGCTCAAAGTTGTGAGCTGCATCTTCGTCAGAGTAGTAAGATTGGGCTTCTTCGATCGTTATCATCACAGTCCCCTTTGATGGCGAGACAGGGCATAAGCTGCTGCACCCACTATGACACATTCACCCATAGCCAGCAGAGCCAGCATCCACGTAGCATCTATCCAGAATTGCACCGGGAACAACTGGATCAAGGTATCGGAGCAGGCAAACAGCCAGGAGTCCCCTTCAAAGAAAAGACGATGAAAGGCTGTGAAGAACAGATCAAAGTTGGTGTAGGCCAGGACGCCAATGGTAATCAGCAAGACGAGCAGGGCCAGACAACCCTGATATACCGCCAGCAGCGCGCCGCGCCGCTCCTGCGTGCCGCGCCAGGAAAAGGCGATTGCCAGGAAGCACAGCAAGGCGCATATCCTGTGCGCCCAGAAAGCTGCACGCAGCACAAACTTGACGTCCACCAGGTGTTTGATCTCACGCGCATTGTAGACGGCTAGCCCTTCAGATTGCAGACCCATTAGATAGTCTGCCTGCTTATTGGAACGCAGGTAATACAACGTGGCTTCAGCCAAGGATAACCGCTCGGCAGCGTCGTATGAGCCTGCGGGTGGAAAACGCGGCTTACCATATTCATAACGGATGAAAGCAGCTGTAGTCAATAGATACAAGTTGGACAGGAGCAGTAACAAAGGGATGCACAGTAAGAGCACGATTCTGACGCCCCTCAGAGTTGTGGAGTTCTTGCTCATGGAAGCGCCTCACGAACCGGCTGCCCCAGAAGGTAGCGGGCTCCGATGGCATGCACAATCTGCTCCACTGGGGCATGATCGTCACTTAATGTCTCCCTGTTCGGTGTGACGAACTCCCGTACGCGGCCTGTCGCGCGGGAGGCCACGTCGTTCAAGACAGGGTCAGTCAAGTTGGCAAGTCTGGCTGTGATGGTGGGCAACGCACTCGGCTGCCGCGAGGCGATTACGATGCTATTGAGGTCACTCAGCGTGTCCATAACGTATACACGCGGATAGACCGCTTTCAGGGTGCTGGCGATGGCGTCTACGAGCGTGTAATCGGTCTCTGTACGCGCCACGTTGATCGCGACGACGCCGTCTGGAGTCAGGTGGTCATGGACCTGGCGAAAGAACTCAACTGTGGTTAGTTGAAAAGGAATGTATGGAGGACGATAGGCGTCAATAATGATGACGTCGTAGAGTTGTGTGCTATGCGCGAGGTAATAGCGGCCATCCTCGACCACTATGCGCAGGTTGGGCATATTCAGGCCAAAGAAGCGCCGTCCCACATCAACGATTGCGGGGTCAATCTCTATTCCATCTATGGGGAGTGCTCCAAACACTGCACTGTATTGGCGTGCAGTGGTGCCTCCAGCGAGGCCAATCAGGCACAGGCTGCCCACAGGAGGCGAGAACTGCCGGCTCCTGAAGAAAGGGACGAGCAGAAAGTAGTCGTACACGTACCCGCTCAACACCTGCTGTGAACGGTAAGCCGACTGAATGCCCTCCCCCTCATTCAATTTGAGAGTGATCTCATCTCCATTTCTGATGACCTGGATATAGTTATATGAAGAATCAGTCTCATAGATCATGCCCTCAGTGGGCTTGATCGCCCCCAAGGGCAGGATTTGGAGTGCCAGGATGAAGGCCAACAGCAAAACATAGAGGAGCGCTCTGCGCCCAGCAGTCTGGAGCAAGCCAACGACGGCGATGGTCAATACGGCAAGTGAGATGGCAACGATTGTGCGTCGTGTGCCAAAATTGGGGATGAGCAGGAAAACCGGCGCAAAAGTCCCGACCAGGCTGCCGACAGTGGACAAGGCGTAAATACGGCCCGTCACGTTCCCGCTGGATGCCGTGTCTTTTACACTGAGGCGGACGGCGAACGGGAAGACGCAGCCCAGCAAGATAACAGGCACCGCGAACAGAGCCAGCACGCTCAATAAAGAACCGAGAACTGATCCGGCCTGATAACTGGCGAAGCCAACGACAGAGTAACGCAAGATAGGATGAGCGAGATAAGGCATCAGCCCAGTGGCGAAACCGGCCCAGGCTGTCAGTCGGTACAGCAGGCTCGCCTGCGGATAGCGATCAGCGAGGCGTCCACCAAGAACGTACCCCGTGGCAAGGTAGGCCAGCAGCAAGCCAATCAAGAGGCCCCAAACGGGCAGCGAGTTGCCAAAGTAAGGAGCCAGCAGACGGGAAGCGCACATCTCAATGCCCATCGTTGCCGCGCCCCCCACGAAGACCAGCAGGTATAGAACAAACCGTCTGCTACGCACCACACATCTTTCCTTGGTATTTACAGGGTACTGCGTCAAGCGCTAAGCTCAAGCACCCGTCTTCGTATCGTTCATCCCGCTCGACGGGACGATAATCCGACCAGCGAGGTTTAGCAATCCCGTCAAGCGCCGTTCGTCGCCTCAGTCCTGTCGTCCTGAGACAGGGCGAGCGACGCCGCCGAAGGGCCCCGCAGGGGGGCGACCTCTCGTCTTCCACGTCTTTGTCAGACGTGACAAAGGTGTCGAGAGACAAAGGAGGCACCCTGACGGGGAAGATGCTACGCGAGGACGAACGGTTGATGCACGAAGCAGTAGATAACGCAGCCGCAAATCAACATATGCCCCCTTCCCAGTATCTCTCTCCGTAGCCGCGATCAGCGCCAGCTGTCAGCGCGTATGATTTGATCCGCGTTGCCACAAACGACTCGCCGCCAAATAAGACGCCGAACTGTGAGCGGTAAAGGCGAATCGCGGCGATCTTGGCCTCCAGTTCCTCGCCGCTCAGTATCTGGACAGTGGGCAAGGGGGGAGAAGCCCACTGTTGAAGGGCCAAGATGAGCTTCTGACCGTCCTCTGCGTAAGGATAGTCCTCGTAGAACTGCACTTGGAATCCACCACTGCGCAACTTGAGCGCTGCCTGGAATACGAGTTGGTGATCTACGTGATGGCCGACAGCCAGGGGTGCGTAGATGAGCGTCACATCTGCTGGCAAGAATGTGGCCAACCGCATTGCCAACTCGTTAATCAAGTTGTGCTCTTCGCTCCGCACTTCACTAAACAAAGCTGCTTCGCTGGCATAGAAGAATTCGCTGCTGTCTCGATGGCGACGATAGATGCAATCCAGATAACTCCAATGCTGGTACTCGGCTCCCAAGTAAATCATGGCTGCTGCATCTTCACAACGTCGTCGCTCAACTGAGTCCATCGGCTGTCCCCAGCGGTGATGCTGCTCTACTGCAAATGGGGAGAGTGCATGATAGTCAGGCACACCAGCACAACAGGTGATGACCAATGGCCTGATACCGTGCCGCACCTGCTGGCGGATGAGGCCGCCACAGGAGAGAGCCGCATCGTCCAGATGCGGGGATAAGTAGACCGGCCTCATTTGGGGGTTGCGCATGTTCGAGTCTCAACCACAGGCATTGGACGCTTACCAGTATATCACCCTTCGCGGGAAAAGGCAAGGCAATCGGGTGTCTGTTTGCATAAACTCTTGCTTTTCTGTTTGCCGTCTTGTATAATTTCGACAGGGACAATGCTCGACGAAGGGGATGAGGTATTGCATCTACAACACATCTCTAACAACGTCTACTATCTGCCTGGAGCAAGCAACGTCGGTCTAATTGTCGGCGCAGGCCAGCGAGCGCTCCTGATTGATACGGGCGTTGGGCAGCGTTCTGGCCGACGGCTCCTGCAAATTCTGGAGGAACGAGGTCTTAGCCTGGCAGCCATCTTTAATACGCACTGCCACGGCGATCACGTAGGCGGTAATGCCTATCTCGTCAAGCACACCGGTGCCAAAGTGTACGCTCCTCTATATGACTCGATAGTGTTACAGTATCCAGTGTGGGGTGCGCTGTGCACGTTTGGCGGTGCCGATCCCATCGCCAAGTTGCGCCTTCCCCGCTTCGCCCCTCAGCCCTGTGCCGTTGATGCGATAGTGACTGAGGGCGAGATCGAGATCGCCGGAGTGACGATGCAGGTCGTACCTTTGCCTGGCCACACTGGCACCCACACTGGCTACATCGTGAGCGATGTTTTCTTCATTGGAGACATCCTGGCCGGAGAAGCAGAACTGGCCAATTCAGCCATTTCCTACGCCTACAGTGTTACCAAGCGGATGGAGAGCCTGGAGAAGCTTCGACACTACTCCTGCGCTTACTACGTCTTGGGGCATGGCGGGATCGAACGCGACATCTCTGCTCTTATTGAGCGTAACATTGATCGAGCGAAGAGAACTTTGGATTTTATCAAGGGATACCTCGCGGAGAATAGTGCCGACGTCGGCGAAATACTAAAGGCTGTCTGCAGGCACTATGGAATCGAAATACGCAACATCAAACAATTCTACTTCTGGTATCCTACGATCCATTCGTTCCTGAGCCATCTGAGCAACAGTGGTGCGATCACGTACCAAATCAAGGACAACCGACTTCTGTGGTGCACTGTAAAGGGAGGTGAGGGATGCTAGTCGTCAATGGAACCTTGTTGACATTTGGAGCGAATAATCGGATTATACGCGACGGTGCAATGCGCATTCAAGACGGCCTGATTTCCGACGTCTCCACTACCTCTGACTTGCGGGTCAGGTATCCAGGTGAAGAGGAACTCAATGCTGGCGGCAAGTTAGTTATGCCCGGCTTAATCTGCGCGCACACACATTTCTATGGTCTGTTTGCCAGGGGCATGAGTCTCCGGCAAGAAGCACCGGCGAACT
>Ga0315543_1003166_pt1 | contig 15033 bp, 9 predicted proteins | sample SalMarSW160210MG_2_FD_203098 | JGI IMG/M metagenome (GOLD analysis project Ga0315543, IMG submission 203098) | Salt marsh sediment microbial communities from the Plum Island Ecosystem LTER, Massachusetts, United States - Salt Marsh Sediment SW1601-210 ...
ATGGTACGTCTATGGCTGCTCCTTTTGTTTCAGGACTGGCAGCGCTTCTCATATCAGAGCGTCCGGATTGGACAAACGACCGAATAACCCAAAGAATTATAAGTACAGCTGATAATATTGATGATCTAAATCCTGATTATATTGGACAGCTTGGAGGAGGCCGGATAAATGCGGCAAGATGTTTAATAGACTGGATATCAAGGCTCTCTGGAGTTTCGAGATATGAAACTAGTCAAAAGATTTCTCAAGAAATCTATCAATCAGGAGCAAACGCTGTAATTTTGGCTAGATCAGATAATTTTTCTGATGCACTTGCAGGTGTAGCCGTCGCTTCTCAAAAAAATAGTCCCATCCTACTAACCAAGACTGATGTCCTCGTTCCAGAAGCAAGAGATGAAATTATTAGACTTAATCCAAGTAAAATATATATTTTAGGAGGGGAGAAAGCAATAAATAGTAATGTAGAAGAGGCAATATCTACTCTTGGTTTTGATACTGAGAGAATTGCTGGGATTAACCGTTATGAAACAGCAGTCGAAATTGCGGGTTATGTTTATAATTATCCTGCGGTTAGTTCAGTTTTTGTAACTTCAGGAGAGAATTTTCCCGATGCTTTGACTTCAGCTGTTCCTGCTCATAAAAATACCTCTCCTTTAGTATTAACTAAAAAAGATTCTCTTCCCGAGGCAACCTCAAGTTATTTGGGGGAGTTAACTAATCTTAATACTATCTACGTTATTGGCGGTGAAGACACAATTTCCCAAGAGGTTTTAAGAAAGTTAAGAAGATTGGCTTCCAGCGTAATTCGCATTTCTGGAGAGGACCGCTATGAAACTGCTACCAAGGTGGCTGAGAATTTTTTCTCAAATCCTTCTAGATTGATTATTAGCCGTGGCGATGAGTTTCCTGATGCTTTGTCTGGTGGGATTTTAGCCATCAAAAAAGATGCACCTATATTACTTACTTATCCTCAGTCTCTTTCAGAAAAAACTAGTCACTATATTAAAGAGGAATTTATTTACACAAAAGACCAAAGTGAAATTTATCTCTTGGGTGGGAAAAGTGCCATATCAGAAAATGTGAAACTAGAAGTAGAAAAAGAGATATTCTAATCGCTGATCAGTCGCTATGACTTAGCTGATAAAACTCTGAAAAACATGACTAAACATTATTATGTCTATATAATGACAAACCAGAGAAATACAGTCTTCTATACTGGCATTACCAGTAATTTACCAAGAAGAGTGTACGAACATAAAGAGAAACTGATCAAAGGATTTACTAAAAGATATAATATTAATAAACTAGCCTATTTAGAAGTATTTGATAACCCAGAAGAAGCAATTAGAAGAGAAAAACAAATAAAAGCAGGATCAAGAAATAAGAAGATAGTCTTAATCAAAAAGACGAATCTTGAATTTAAAGACTTGTATTCCGACCTTTAATACTTTCTCTTCCCCTGCTATTTTTCTCTCCTATGGTCATTGCGAGGAGCGAACATAGTGAGCGATGTGCCTGCACGCCGAAGTGCGTTACGGCACGCAGGCGTGGCAATCCCGTTAAGGTCTCAAGAAGTCTTTACATAAATGCAATGTCGTCTAAGTCTTCACGGGATTGCTTCGTCAGTCGCTATTGCTCCTTCCTCGCAATGACATTGTGTTAATTTTGACTAATTATCTCTACTTGATATACTATATAGTGTTAACCATGGAGAGCTAAACTTATGAATATGAAAATCAAGAAAATCTGGTTAATTATAATAATTTGTCTTATTGCCTCTATTTCGGTTGAGGGATTTATTTTATGGAGATTAGTTTGGCAGGAGAAAACCATAGAAGAAACTCAAGTCAAGCAAGATGTGCAGGGAGAAGAGACTTATGAGCCTCAGCCAGAAAAAGGCCAGACTGCTGGAGAAGAAATAGTAAAAGAAGAGACTCGAGAAGGTGAGGAACTAGAAGAGAAAAAGGCAGAGGATAGATCTACCGAAGGCGAAGAATCTGCTAGAAAAGAAACCCCTTCTTCTAAAAAAGAGGTACCGAAGAAGGAAGAGGAGAAGGAAACAGTTATTCCTTTTGAAATCCATCTCTCATCTCGTGTAGAAAGTAATTATGTTCGATTAGAATGGTTTGTGGGAGGAGATGAAGGTATTGGTATTGAAAGCTATAATATTTATAGAACAGATTCTCTTGAGAAAAGCTGGGAGACTTTAGGTATGACTACAACATTTAAACTTCCTTTCCGTTATATAGACTGGAACCCTATTTTGGGAAGGAGCTATTATTGTGTAAAGGGAGTTTATGAGGATGGGAAAGAGAGTAAATCATCGAATATAGTTGAGGTTAAGATTAAAATTGAAGAAGAGAAGTAAATATTGAATATTAGATATTGGATATTAAAAATATACTCCTCGCTTCGCTCGTCGTGAAATATAATAGAGATTGGAAATTAGAAATTTTTTCTACCCCACTTTAGTGGGGGTTAAGCACTGACTTTAGTCTGGTTTCTTCGACTCTCTTCTATACAAGAGGAGTCAACCGTTAACCGCTGTCAAGACAGAGTTGAAGAAGGATAACCGCTGTCAAGACAGCGTAGAACTTTCCAGCCTAAAGGCTGGGCCACATAGAAATAAAGTCTAGGTTGTGGTCTAGGCTTTAGCCTGGGAGAAGAATACAATGCAAAAAATATCAAATAGATTTCGATACACTTCGTGCTTTTATAGATCTATAAGCCTCCTATTAATTGGAAGCTTATTTGTATTATTTAGTCAATTTATTCTCTTTAGTAAAAATTTGCAGGTCTTGGCTGGAACATATTACAATAAAAATAATATTATTTCTGATGATGAATTTACTGATTATAACGCTATGAGCGAAGAAGAAATCCGCTTGTTTCTTTTAGACCCTTATCCAGATGATCAATCAAGAGCAGGTGGAACACTTAGTACACTTAGTAATTTTGTAGATATAGTAGATAATCAGTCAAAGGACGCGGCAGGGATTATTTATGATGCTTGTTCACGGTATAGGATCAATCCTAAAGTTATTTTAGCTACTTTAGAAAAAGAAGAATCACTTATAACTATGATTGACGATCCGACGGATGACTTAGGAGCTGATGTTTATGGTCTTCATTTAGGGGTAGCTATGGGCTATGGAATGACTAGCAGAAGCTATAATCAACGTACTGTCAAAGAAGGAGAACCTTTAGGTCATTGGTCCAAGGTTGATGAGCAGGGCTATCTTCACAACTATTGGACTGGTTATAGTAAAACGTATTCACCCGGTTATTATAATAATAACCATTGGGTAGATACTTGGGGGTTTGCTAAGCAAGTAGATTATGCTGCTTGGCAACTTAGGTATTATATGGACAATCCTCAGGGTATCGCTCGTTATGGTTGGGAAGTAGGAAAGTCTCATCAGGTTGATGACGGTAATATTATTCCAGCAAATGCAGCTACATCCTGTCTTTATATTTATACACCAAATATAGGAGGTAATTACTTATTTTGGGACATTTATAATAATTGGTTTACCTGGCGATCACTTTCTAAGCGTCTTTCCGGACCAAATAGATATAAAACTTCAACTGCTGTATCTAGGGAAATGTTTGCTTCCAAAACCTCAAGTGTAGTTTTGGTGACAGGTTTAGATTTTGCTGATGGACTTTCTGGCACATCTCTTGCTGCAAAGACAAATGGTTCTCTTTTATTCGCCAAAAAGGGTAGTCTTGTTCAAACAACAGAAAACGAAATCAGAAGATTAAATCCAGATAAAGTTTACATTTTAGGAGGAACAAGAGTGGTTAAAGATAGTATTAAAAATGAAATTTCGAGCTTAGGTTATCAAGTTGAAAGAATTGCAGGATTGAATCGATATGATACAGCAGTAAAAGTGGCAAAGATAGTTTATCCTGATTCAACTAGCATCAATACTGTCTTTATAGCTTCTGGTCAAGACTTTCCAGATGCTTTGGCCTCGGCTCCAGCTAGCTATAAAAATAATGCTCCACTCTTGCTAACCAAAAAAGATGGTGTTCCTAGAGCAACTGAAGACTATTTAAAAACTCTTCCCAATCTTTCAACTATTTATATAATTGGTGGTTGGCAAGTTATTTCTGATAGTGTGAGCGCAGATTTAACTGGTTTTGCTTACAATGTCATTCGAATAGCTGGAGTAAATCGTTTTGATACGGCTATCCAGATAGCTAAAACTTTCTATGCTAATCCGGCCCAGGTAGTTTTGGTTTCAGGTGAAGATTTCCCTGATGCACTTTCCGGCGGACAATTAGCAATAAACAAAAATACTCCTTTAATCTTGACTCAACCCTCATCTTTTCCTTCTGAATGCAAAACGTACATTCAAGAATATAGTACCATTGGTGCAGATACTATTTATATTTTGGGAGGGGAGGCAGTTATATCTGATGATGTGAAGGGAGAGGTAGAGAAGGTAATAGCGGCATTATAATTGATAAATGATGTTGTTGATTGCTGATTGTTGATTGCTAAAGTTGTATTGCTCCATTGCCCCATTGTTCTATTGTTAAAATGGAAATTGGGAAATTAAGAAATTAGAAATTTAATATTGAATATTAGATATTGGATATTGGGGAATTGTTGATTGTTGATTGTTATCTTACTAACTTGTTGGTCCTGTCGCTATTTGTCATTCTGAGCGGAGCGAAGAATCTCCCAGCTTATCTGGGAAGGATTCTGAAACGATCTCAAACAAGTTGAGAGATCCTTCGTCAGTCGCTTATGCTCCTTCCTCAGGATGACACAATGTGTCAGTTATTCTTCAAGCCCTGTCTGCCGACAGGCAGGGAGCGAAGGCGAGTCGAGAAGCAGATCTTGATTATGCTTGAATAAGAGCGAAAAGATATGGAATGACAGCCCTTGGGCTGTTATTTTGTAGCATTTTGGAACATTTAATAAAGAGCACAAGGGAACTTAAGGGAACATAAGTGGACAGATGTTGACAATTTATATATTATTGTTAAAATAAGAATAGGAAAAATATTAGATATTAGATATTGAATATTAGGGAATGCTGATTGCTAATTGTTGATTGATAAAAGAAATAAATAGAAATATGCTCGCTTCGCTCGCGAAATTATGATATTAAGAAATTGCTGATTGTTGATTGTTAATTGCTGCCTTGTTAAATTGTTTACTGCTATCTGTCTGTTTGTGTAAATTTGTGTTCCTATTTGTGTTAATCTGTGTTTTTATGAAAGAATATTTAACCGCAAAACAAGTTGCTGAGATTCTAAAACTTCATCCTAAAACTGTTTATCGTTATATTAGAGAAGGATATCTTCCAGCTGTCAAAATGAGAAGAATAGTCCGAATTAGCCAGGAGGATGTGGAAAAGTTTATAAATAGAGAAAAAGTGTCAAAAAAGTCGAAACCGAAGAATTTACCAGTAGAAAAATAACTAGATAGTCCAATAGTTTTATAGCTATTAAGCCATAAAGCTATCAAGCCATTTTTGTCTATCAAGCTATTTTTTATTTTGACTAAATTTTTATTCCACGGTACAATTGAGTTGATCACGAATATAATCGCGAATTTGCTCACAAATATTCACTAATTCGAATTGGTAAGAAAGGACTATTTTTCTTCTCTAACTGACTTTCTTGCCCGCCGAAGCAAAAAGCGTAGGCGGGAGTCAGGATTGGTATCATCCCAGCCTAAAGGCTAGGCCACAAAGAAAGAACCCCCACTAAAGTGGGGTAGAAATAGTTTCTACCTGACTTTAGTCAGAGGGAAAAGAAAGCCTTCCCACTAAAGTGGGGAAGAAATTACAAACTGTAACGTTTTTTAATTTTATTCGTTATAAAGAGTAGTTCTATATAATGTTTAACCCTTTTGCGAGAAAGAAAAAACCTGGGAATACAAAGAAAGAGAGCTTGAGAATTGTTGATTTAGTAGAGAGATCTAAAGAAAACGATGAGGATGCTTTTGGTGAGTTATATAGTTTATATGTAGATTCTATTTATCGTTATATTTACATCAAAATAAAAGTCTCACACGAAGCAGAAGATTTGGTTCAGCAAGTGTTTTTAAAAGCCTGGTCGTCTATCAAAACATTCAAATATGAGAAATTTCCCTTTTCTAGCTGGCTTTACAGAATAGCTCATAATCAGGTTATAGATTATTACCGAAGCAGGAAAAAAAGTAATTTATCTATAAAAGAAGAAATAATTGTCGATAGATCAAATAATCCAGCTATATCTCAAGACCAGAAGTCTGATAAGAGAGAGCTAGAACGAGCTATAAGGAATCTTCCAGAAAATCAACAGCAAGTGATAATCCTAAAATTTATAGAAGAGCTGGATAACAAAGAAATAGCTAAGATAATAGGGAAATCAGAGGGAGCGATAAGAGTGCTTCAGTATAGGGCGTTGAAAGCATTGAGGGAAATATTGAATAATTATTAATTGCTAATTCACGAATATAATCACGAATTTGTTCATGAATACTCACTAATTCAAATTGGTAAGAAAGACCCTCCCACTAAAGTGGGGTAGAAAACAAAGATGGAAATAACCTCCCGCTAAAGTGGGGTAGAAATAATAACATAAGTATTATGTCCAAACAATTTTCTACAATTTTAGATAAATGTATAAGTGATTTAAGAGAAGGAAAAAGTCTTGAGGATTGTCTTAAGAATTATCCTAAATCTAGAGGTGAGTTAAAACCTTTACTCAAGATGATGGATAATTTAAGAGCATCTCAAACCCCTTCTCTTTCTTTTATTAAAAAAGCTGAATTAAAAGAAGAATTATTAAGTAGCGTCCGAAAGGCCAAATCCGAACAACTTGCGGCTAGAGAGCCGAAATTAGGGTTTAACTGGAACCAGATTCATTTTGCTAAGCCTGCGCTTGTGACTATAGGAATTACAGTTTTTTTGATAATTTCTGGGGTACTTGTCTATGCTTCAAGTTCTAGTTCACCTTCAAGCCCTTTATATCCTGTTAAAATGGCTGTGGAAAAAGTACGTTTAGCCTTAATTTCTAATTCTGGACAGAAAGCTGAACTTCATCTGAGATTTGCTGAACAGAAAGTAGAGGAGATAGAAAGGATTGCTAAGAGCGATAAAAATGTTGAGCTGAAATTAAATGAAGTAAAAAATAATTATCAGGAAAATATTATTCAAGCTACCCAGATTGCTATTTCTAGAAAGGACCCTAAGCTTCTTGAAGATTGCCAAAAATCTATATCCCAAAACCAAATTGCTTTGAAGAAGATTCAAACTAAGCTTCCTAAAGAAGATAAAGGAGGCAAAGAAGATAAAGTATCAGTTGATGGGCCTATTGAGTCAGCCCTGACTGCTTCTGAAGAACAGGAAAACCAAATTCTCAGTCTTCAAAAATCTCCCCAATTTAAGGCTCAAGAACAAATTGAGGAGCTAGATAAACTAGTTGCCAGCTTGGCTATAGACGTGGAAAAAGATAAAGACTCGATTTCTGGAGATGATGTGGAAAATAACCTAGAAAAGTGCCAAAATAATCTAAAAAAAGCTAAAGAGCTTTATGAGAGAGAAGAGTATGAAGAAGCTTTAAATATTACCCAAGAGACTAAAATATTAGTCAATCAGACTCAGTATTTATTAACCCTTGTTGTAATACTCAAGCAAGATAAAAATTTGGTTAAGGATATTTCAGAAAAGGTTTCTAAGATGACTTCAGACGAAGATGTTGATGAAATAAAAACTAAATTAGAACAAGCAAAAACAAGTTTAGATAAAGTATCTGCTCTTTTAGAGAAAGGCGAATTTGTTCAAGCAGAATCGGTCTTAAAAGAAGGGGAAGGATATATTAATCAGGTGCGGGAGATGATGATTGAATAATTGCTACATTGTTATACTATAGTCATTGCGAGCCCCGATTTATCGGGGCGTGGCAATCCCGTTAAGTCATAGAAGTTCCTCCCTAAAATATAATGTCGTCTAAGTCTTCACGGGATTGCTTCGTCGCTAAAGCTCCTCGCAATGACATGTAGATTTGACAACCTTTTCTTCTTGATCTATCCTAAAGGATAACAGTAAACAGTGACTGATATTTAAAACCTAGAACAAAGATGGCCTATTAAATATTGCTGATTGCTGATTGTCAATTGTTGATTCACGAATATAATCACGAATTTGCTCACGAATACTCACTAATTCGAATTGGTGAGAAAGACCTTCCCACTAAAGTGGGGTAGAAATATTATTGAATTAAGGAAAAAAATATAGTTTATCAACTTAATATGGAAGGGGGTGAAAAAATTAAAAATTATGAAAAGATTTAAAAAAAGTTTGTCCGTTTTGATTGCCGTGACAATGATTGTTTGGAGTTTAGGTGTGCCTTTGGCTACTCTTTTGCCAGTAGCAAATGCTGCAGTAACTTCATCTCGTCTTTCTGGTGCTGACCGCTATGCCACAGCTGTAGCCATCTCTCTAGAGATGTATCCAGCTGGCACTGCTTCAGCAGTTTTAGCAACTGGTGAGAATTATCCTGATGCTCTAGCCGGAGTGGAACTTGCTGATTATGTCGGCGGTCCACTTTTGCTAACTCAGAAGAATTCTCTTACCACAGCTACCAAAGACGAACTTGCTAGTCTTGCAGCAACCACTGTCTATTTATTAGGTGGTACTTCAGCCATTTCTTCAAGCGTAGAGACTACGCTTTCAGGACTTGGTTATACTGTAACAAGACTATCTGGCGCTGATCGTTATGCAACAGCCGTTGAAATTGCTAAGCAAGCATATACTGCTTCTTCAGTAACTACTGCCTTTGTGGCAACTGGGTTAAATTTCCCAGATGCGCTTGCGGCAGCTGGTGCGGCTCGAGCAAATTCAGCTCCGCTTCTATTGGTCAAAGAGAACTCCATTCCTTCAGCAACTGCCAATTATTTAGCAACCCTGACCAGTCTTTCCAATATTTACGTTATTGGTGGGACAGCGGTCGTTAGTTCTTCCGTTGCTACTAGTCTTGGTAGTTATGGCACTGTAACTCGTGTCTCGGGAGCAAACCGATATGCTACAGCCACTGAGGTAGCAAAGCAGTTCTATACTGCTTCTAGTCTAACCGAAGTGATTACGGCTACCGGTGAAAACTTCCCAGATGCGCTTGCTGGTGGAGTATTGTCAGCTAAGAATGGTGTACCAATAGTTTTAGCTAAGGCTAATAGCCTTCCTTCAGAGACTTCCACTTATCTTAATACTTGCAGTAATGTAACTTCCTCCTATATTCTAGGTGGAACTGCGGTTGTTTCTGATTCAGTAGTAAGCTCTGTTGCGAGCGCTATTGGTGGCGCTGTTCCAGGAGCTGGTGTGAGTGTTACTTTAAGCGCGTCTACTCCTGCAGCTGCTAATATAATCCAAGGCTCAGCTAACAATGAATATACCAAGATTGACTTTAAAGCGGGAAGCGATGCGGCAACTGTGACTTCAATTACAGTTACTGCAACTGGAAGCGCTAGAGATGGTAACTTAGATCTAGCCTCAATTAAGCTTTATGATGGTGGTGATATGCTGGGCATGAGCCAGGTATTATCTAATTGGAAAGTAACCTTTACTGGTCTTTCAATAGATATTGCGGCTAACACAACCAAGACATTAACCATCCAAGCTAATATTAATGCGGCTGGTGTAATTACCTCTAATGCTTCCTTAGGTATTAATGCGGCGGCTGATATTGGCGGAGTTACAGCTTCCGGTAGTTTCCCAGTTGTGGGTAAATATATGACCATAGTTGCTGGAAATATCGGAGCTCTAACAGCAGATAGACATGCTTCTGCTCCTGCTACAGGAGGAAACTTAACGGCAGGTGATACAGATAAAATAATGGCCAAATGGTTGTTCTCAGAAGTCTCTTCAAATGAAGATGTTACTATTGATAAGATTTCCTTGAGACAAACGCAAACAGCTGTTGATTCTGACTTGGCTAATTTAAAGCTTTATGCAGGAACAGATCTAACCAATCCAATAGGTACGGCTACTCTGACGAATGATGTAGCTGCCTTCACCCTAACTACTCCTGTAAATATTGCTAAAGGTATGACCGAAGCTATTACTTTAAAAGGTGATGTGGTTGCTGGTTCAGGAAGACTAGTCTTCTTCTCTGTGTTTAATGCTGACTACATTGAAGCTACTGGTGATTCAAGTGGGGTTGGTATAACCACTGCTGCTGGAGTACTTCCTGGTGCTTTCCCGGTAGATGGTACGGCTGCTGGTGCAAACTGGCTTATTAATCCCGGTAATTTGACTGTAGCAGTTAATTCCCAGACTCCAACCGGAAATGTGGTTGTTAGTACTAGTTATCAAGATATGGCTAAATTTGACCTTACTGCTACTGGTGAACAAATAAGGGTTACCCAAATAGTAATTAATGTTGCTACTAGTGCTGGTACTCCTATCACTAACGTTAGTAGACTTGCCTTGTACGATGGAGAGGCGATAGTTGGTACGAGTATGCCTACTACGGCTGCTGCCACTGTTACTTTTGCTAACCTTAACTGGATGCTTCAACCAAGCACTACCCCAACTGTGCTTACAGTTAAGGCTATAGCGATTGCGACTGGTGCTGGAAATACCGTAACTCTAAGTATTCAAGCTAATAATGTGACTTATGATACTGTAACTACAAATACCATAGGTAATACTGTACCTGGAGCGGCTCAGACTGCTGCTGCAAGACCGATTCTAGCAAATGGTGTTTTGGCTGTTTCTGGAGTAACTTCTGTTCCAGTTACCCCAGTACCTAATGGTCTAGAAGATAGCCAAACAGCTGTTCCATTCTTAGACTTTGATGTTCAGGCAACTAATGAGGATATTAATCTTGACACAGTACTTATTACTGCTACAAGTCTTTCCGGAGCTGGCGCATTTAGTAATGCCAATAATATCTTAGCTAATGCTAAGTTATATGACATTACAGATGGCTCAGAGACCTTAATTGCTGGTCCAGTTCAGTTTGCTGTTGCCACAGGTATTGCTACCTTTGACAACACTGTGCCTCTATTTGGCGCTGGAATTGAAATTCCTAAAGGTACTGCTCCTACTAAGACCTTAAGAGTTAAGGCAGATGTTAGAAGTACTGCGCCAACTAATTATGCTGCTGGAACCTTTGCAGCTGCAGCTGACCTTGATGTTGGTCTTAATACTGCTCCTATACCTCTTGGTGGTAAGGTTCTCGGTTTCGCAGATCTAGCTAATCCTGGTGTTTATGATGCCGGTGAACCCGTATATCTAGCTACTGCAATTCCTGGTAATGTACTTGCTACTGATATTCGTATAACCCCAGCTACTTTTGCTGGAGTAACTTATCCAGCTGGTTCGATTGCAGTTGCTGGTGATAATGATCTTGGTCAGGCAATGACAGCGGTTGCTGGGATAGTTGATCCTGAATATATAGACCTTGACGCAAGTGGTACTTATACACCCGGCGATCTTGCTTATGATGATGTTGACACAGGTAGCGATGTTGATGCTCTTACTGAATTACGTCTAACTGGTGTCCCAGTAACTGTTCACCTTGATATAGCTAATGTTTTAGCTAATATTCAGGGAACAGGTAAGCTCTCTGGAGCTACTCCTATTAATGGTGGTTCTCTTGTAACTGGTCAGACCATGACCGTTAACAGCACTAGGTTGATTGTCACTATGCTACCAAGCGTAGATGATGCAAATTTAGATGGTAAGTTAGATTCTCGCACAATGAACAGTGAAATTGCAAGAATGAAGCTTACAGCTTCATCTGGTGGTGGCATTATAACTGTTACTGCTATGCAGATTGAAGACTTCATGAGTCACTTTGCCAATGGTCTTGCTCATACTTGGCAGATTGTTAATGCTTCAACTACTACAGTTTACGGTCAAATTGACTTGGCAGCTGGTATTGCTGCGGGTCGCCTAGACTTTACTGGCGCTTATGGCACAGGTTCTATTCCTTCATGGCTAGCTAATATCCCTGTTCCTGATGGTGGTTCAGTAACTCTTAGTATTCGTGGAGATGTAACTACTACGGCTGCTTTGCCAAATGGCTATCCAGTTGGTACTACCTTAAGACTAGGTCTTAATAGAACAGCCCCTTACTACATTGTTGCTCAGAATAATGCCGCTAATCCTGCTCCTGTTTCTGCTAGTGTAGATACATCTGTTGACGAATGGCCACTCAGGGGAGATCAACTTCTCATGCCTTAGTTATTCGTCTTGAGAGTTTCACGTTTTGATGGTAGCGTTTTAAAACCATCTATAAGTAGAAAGAATGCGCTAAAGGTATTCTTTCTCCTTAGCAAAAATCCCGGTTGATTTTTCAGCCGGGTTTTTGTTTTTTCCTTGACATAATAAATTTTATTTGGTAGGTTAGAAGAAAGAGAAATTGGGAAATTAGAAATTAAGAAATTGGAAATTGAGGAATTAGGAGGTTAAAAAATGGGAGGTTATATCCGATTAGGAAACCTAGAAGTATACAGAATATCTGTAGAATTAAGCAGAAAAGGATGGAAAATATATAGCCAAATGAACTGGGAGCGAAAGAGGATAATAGGTGATCAGTTTATTAGAGCCGTGGATTCTATTGGAGCTAATGTTGCTGAAGGTTATGGAAGATTTCATTATCTAGATAAAATAAAGTTTTACTACAATGCTCGGGCTTCTCTTCTGGAAGCAAAACACTGGGTTCTCCTCTTAAAAGAGAGGGAAATTATTTCTCAAGAGATTTTCCAAGATCTTATTCAGGGTTTAAACAATCTTCATCAAAAATTAAATGTTTTTATCAGAAGCTCTCGGCATTAGAAGAGAAATTAGAAATTAGGAAATTGAGAAATTGGAAATTGGAAATTGGAAAATTAATTTCTAATTTCGCGAGGGCTCGCAAGCCCGAGCTAATTTCTTAATTTCTGTTAACTTTTAGATATACCCTAACTATTATTCATCTATTCATCTTTAAATTTGAGGAGGAGAGTATAACATGAATCTAATAAAAAAACCTCTTTATCTAATTCTAGCTATAATCATAGCGACTAGTTTTTTGTTTAGCTCACATGTAGCTTGGGCAGCTCAACCAACTATGCCGTCTTATGTTACAGCTGATACTAATTTTAATGGAAAAATAGATAAAATCACTATCACCTTTAGCGAGAATGTAAATATCGTTGACGGAGGGGGAGCAGGGGATGGATTTCTAGGGCTCACTGTCACTGGTTACACAATAGCTAATCAAAATTACGCAGCTACTAATGTAGCCACAATGGATCTGATACTTACAGAAAGTGCCAATCCTGATACAGGTGCTACGCCAAATGTTACTTATAATACTGGGACAGGAGCAACAATTAAAGATGCAGCTGCTGCAGAGATGGCTGATGGCGCTAGTGTGGCTATAAAAAATGACGGAGCAAGACCGGTTATAGTTTCAACTGCGCCTGCCTATTTATCAACAAATATCAGTCCTGATAGATGCGTGGAAGTTTTTTTTAGCGAAGCAATGAGTATTAATACAGTAACTAAAACCTGTACTCCTGACCCGGGCGGATGGTCAAACACAACTTGGGAACTTGCAAACACTAAAGCGGTTTTTTTCCATTCCTCAAGTCCGTTTAATTCCCAAATTATAACTTTCAAGATTACAGATGGAAGAGATCCGACTGGCAATGTTTTAGCTTCTGGGCCTGTGCCTAATCCTTGGACATTTCAAGTCTCGCTTGAAAATGGAGAAATAATTGATTCTGGAGGAGGCACGGTTTCTCCTTCTGATGGAAAAGTCCAGATAGATTTTCCGGCTGGAGCAGTTGAGAATTCAACTACTGTTACAATCCAAACTGAAACTGATTATCCCCAGTTGCCGAGTGGTTATTTTATAGCCGGAGATGAAGTTTATGATTTTCAGGCTGTATCTGGAGGAAGCGCAGTAACTACTTTTAATGAGCCAGTTAGTTTGACTTTTACTTATGAAGATCAAGATATAGCAGGACTTAATGAATCAAGCCTTAAGATTTATTATTGGGATGAAGTTTCTTCGGGCTGGGTGGCTCTTTCTGACTCTAGTGTTAATACAGCCACTAATACTGTTACAGCTACAACCACCCATTTTACTTATTTTGGAGTATTGGGTGAAGCTACTTCTTTGGTTGAGATCAAGCGTATTTGGGGAGATGATCGTTATAAAACAGCAATTGAAGTTTCTAAAGAAATGTATAGTACTGCTTCATCGGCTGTGCTAACAAGTGGTGAAAATTATCCAGATGCTTTGTCTAGCGCAGGTTTAGCAGATAGTGTTTCCGGGCCTTTGCTTTTAACTAATTCAAATAGTTTAACTTCTGATACTTTAGATGAACTTTCTAGATTAGGAGTAAGTACGGTTTATATTGTTGGAGGGGTCAATGCCGTATCATTAAACGTAGAGTCTACACTTAGCAGTTTAGGTTACAGTGTGACTAGAATTTCAGGTACTGATCGTTATGATACAGCTCAAAAAGTTTCTGATTGGATTTACGATGAGAGTACAGTTAGCGGAGCAGTTATTGTCAGTGGAGAAGACTTTCCTGATGCTTTATCCGCTTCATGTCCGGCAGCGCTTGTGAGCTATCCTTTGCTCTTTGTTAAAAAAGATTCTATTCCTCAATCTACAAAAGACTATCTTTCAAGATTAACTTCGCCTAGTACGGTTAACATTGTTATTACTGGAGGAGCTAGTGTCATTTCAGAAAATGTAGCCCAAAGCTTAAATACTTATGGTACAGTCTCTAGAATAAGCGGAAATGATCGCTACGCTACAGCTATTCAAGTAGCTGAACAGTTTAGCTCTTCTGATAGATTGGTTATTTCAACTGGGGAGGATTTTCCAGATGCTCTAGTTGGTGGGGTATTAGCTATTTATTACGGCGGGCCAGTGATTTTAGTAAAAGAAGATTCAATACCTTCAGATGCTAATACGTATATCCAAAGTAGAGACTGGGAAGGTGTGCATATTATTGGAGGAACAAATGTTATTTCTAGTTCGGTGGAGGATGAGGTTGAGTCACTATTATCCTCCTAGCAC
>Ga0315543_1003168_pt1 | contig 15028 bp, 10 predicted proteins | sample SalMarSW160210MG_2_FD_203098 | JGI IMG/M metagenome (GOLD analysis project Ga0315543, IMG submission 203098) | Salt marsh sediment microbial communities from the Plum Island Ecosystem LTER, Massachusetts, United States - Salt Marsh Sediment SW1601-210 ...
TTGCATCAGGTCCGGCATCGACAAACTCGGGGATGTTCGCGGCTCTGTCCGGGGCGGTAAAGTGTTCCAGCAGGACGGCAGGGCTGCTGTTTCCCTGCTGGTCAATATGGGTCAGGGCCAGTTGTGTGTAATCCGAATAGGCTTTTGATGAAAACACGAGCCACTTGCCGTTGGGCGAGAAGCTGTGCCATGAGTTCATGCGGCTTGTATTGGCGCGCAGTCTTCTGGGCTTGCCTCCCTCGGCCGGCATGATGTAAAGCTCGCTGTCGGGCTGAAGCAGCATATAGCTTTTGGCTTTGCAGAACACGATCCATTTGCCGTCGGGCGAGTATTTCGCGAAAAAATTGCTCATGCCGTTATTGGAGGCCCCCTCGATCGGCTCCGGTTTGCCGCCCTTTCCTTCATTGAAGGGGATTCTGTACAAGTCGAATAAAAATGGCTTTCCGTCCTCGGTGAATTCCCTGCATTCTTTTCGAGTCAAAAGCACTTTGCCTTTGCCTTCGGTATCCTTGAGGTTATACGCTTTGGCTCTGGCAAAAACGATATACTTACCGTTGGGGCTCCACGCCGGATTGCTCTGGACGTATTTCGGATCATCGGCGCCGGGTAGTGACTCAAATGTTCGTGTCTGTCTGTTGTATGTGCAAAGTATGCCTTTGACGGGGAAGAAAAGCTGAGAGAATGCAAGAGGCGGCATCGGGACGAAGACGGACTTGTCCTTTACGGTACTGACGACAAACCTGCCGTCGGGGGAGACCTGAGAGAGCAAGCCGAAGGTTTGTTCCCCATCCTCCTTCCTGTAGTCGTTCCACGTGATGATATCGCTCGTCGCGAGGATCATTTCTTCCGCGGTGCGTGTGATGACGTACGAACCCTTGCTGTTGGCATAATCCACGTCCATCGCGAGGATCTCGCCGCGTTCGGAAAAGGAGTGACAGTTTCCGCAGACCGGCATATTCTCCAGGACGATTGGAGGCTGCTCTGGCGAGGAGATGTCACCGAAACGCCATCGAATGAGCGAGGGATCTTTGACGGCGTCGACAAAGGGAAGGTTTACTTCCCGGTAGAATAGCGGCGCGCCGACCGGGTCTTCGGATGTTCTGATTTTGATGCGGCCGGCCGAGGCGATTTTCGCAGTTGACAGCTTCTTGACACCCAAAATAGTCACCCGGGCATCCTTCTCCCGGGACCGCTTCTTTATATTCTGCCATTGCTGGCGCTCGGGGGTCCACCTGGATTCATTTCTAAGGACATTTATATTGCCCTGGTCGTCCTGAAAATCGATGCTGATGAGCCACATGTCGGAGCCGGAATTGTCATTCCAGCGAAATGTGGGTGGCACAATTTCAGGGGGAAAAAGTGTCTCATCCAGCGGGTAGCTAATCATCAGCCTGCTGTATTCGGCATCTTCCTGATAATGTGCTGATATATCTTCTGCCCGGAGCGGGCGTTCTTCAGACGTGGTTAGTAAGATTATCACAACAATGATGGCTGTTGCACTGATACCGACAATGAGATATTTGACCGATTTGCGCATCGATTCTCTTATCGTTAATCGTTCAAAAGTAGTTAGTCGTTTTGCTCGAAACATACGTCGTTTTACGCAAATCGAGCAAATACAATATTTTAAATATCGTAGATAGAAAAATCAAGCTTAAGCTTAAGGTGTAGTTTTCTCACAAATAAGGCTCTGTGGCGTGAAATACCATATTATCGGGCCTGAGTGGCGCATCCTTTCGGATTTTGAATGTTTGCGGTACGTCATAAAAAATAATAAAAAAAGTACAAAATCGTAACAGAACGGTAACATTTAGACGGCATAATTGTTCCTGTAAAAGTGATTGTTTTTTTGTTAATCTATTTGAAAGGAACATGATTATGGAAAGGTACAAGAGCATTAAAATCATTTTGTTGTTGGTTGTTGCTCTGATCGCGCCGGCCGCTCTGGCCAAATCAGCAAGTGAGCTGCTGCAGGAAGGCCTCTACGCCGAGGAGGTCGACGGCGATCTCGATGCGGCGATCAGGATCTATGCGCAAGTCATCGAAGACAGCTCGGCGCAAAGGTCTCATGTCGCTCAGGCCATGTATCGGCAGGGAATGTGTTACATGAAGAAGCAGCAGGAACAGCAGGCCAAGCTGGTTTTTGAAGGACTTCTCGCCGACTATAGCGACCAGACCAAGATCATCAGCAAGGTCAAACCCCTGCTGCAGGAGCTTAGCAATGCCGACCCGGCGGCTCTGATGCCGCCAGAGACCTTGGCTTACATAGAAATTGGCAGCCCCGGTAAACAAGTTGACACCATTCTTAACATGCTCAAAGGAACTCCCCTCGAAAATCCTCTTGCAGCGATCGGCGGCGCACCTCAAGGCGGCGCGTCACCCGGGAACATTGTGGCGGGTTTTCTGAATCCCAATATGATGGCCGAATTCAAGAAGATACGCGGTATGGGAATAGGCATTACCGGTATTGATCAGGATAATCCGCCGGTTGTCGTAGTGTTGTTTCCCGGAAAGAGCGATGCCCTGAGGGGATTAGTCATGGGAGCGCTCGTTGTGTTGGGCAAACCCATCGAAGCCATAGAAGGCATGCAATGTGTAGAGTTTCCCGACGGAGGGGGTGCTGCATACGATGATACTGTAGTTATACTGGCCAGCCCGCTGGCGTACACGGAGGGGCAATTGACATGGTCCGTGAAACAATACAAGGGTGTCACCAACAAGCCGACACTCGCTTCGAGCAATAAATCATTTGCCAAGGTTAACAAGAAAGACCGCCAGGAAAATGCCTTGACTATTTGGGCGAACTTCGATCAGTTGTACGCGGCTCTCAAAGAAACGTTTCCTGATGGAGAGCTGCCCGAACATATGCGTGCCGCTGATGGTATTGGCGATTTCAAAAATGTCGACGATTTGATCGCCTCTTTTTCCATTCAGGAAAACGGCATAGCACTCGAAGCAAATGTAGGTTTCAAGGAGGGTTACAATAGTCTTGCATACGACATGTTCCGGAATCCGAAGCTCAGCAAAGCGGCCTTTGATGTTGTTCCCTCCGGTGCCATAGCGCTTCTCAGCGTCGCTCCGGGCGGAGCTGAAAGCGCCCGGGCCAAGGCCGTACATGAGCAGATACGGAATATGACGGGCCTTGAAATTGGCGGTGACATCTTCGCCAATATCGATCAGGTTACATTATTTGTCTTGCCATCCGCTGTTTCCTCCGGCGAAACTCTTCCCGGAATACCTCCGATAGTGGGTTCTGTGGGACTCATACTGACGAGTGAGAATCCACGTCAGACCCGTCAGATCATAACTGGATTGTTGACGGCGACTAATCTGATAGCGAACCAGTCCGGAGATGACCCCGATGCGAATATCGGCAGGTACCAGTTTGAACTTGTCAACCAGCTAAAGCTCCACTGTTATACGAACCAGAAGAATAAGACAACAGTTCTTTCATTGAATCCGGGCGTTATAGAGGCTTCTGCTTCGGCACTCGGGGCACGCCGGTCCGTCACTTCCGGTGGATCTTTAAAAGACGCTGTGAATAAATTGTCGCCGGGAGCAAGCAAACTTGTGCTGATTAATGTCGGCGGAGTTATACGAGCCGGGGCGCCATTGCTCCTCTCAGGTATGGACGAGTCCGGGGACGATGTGAAAGAGCTGATTGCCCAGGTGGCAAATAGCTGTGAAAAAACCACCGTCCAGTTTAGCACACAAGAGGAGTCTAATAACTTCAATGTACGTGCCGAAATACGCGACCTCCCGCCTGCAAACGAACTCTTCGGTCCGATGATTCAGTTGTCCCAAATGATCTCCGAGGCGAGGAAGCAGAAGTGGGCCCAAAAAGGAGAAGCCGGCATTCCCGCCAATATTAGAAAAGCAAGCGGATCTGTCGTAGTCGACGGAAAAGCCGAAGCTCTCTGGTCACAAGCCCGCCAGTACAAGATCGGCAACGTGATATATGAATCTCCCTCGAACGATGGGGACTTTTCGGCTTCTTACAAGGCCGTATGGGATGAAAAGAACCTGTACGTGCTGGTCGATGTGACCGATGAAAATCTTAAAAACGACTCGGATGATTTTTGGCTTGATGACTGTGTTGAAGTATTTGTCGACGCCGACAACAGCAAGTCGGACAGCTACGGCGACAACGATTATCAATTTCACTTCGGGTGGGCCGAAGCAAATCCGAGCATGGGAGAATCCCAGCACAACCAAACCGGGGGAGTGGAATTTGCTGTTGGACGTGCAGATGCCGGATATCGGGTCGAAATCAAGTTTCCATGGGCCACCCTGGGAGTTGAGCCGTCTGCTGGCGCAAAGATAGGTCTGGACGTTCACGTAAATGATGACGACGATGGCGGGGAGCGCGACACCAAGCTGACCTGGCGAGGAAAAGAAGACAATGCCTGGCAAAACCCAAGCATTCTTGGGACAGCCGAGTTAGCTGGCCTCGTCGCTTGGTGGAAGCTCGATGAAACCAGCGGTCGGGACGTCGCGGACGCTTCCGGCAACGGCAACATCGGCAGGATACTTAACGGCCAGCCGCGGTGGCAAGCCTCTGGCGGCAAGATAGGCGGAGCACTTCTTTTCGACGGCAAGGGCGACTGGGTGCACGTGGCGAACGAGTCGAAGTTCGATTGCACCTCAGAAGTGACAGTAGCAGCATGGATTAAGGTCAACCGTTTCGACAAGGATTACCAGGCAATCGTGACAAAAGGCGATAGCGCCTGGAGAATACAACGTAATCAGGATACGCCTGCTATTGAGTTTGCATGTTCCGGATTAAACATGCCCGATGGCAATCCGTACGGGGGACTGTATGGCGAAAAGAGCGTCAACGATGAAAAATGGCACCACGTCGCCGGTGTGTATAATGGCGAAAAAATGATTTTGTACGTCGATGGTGTTGTGGACGTTTCGCAACCGGCTTCAGGCGCGATAGCCACAAATGATCACCCGGTTTATATCGGAGAAAATGTTGAAATGACCGGGCGGTTCTGGAATGGTATGATTGACGATGTTCGTGTTTACAGTTATGCTCTCAGTGAAGGCCAGGTTACAGCACTTTACAATGAAGGCAAGTAGTACGTGAAAGCCACAGGCAAAATCACAGCAGGTCAAAATCAGTTACGATGGGTCGTGTTGCTGCTCGCGATAGCAGTAATACTGCCCACCGTCTGCCTGCTGTGGTTTATGAGTCACGCTGTCAGGAATGAACGTCTGGCGGTCAAGCAAAAGCTGACCGATGTCTATCAGCAGCGGCTGGACAGACTGAGCCAAAGACTTGATAACCTTTGGTCGGATCGAATCAATTCTATCGGTGACAAAGTAGCGGGGCATGGGGCCATTGAGATTTTCGGCTTGTTTGCCAGCCGAGACGACGACGTTCGTGGCTTAAAGCTTTGTGATGCGGCGATTGTTTATGACAGCAATGACAAGCTTCTTTATCCTGTCACCGAGGGTAAAGAAGATGCGGGTCAACTGCCGGATGAGTTTAACAAAGCGTGGAGGGCTGAATTTATCGAAGAGGATTTTGCCCGAGCGACAGGATTATATGAACAGATTGCCGATACCTCGGCTGAGGATTATGTCCGCAATTCTGCGCTGATGGGCAAGGTTCGTTGTTTGAGAAAATCCGGAGATATTGAGAAGGCCGTCTCTCAATGTAATGACCTGGCCTATGGTCAAAGTCAGGAAGTCGTCAACTCTTCTTCTGCTTCCCTGATGGCTAATGCCAGAGTATTGTTAGTGGAACTGAAAGCCCAAACCGAAGATGGCCTGGGCCGGTCCGACGTGCAGAAGTTGATTGATTCGGCCATCAATTACACGCCCGGCAATGATTCGGTTTTTTTACCAATGCCGTCGGAGACCCGTATCTTTTTGCTCCGCAAAGCACTTGAGATAGTAGAGAAAAGTCAGTGGGCTGAGCAGTTTGGTCCGGAAGTTCTCAGGGCAAAAGAGCTGCTTTCGACCGAAGAATTAGCAGTGGAATTCCTCAACAAATACGGCAGCGTTGAGGTGGCCGAGTCCTGGTCTGAAGATAATGCACTAAAGATGATTTCATCGCTGCGTGTGCTTTTGAAGACTATTGAAGGAGTTGAGTGGAACTATTCGGACTTTGCCGAGCAGCTAAGACGGCAGATATCAATTGTGTTGGATTCATATCAGACCAAACAGGCCGCAGCGCTGGCCGCTACATCAAAGCAGTCTGCACTGGCGACACTGCTTGAGTCGTGGCCCGAAGATAGCTTTCGCAGGCTGGACATACCGGAAGAGGTTTTCGGAGTCCATCGTACCATGGGGGGCAGGATATACATACTGTTAAGGACGACCGAAGCGCTTAGGTCGGACTTCAGTCTATGTTCGGACGGCCTCGAAGAGCTTGGTGTTTCCTGCAGGATAATGGACGGCTCCGGCATTTGCGTTTCGGGCTTGGAAGCTCCCGGGGAAGCTGCTTTTTTGCATGCCCCGCTGGGAAAGTTCTTTCCTGGCTGGCGGGCTGAGATTCATTTTAGCGACGTTGATATTTTTGAAAGAACGGCCAACAGGCAAAGAATGATATACATCTGGGCCGGATTGCTTGCTATTGCCGTGATGGTAGCTGCGGGATTGCTGACGGCAAAGGCGATAGGAAAACAAATAAAGATAAACAAGCTGAAAAACGATTTCATTGCCACGGTATCGCACGAATTGAAGACGCCGTTGGCATCGATGCGCGTGTTGGTCGATACGCTGCTGGAAGGTAGCTACAGAGACCAGCAGCAGGTTACCGAATATCTGGAGCTGGTTTCGAAGGAAAATGAAAGGCTTACGGGATTAATTGATAATTTCCTCACCTTTTCGAGGATGGAGCGAAACAAGCAGGCATTCGCGATGGCCCGGACAAGTCCCGCTGCGATTGCCCGTGATGCTGGCGAAGCGGTTAAGACAAAATTCAGCAAGGGCAAATGCAGGTTCGAGGTAAATATCCCGGACGATTTGCCTGATGTTACGGCCGACAGAGATGCTATGGTAACGGTGCTCGTAAACTTGCTGGACAATGCGTACAAATATTCTTATGATAATAAGCGGATTGAATTGAGTGTTTTTTCCGAAGACGGCTCGGTTTGTTTTAGCGTTTCGGATAATGGAGCCGGCATATCACGCCGGTCGACAAAAAGGATATTCAACAGGTTTTACCAGGTTGATCGCAGTCTTGCACGGCGTGCCGAGGGCTGCGGACTTGGTCTTAGTATAGCGAAGTTTATTGTGGATGCTCACAAAGGTACGATTTCCGTCGAGAGCAAACCTGATCAAGGAAGTACTTTTACAGTGAAATTACCTGCCGGCAATTAATAGCTGGTGAAGAGGATAACCGTAATGAAAAGCGTGCTGATTATCGAAGACAATCCGGCGATGCTCCGTGGATTGGAGGATAACTTCGATTTGAAGGGATACCGCGTCAAGACCGCCCGCGACGGCGAGCAGGGCCTCAAAGCTGCGCTAACGGGAGAGCACGACCTTATCATTCTCGATATAATGCTGCCCAAGATTAACGGCTACGAAATATGTAGTCAAATCCGCAAGAAGAACCTCGATATGCCGATTATCATGCTGACAGCCAAGGACCAGGAATCCGACATTGTAATGGGACTGAATCTCGGCGCCGACGATTATGTGACAAAACCGTTCAGCATAAAAGAGCTGCTGGCCCGGGCCGAGGCGTTTATGCGGCGAAGGGGCGGCGGCGAGCCGGACGTCTATGAATTCGGCGACTGCCGGCTCGATATTGTCAATGAGACTTTCACTCGCGGTGGAAAGCCGGTCAAGCTCAGCCCCGGCCAGTTCAAGATGCTCCGCCTGTTTCTTAAAAGGGCCGATTGTACCCTGACCTGTGATGAAATACGTGGTGCCGTATGGGGTCATTCGCATTTTGTCACTTTGCGGGACATTGACGAGGCCGTCAGTACTTTACAGGGCATAATAGAGCCGGACCCCGGCGACCCTGTGTTCATCCATAGAATAATAGACATCGGTTATAAGTTTAAGCATCCGCAGGAACCGACACATTATGACAGTTGAATTTGTGAATGGAAGATTAAGGGTGGCAGCCTCAAGCGCAGCTTGGGGATGGTTTTTGTGGCTCTTACCATCCCCAAAGCCTCCGGCTTTGAGGCTGCCACCCAATCGTACGATAAAAAACTACGACTTCATCCACAGCAGACGACCAGATGGAAACAATCCTGATAGTTGAAGATGATCCGACGATGTTGCGGGGACTCAAGGACAACTTTGAGTTCAAGGAGTACCGCGTGCTGACCGCACCCGATGGTGAGGAAGGCCTGAATGCCGCGCTCAATGAAAAGCCCGATCTGATTATTCTCGATATCATGCTGCCGAAGATAAACGGCTACGAAGTGTGCAGATTGATACGCAAGGAAGAACTCGATATGCCCATAATCATGCTGACCGCCAAGGGCGAGGAGTCGGACATTGTGCTGGGATTGAATCTCGGGGCTGATGATTATGTCACCAAGCCCTTCAGCATAAAAGAGCTTCTCGCCCGTGCCGCGGCGTTTTTGCGACGAAGCAAGCAGGCCGAGCAGGATGTTTACGAATTTGCAGACTATCGCCTTGATATTCCCGCCAGAAAGCTGACGTGCAAAGGCGATGAAATCAAGCTCTCACCGAAAGAGTTCAAGCTGTTGGAGCTTTTCGTAAAGAAGCCCGGCCGGGCGCTCACCCGCGACGATATCCTAAACACCGTCTGGGGCTACGATTGCTACGTCGGCCCCCGAAGCATCGACCGCTTCGTCACCACACTAAGAAACAAAATCGAGCCCGACACTCATAATCCGATCTTCATCCACACAATCCGGGAGATCGGCTACAAGTTCGAACCACCCGGTGCATGTAAATATTAGCTCAACTTATACATTCTAAAAGCTGCAGCAAACCACAACTCAACAAGAATATTGCTGTTTGAATATCTTCTTAATGCTTGTTTGGTTTTCATCAGACTTACTACAGGATTGTTATTTTCAAGAAAGTTAAAAAACGTCAAAATAGTTTTTGTTGATGAATTTCCAGCCTCGTTTGAAATAATAGGGCCCAAATAATATTGAGCGTCCAAGGCATGGAATCTATCAATAAAATTTTTTGCTTTCCCGAGATGACAAGAATCAAAATAAATCAATTTAAGATTCTTTTGCGAAAATGCTGAAGGATAAAGTTTTTTATTGTTTATATTAATAAAACCCTGACAGGAATTAATATCAATAATTCCGTGAACGCTCATTAACAAGAAATCAAAGTCTTTGGCTTTTTTGATACCATCAATATTTATGTTTTCAATATAATTGAAATATGAGTTTTTATACTTTTTGTTGATTGAGCTACATGCATTTTGCGGATCAGCAGTCAAATCTGTAATAATAAATCCATTATTAAGATCGACTTTGGGAAGAGCATCGGATTGCAGTTTATTATAACTGTATATTATGGGTTTAGTTTTGTATAAAAATTCGTTGTTAATTCTCAGGAATTCAAAAGGTATTTTTATTGAGCTTTCAGAGATTTTTATATTTATGGTTTCGTAATTTAATACAAGTTCTTTAATCGGTTTTAATAATTCAGTACTTAGGAAATTTATTTCTTTCTCCAATTTACCTATTATAGTACTATTCCCTTTACCCCTTCGACTTACGATTGTATCGATTATATTACAACTTTTGAAAATATTGTCTGCATTGTTGATAACATAAACCTTCTTGTTTTCATTTGTATGTATAAATATTTGTAAAGAATCTTGTTTCTTCTCAATATCAATAAAAAGCACATTAGCATTTACACAAGAAAAGTTTAGACTACCTACTAAAAAAAGAAATAATTTAATTACATTCCGTGATTTCATTGGCCCAATCCCGAATTATATACCAACCTTGACTGGAGAGTTATCCATATTCTTTATCCCGCAAAGACCAAAGGGATTATAGCACAAACCACTATGCGGTCGAAGATTATTATATTCCAATAGTCAGTTCTTGACGTTCTTTGGCCGTAAGCCGTATAACACACTTCTTGTTCATACCGATTCCTTTCAGAAAAAACAATATCCTGAAAGCTATATCGGCAACGATCAATCAACTGTCATATTCAAATGTTATGTGGTGCTAAGCGTTTTTCTATGTTTCTGCTGCTTCAATCGCATCGGTGAGTTTTAGCGTGCCTTCGTACAGGCTTCGGCCGATTATTGCCGCTTCGGGGTTGAACTCGGCAAGCTTTCTGATGTCTTCTATGGTGTTTACGCCGCCGGAAGCGACTACGGGTACATCGACCGCCTCGACGAGCGTTTTTGTTCTCTCGAAGTTCGGCCCGGTCATCATGCCGTCTTTGGCTATATCTGTATAAATTATTGCTGCCAGGGGAAGTTTCGCCGCCTCGGTTGCGAACTCCAGCAGGGTTAGGGAGCTGTCCTGTGTCCAGCCGTGCGTGGCAACTTTCGAGCCTTTGGCATCAAGGCCGAGTACCATTTTGCCGCTGAACTTCTGTGCCATTTCGCTGAACCACTCGAAGTCCTGCACGGCTTTCGTGCCGATGATGACTCTGCCGGCGCCGATATCGAGCAGTTGTTTTATGGAAGCTTCGTCGCGCAGTCCGCCGCCGACCTCGATGTTCAGGATTCCAAGTGCCGCTATTGCTGATATCGTATCGGTATTGACCGGCCTGCCGAGTTTGGCCCCGTCCAGGTCGACGATATGCAGCCACTCGGCCCCATCCGAGCTGAATTCACGGGCTTGTTCGACGGGATTGTCCCGATAGTTTATCTGGCGGTCATATTGTCCCTGGATGAGTCTTACGCATTTTCCGTCCCGCAGGTCGATTGCCGGTATTATATACATCTGCTCTCCTTCAAAGGTTTCTTAAAATTGTGTCGCGGGCATCCTGCCCGCGATTCGAGGGCGGGACGCCCTCGACACGAAATGGTGTGCGTTGCACACCCTACCTGAGTAATCAAGCATTGTCACCAACGAGCGGGCGAATCTTGTCCACGGTGAAATAAATCAGGTGCCGGACTTTTTCGTCAGGCTCGCGAGTTTTTGTATGCTGTTGTTTTATCTCTTTTATCCGTTCCGGATCCTTCTCTTCGCCCGTTTTGGTCAGGTGCAGTCTTTTGCCGGCATATCCTTCGACCTGCTCGGTGAACATATACGCGGCTTTGGGATTGGCCTGGATATTCGAGTAGCTCAGCTTCTCCAGCATACTCAGCGCGATGGTTTTGTCATCTATAATGTAAGGCCGGGAATAAACGGCGATATCGACGTTGCCGTCCGAATCGCTTGTCGCCAGGACACCAAGGCCTTTGATGTTTTCAAAATATTCTGCAAGGCTCATAATTTTCTCCTTCATCTTGTAATATCATTTAGAGCTTGTTCTACATTAGTATACTTGAAATCGAAACCTGTGTTCAATAATCGTTTTGGCAGAACCTTTTGCCCGGACAGGAGCATTTCGTCGGCCATTTCGCCGAATGCCAATCGGGCGGCGAGGGCCGGGACGTTCAGCCAGGCCGGCCGGTGCAGGACCTTTCCCAGAATCTTACAGAATTCCTTCATAGTGACCGGCTCGGGGGCCGTGAGATTAAAAACGCCCTTATGGTGTTCGTTTTCCAGCAGGAATTTTATTGCTTTGACTTCATCTTCAAGATGTATCCAGGAAAACCATTGCCTGCCGCTGCCGAGGTGTCCGCCGAGAAAAAACCGAAACGGTTTTACGAGCTTTGCAAAAGCACCTCCGTCCCGGCCCAAAACGACCCCGGTGCGAATGACAACGCAGCGAACTCCCACGCCCTCAATTTCTTCCGCATAACTTTCAACGCGCCGGCACAAGTTTGCAAGAAATCCTTTGCCCGGTGTCGAGGTTTCATCAAGCGGCTCATCCTGGCGAGAGCCGTAGTAACCGATAGCCGAAGCCAGGATTACCACAGTCGGCTTTTTGTCCGCTTGCTTTATCACTTCGAGAACCGCTCTGGAACTATCCAGCCTGCTGTGAAGTATGCCGGCCTTTTTCGATTCGTTCCACCGGCCTGAAGCAACATTTTCCCCCGCCAGGTTGATGATAGCGAACGCTCCGTTTGCCTGCTTATACCAGCTTCCGGTCGTTCTCCCATCCCATTTGATTATTTTAGCCATCTCGCCGATTGATTTGGCGGCTCTGCTTGCGTCACGCGACAGGGCAATTACTTCATAATCTTTATGAAGAGCTTTGCACAATGCTCTGCCTATAAAACCTGTCGCTCCTGTTATTACCACTCGCATAGCGTCACCTTCTACTATATTTTTTCCAGGGCCTGGATTTTTTTCATGTAAGCGTCGGCATCGAATTTTCGCTTCAATCCTGCCGCGTTCATATAACGGATCTTACCAAAAACTGGTCTTTCGCCCCAGGCCCTGTCGTGCTTGCCGAAGCACCAGGCCACGCCGGCAAAGGCGTTTGGCCCTCTGCCGTCAAGCTCGTATTTGTTGTTGAGTTGCAGCGCGATTTTGAAGCCGGTCTGCGGGTTCCTGCTCCATTCGAGAATTTTTTTGCCCCAGTACATTCTCATATAGCCGTGCATCTTTCCGGCCAGGACCATCTCTTTTTGTGCTGCGTTCCAGTAGGGGTCGTGAGTCTGGGCTTTTTCGAACTGCTCGATGGAATATACATAATCCCTTTTATCCCTGCGGTGGAAATTCAAAGTTCTCTTGGCCCACGGCTCAAGGCAGGCAAACTTATCGTAGCAGTCATTATAGTAAGCGAAATTATGGCTGAGTTCTCTGCGCACTATGAGTTCTTCAAGATATGCATCTTTGCCGGCACTGGAAGTCTTAGAGACCTTCAGAGCAATATAGAGCGGCGAAATCTGCCCGAAGTGCAGATAAGGGCTCATGTTAGAGACATAATCGGCAGTCGGGTTGTTCCGCATCTCGGCGAAGCGATCCAGCTTGTTTTTCAGAAAATTGCTCAGCCGGCGTTTCGCCTGTTTTGTGCCGCCATGAAATCCGTCCACTTTTGAGACGCTTCTATCGATATCAAGTTTCGACAGAGCCTTCTCGATGTCGTCAATATTGAACGTGTGGAACTTTATGCCGAGCGAATCGAGCTTTGGTTTACTGTGATTCAGCGGGACCAGATAGTAATCAAGTTTCTTCGTGATTCGTGGCCGGAACGTCCCGGCTGAGAAATTCTCTTTCGACGAGGCTTCTTCCACGGGAACAATCAGATTTGTTTCAACTTCATACAACGGGCAATCGATTTGCTCGGCGACGTTCGTCCGCCATTTTTTCTGGACTCGTAATTGCCCCGCATCGACGACAACCAGAGCGGCATCCTTTGCCAGTTCAGCCGCGCCGGAATCGGGAGAATCCTGCCGGATAACCATTCGAATGCCTTTTGCTTCAAGAGCTTTGCGAACTTCTTTTAATCCCTCCAGCATGAAATAGTAATGACGCTGATTTGCCTCGGGCCAGCTCTCTGTTATGCCGAAGAACACGAGAACAGGTTTTTTCAATTTATTAGCCGTCCGAATCGCGTATTCGAGAGCGTGATTGTATTCGGCCCGCTGTGCGGCCTGCATCCAGTAGAGCACATATTTTCCGCCGCCGAGCTGCCCGTCATTAAGGAGCTTTATTCTTTCCTGCTGAATCATTTCCATAAATGATATACAAATACAATCGCTGAAGAAATCAAATTGTTTGACAAAGTGCGGCCTTTTAATATAGTTGGCAGTAAGTAAATAACAGGAACTTTCGAAATTAGGAGACCAGACTATGAACGAGGCGAAGATTTCAATAAGTGCGCGATTAAGGGCGTTTGTTTTATCAACCATGTGGATTTTACTTTTGGGCGCTCTGGCCATGTTTCTTGCGACATCAAGCTCCTGTACGACCGGCGGGGAGTTGTCCAGGTCGTCGGGGCAAAAAATCCCGGTCATCTTCGATACCGATATCTGCGACGATATCGATGATACCTGGGCGCTGGCCTTGCTCCTGCAATCGCCCGAATTCGACGTCAAACTGATTACGACCGAGGTCGGCAACACGAAATCGAAAGCTAAGACCGTAGCCAAGTTCCTGCAAACCGTCGGCAGGACGGATATCCCCATCGGCATCGGCGTTCAGCAACACAAAGGTCACCATCGGCAGGATGCGTGGGCGAAAGATTACGAGTTGTCATCTTATCCCGGCACGATTTACCAGGACGGCGTGCAGGCTTTAATCGACACGATTATGAAATCCCGCAGGACGATAAAATTAGTCGCTGTCGGCCCGGTGCCCAATATCGCCGCAGCGCTTCAGCGCGAACCGAAGATCGCCAGGAAAGCGGAATTTGTCGGCATGCACGGCAGCGTTCGCCGGGGCTATGGTAATAATCCGACACCCAGCGCCGAATATAACGTTAAGGCTTTTGTCAAAGAAGCGCAAAAGGTCTTTACGGCACCGTGGGACATGACAATTACCCCGCTTGATACGTGCGGCATCGTTCAGCTTAAAGGTGAAAAGTATCAAAAAGTGCTTAATAACAACAGCCCTTTGACGAAGGCGTTAATGGAAAACTATCGTGCATGGTTCAGACAGGGGCTCCTGAACCAAGACAAGGATTTGAGTGGGGCCGAACTCGATAAGATGACTGATCAAAAATGCAATTCGAGCAGTTCGACCCTTTTTGATACGGTCGGTATTTATCTGGCGATGTCAACCGACCTGGTGAAGATGGAAAAGCTGCCGATCATCGTGACAGACGATGGCTTCACGAGAATCGACAAGAACGGCAAGGTGATTAACTGCGCCACCGAATGGAAAGACCTAAGTGCCTTCGAGGACTTGCTGGTCGACAGATTGACAAAGTAACAAAATTGCATAGGATTGGCTTGGGGCAGAACAAACCAAAAATTGTGGTTGTCGGCAGTTCCAATATGGACCTGGCGGTAAAGTCTCCGCGGATACCTGTTAAGGGCGAGACGATTCTGGGCGGGGATTTTATCATGACGCCCGGCGGCAAAGGTGCGAAC
>Ga0315543_1003170_pt1 | contig 15023 bp, 11 predicted proteins | sample SalMarSW160210MG_2_FD_203098 | JGI IMG/M metagenome (GOLD analysis project Ga0315543, IMG submission 203098) | Salt marsh sediment microbial communities from the Plum Island Ecosystem LTER, Massachusetts, United States - Salt Marsh Sediment SW1601-210 ...
GGCTGGCTGACACCGCAGCAGGTCATCCTGAGCGCAGCGAAGGATCTCGATCCCGGCGCGCCGGGAAGGAGATTCTTCGCTGCGCTCAGAATGACAATGCCAGGTCTCAATAGAACTTGGGACTATTGACTGTGTGAAACACTGCTGGACAAGCCAGCAGTGGCATCCGGGCCGGCTGCCGTTAACGTCCTTCGATCGAGCGTGAGAGGCGGTCGATCTGGACGCGAACGCCCTCCAGATTCGGATTCAGACGCAAGGCGCGGCGAAAACACTCCAGCGCCGAGACCTGGTTTTCCAGTTGCAGATAGGCCTGGCCCATGCTGTTGGCCGCGTCGAAGTGATAGGGGTTGACCTCCAGGGCCTGGTGGCCGTCGCGAATGGACTCGACGAACCGGCCGAGCCGAAAATGGGCGACCGCGCGTTGGTTCCACGCTTCGCCGTACCAAGCGGCTTTCTCGATCAACTCGGTTGCCCGTGCCACGGCTTCGTCGTATTGCGCGGCGGCAATCAAGCGAACGAGGGTTTCGAGCCGCTGCTGTTGTCGTTTATTTCCGGCCCGGGCCCAGACCCTACGGATGCCGTTTTCGGCCAGGATGCGCACGGTGCGATCTTTGTCATGGAGCGCGCGGCCGACGGTGTGATTGACTTCGTAGTCGCCAAGAAAACCCAGTGCAAGAACGGCCGCCCGGCGAACCTCGCAATTGGGATTGTCGGCCAACCGTTGGAGCGTGCCCTGCGAATAGCGCCGCGAGACTTGACCAACAAAGGCAGCCGAGTCCTGGTCGTCGAGATATCGTCGATACAGCAAACAGAGAAACGGAGTCCGAGGGGAATCACTCACCGAAGTCGCTCCTATCCAAGGCAAACCAGCGGCACACACCACTCGTACGGCAACAGTGGAAGCCTCAACTCTGATTCTAATCAGAGACCCGCGGAGGGCCAACGAAAATCACGCCCTCGGAGTCATCTTTTGGGCTTCCCAAATCGGATGCCGGTGCCCACAATAGGTTTAGAGCAACCGCTTAGCTGTATCGGGTGCCCGGTGTTTGAGCGCAGCGAAGGCCCGGTTTTTGACCCTCTGGGGCACCGCTTCGCTATGCCCCAGCCACCCACCGCTATGCCCCAGCCACCCACCGCGATCCCCACGCCCTCCGAAGCACCAGTGTCATGAAGCGTTGGTCAAATCACTACAAACGTTTTGTGGTCGTGGCGATTCTGTCGCTGACACTCCTAAGGGGAACCGCACCCGGTACGCTCGCTGGGAACCATCGGCTCCGTGGTCCCGGCTTGCACCAACGGCTGGAGTGGCCGATCAACGTTGTCTGGTCGAAGGCCCCTCTTCGAGATGCGCTGGGCGACGTTGCACAGAGCCATGGCGTGGCCGTTTGGCTCGATCGCCGTGTCGATCCCGGCCGGCGTATCTCGTTGGTGGATAACGACGTTCCCATCAAAGACGTTCTGGCACGGGTGGCCCGAGACGAGGGACTGGGAATGTGTCTGTTCCGGTCGGTTGTCTATCTCGGACCGCCGGCGGCGGTCGCTCGGTTGAGGACGCTGGGCCAACTGCGTCGGGAGAGTGCCCGGGAGCTGCCGCCGACCGCCGTGAAACGGTTCTTTCGCGCCGAATCGATGCAATGGGAGGATCTGGCCACGCCGCGCGAGTTATTGACCGGATTGGGCAAGAAAAACGGGCTGGAGATCGTCAATCCGGATCGCGTGGTCCACGACCTCTGGCCGGCCATGGATCTGCCCGCCTTGACGTTGGTCGATCGGCTGACGTTGATCCTGGCGCCGCTGGATCTCACGTTCCAAATCGAGGAGGGGGGCGCCCGGGTCCGGCTGGTGCCCATACCGGATCGAGTCGTATTGACCAGGCGTTATCCAGCCGGGCCTCATCCCGAGAGAACCGCCCAGCGGTGGAGCAAGATCGTGCCGGAGAGCCGCGTTCGAGTCGAAGGCGATCGCATCGTCGTCGAAGGTCGGCTGGAAGACCACGAGCTTCTCGCAAAACCGGGCCGTCCGGCCACGGGCCAGGCAGCCCACGGCAACCAGCACGCCGGTGTGAATCTCGACCAGCAGCGCGTTGAGCGTGTGACGATCAAGGATCAGCCGCTCGAAGGCCTTGTGCGGCAGCTCGCGGCCCGATGGAAGCTCCAGTTGCACTTCGACACCGAGGCACTCCGTCGCTCGGGGATCGATTTGGACCAACGTATCTCGCTGGAGTTGAAGGACATCAGCGTCGACGAGCTTTTTCAAGCCGTGCTGGAGCCGGCCGGCTTAACCTGCCGCCGACGTGGCTCGACGCTCGAAATTCGCGCGGCAGGGCCGTAGATGGGCTGTCGCTTCTCATTCGACGGATGATACGGCCGCCGGTGCCCACGCTTGCTGGACGACGACACTGGCTGACAAGCAGCCAGTGGCACCCAGTGGGGCCGTAGATGGGCCAGAATGCCCGGATGGTCCACGTGAGGGCGCAACCTGGTCTGCCTCGATGGGGGTGTTCTTGCCCGCATAATCCGTCTCCTCCCCAATGACGGTAACACTGTCCGTGTTCGTAACCTATAGTTGCAAGCCATGACAAGAACATGTGCGTTTTGCGTCTGCGCCGAAGTACCGGCGACGGACTGGCTGCGTCGTCGTCCCGAGCGGCGCGGGCCGCTGCGCGCATGAAGTGGAAGCACCGTGCCGTACGAACCGTTGCGAAAGAGAATCCGAACATGCCTGAAAGCAAAGGGGAAATCCAGTGTCCACGATGAAAACAGCCGTTCCGGTTCAGGAGGATCGCCAAAGGGAAGCAGCAGAGTCGATGCAGCTGGTCGGTTTTCGCCTTGCTCAAGAGGAATACGGGATCGAAATCACGAAGGTTCAGGAGATCATTCTTTTGGGTGACATCACACGTGTCCCCCAAACGCCCGACTACATCAAGGGGCTGATCAACTTGCGTAACATGGTCATTCCGATCGTCGACCTCCGGCTCCGTTTTGGCCTTCCTGAAGAAAAGCCGACCGACGAAACCCGAATTATGGTGGTCAATGTTCACGGTAAGACGATCGGGATTATCGTGGACGCGGTGAGTGAGGTGCTGCGTATTGCCAAGGATCAGGTTGCGCCTCCGCCACCGACCGTGGCGGGTCTGGGACGCGAGTACCTGACCGGATTGATCAAGCTCGATCAGCGCCTGCTCATCCTTCTGGACATCGACCACCTCCTTACCGAAGAAGAAACGATGAGCCTGGACACAACGGATACGGAGGTATGACAGAAGTCCACGGGTCGGGAGGATTCACTTCTTCACGAGAACCGTGGTTGCATCCGACGCCCTTGTGAGGTCGGCCAATTATCAAGCTTTTTGTTGATGGTTGCATTTCAAATGATCTGGTAAGGCAACGCAAAAAGCCCTGAAAGCCGGGCTCCCGTTGGTCGCCCTCCGGTCATTAGCCATGCAGGGGTCAATAGAGGACAACCAAAACAAGCCAGCCATCGGGAGGCCGGTTTTCAAACACCGCGCTTCCTGTCGGCTTCGGTTTGATCTTCAGACATCATTGGGTTTCCATGGACACTAATCGAACCGCAGCGACGGCATCTGAGACGGAAGACACGTCCACGGACGTTCGCACTACGAGTGCTCGAAAGCCAACCATCGGGAAACCGATTTACGAGGAAACCGAGAAGCATACCGGGACAACCGGCCACACGGATATCAACAAAGGTCTGAATTGTCTGAAGCGAAGCGAGGCCCTGATCGAACGCATAAACAGTCTTACCCAACATGTGGGCTTCCGGCACCGTCGCCGTAGTCCAACCTCGGGTCGTTTGGCAACGGCGACATCCCGGGCCGAGCCATCCGCCCCCACGACCCTGTCGTCGATCGGTGCCCGAGGTATCGTCGAACAACAGCGGGCGCCCTGCCGCGTGTTTGGAGGCCAGCAAGCGGGCGACCGCGTCGCCAGACAAGACTTGGGTGGACACAAGACGGCCCCGCTGCGGATGCTCGAAGATGCGTCCGTCTGGGTACCATCACCAGCTTCTTCCACTATGCCAACGTCCGCAATCGCCGGATCGGTTTTCCCGCTGTCTCCGCTTGAGCAGGTTACCGATAATCAGCTCTCGCGCTACGCACGATTGATCTACGACAAGACGGGCATTCGCGTGTCACCGCAGAAGAAGATGTTGCTCTCCAATCGGTTGCGGCGACGACTGCGCAAGACCGGTATCGATAGCTTCGACGCCTACTATCGACATCTGCAAAGCCTGTGCGCCGATAACCCCGAGTGGGACGCGTTCTTTCAGGAAATTACGACGCACGAGACCTATCTGTTTCGCGATGAGAGCCAATGGGATTGGTTTTCCCGGGTCTATCTGGAACAACACGTTTCCACGTTGCGGGCAAGCCGGCGGCCGCGTCGTCTGCGGATCTGGTCGGCCGCGTGCAGCACGGGCGACGAAGTCTATACCATCGCTTGCTGTGTTGCGGCAAGCCTTCCCAATTTGCAGGTATGGGAGGTCGACATCCTGGGCACGGATATCGCCGCCGCCGAACTCCGACGAGCCGAGCAGGCCGTCTACGGCCAACGGGCGATGCGCCTGGTTCCCAGAGAATGCCTTCGCTTCTTCGTCAAAGCCGAGAACACCGAGAGCTGGTCGGCCAAGCCGATTCTGCAACAGATGGTCCGCTTTCGCCAACACAACCTGATGCAACGACTGAAAGAACCTTCCTTTGATATCGTTTTTCTGAAGAACGTATTGATCTATTTCGACAAGGACTCCAAGTGCAGAGCCCTCCAAAACGTTCGTCCCCTGATCCGTCCCGGCGGTTTGCTGGTTGCGGGCGCCGCCGAAGGGGTCGCCGGTCTCCTGGGCGACTTCAAACGCCTCGAGCCCTGGCTCTACCAACGGCCCAATGGATAATCGGAGTTGATGATGAGCAACCCGGATGACGCTACCCACGACGAATTCTACAAGAGCCTGCTGGGTGATTTTCTCGGCGAGTCCGAGCAATTGCTCGTCGCGCTCAATGAGAATCTCCTGCGGCTCGACCAGTGGGTCCGCTCTCTGAGGGACGACCGCGAGCAACCCTGCGCCGAGAACCTGCTTGGCGAGTTGTTTCGCTCGGCCCATAGCCTCAAAGGGCTGTCGAACATGCTGGGACTCGATGAGATCGAGCACGTGGTTGGCCTCGTTGAAAAGGTCCTTGACGCGGCCCGTAGGGACAAACTGGTCATCACGGGCGGCGTCGTCGAACTCATGTTCGCGGCGATCGACCGGGTAGCCAACCTGATCGACGCCTTGAAGGATCCTGATGCTCCGGCCGTCCAGTACGAAAGTGTCACCGAACAGCTTTCCCAATTGCTTCGCTCCGGCAACGTCGGGCAGGAACCGAGTGACCAGACAAGCGTCGAAGACACACTCGGTGCGATTGAGTCTCACGTTGCCGACGTCTTGACGGGGATGACCGCGCCGACCGCGATGATGGACGCACTGAAGGGAACGCCGCCGTCGGGTGGTTCCACGCCTCCGAAGACAACCGATCCGGGCGCGGACCGCGCAAGGAACGTGGACGAGCCCGACTCCGCCGCGACGCCGCCCCGCATCGGTGGCCAAACCGTCGACGTCGCGGATGCCACGGCAAGCGACACGTCTCAAACGGGCGATGAGAGCGAGGAGTTGTTCGACGGTTTGACGGACGAGGCGGACATGTCCTCCCGTTTCCTCTCCATCTTCATCGACGAAACGGAGCTTGCTCTCGACCAGGTGACCGAAACCTTGCTCGCCCTGGAACGTGGCGGCTCGCGCGACGAGCTTAAACATCTGTTGGTCATCTCGCATCGGATCAAGGGGTCGGCCGCTTCGATCGGTTTGAATCGGACGGCCAAGTTGTCCCACCTGATGGAAGACCTCTTGCAGGACCTGATTGACGCGGGCAAGCGTCTTTCGACCGAGGCGACGGATGCGATGCTCAGGAGCGTGGATGCGTTGCGTCAATACGTCGAGGGTCTCAAGAAGGGTTCGATCCCGACCGACCATTTCGGCCAATTGGCCGGCGAACTTTTGCGGGCGCGGCAAGGCCCGATCGTGACCAATTCCGAGTTGCCTTCCGCTCCCGACGGGGTCGGAGATCCAGGTAGAAATGAGGTCCCGGAAGCGAGTCTCGCTGGGTCATCGGAGGACCCCGCCACGCTGGAATCGGCGTCCACGGCACGGGGCGCGGAAGCGAGTTGCGACGCGGCTTGCGGGCCGGCAGCCGGACCGACGGGCAAAGGATCGCTTATTCCCATCTCTGGGCAGCTTCGCGAGGCGGTCATTACCACGGCGCCGATCGGGCTTCCCGTTTTTGCCGGCGTGGCCACGTTTCAACCCGACTTGCCGTTGGTCGGCCTGAAGGCCGAGCTGCTCTACGAGAAGTTGTCTAGTTTGGGCGACGTGTGCTACTCCGATCCGTCGCCGGACCAATTCGACGCCATCGAGAAACTGGATTGCATCCGCTTCGGGCTGGCCACCGAGCGATCCGAGCAACAGATTCATCGTGCGCTGAGAACCGCCGGTATCGTTGGGGCGGTCATTGAGCCCCTGTTCTACGGGGCGAGCGACGGCGCCGACGTGTGTGACGACACCGAGCAGGAAGTCTCCCCGTCGTCCGCTTCCGTTGCTTTGTCGCTTGGGCCAACACCCGACTCGGCCGCGCCACGCCCGGCGGCCCCGGTACAGCCATCCCGATCGGCAAAGCAGGGAGTTGGGGCCGGAAGCGCGACCCGCTCGGCCCACTCAAGCGGCAAACCAGCCGAGACGCTGCGCGTCGATATCGATCGGCTCGATCAGTTGATGAACCTGGCCGGACAATTGGTCGTTAGCAAGGCGCGTTTCGCACAGATCAGCGATCGTTTGCGGACCGTCTTCGGCAACAAGCGATCGATTCTGGCATTGAGCAACGTGCTCGACTCGCTTGTTCGCATGGCAGATCTGGATGAGGAGACCGACGAACACCAGACTCTCCAAGCGGAGCTTGGCACCATCTGCACCCAGGCGCGCCGGATTCAGGGCCAATTGGAGCCGATCGAGCGCGAACTGGAGTCGTTTTACGAGATGCACGCGTCGATCAACGAGTTGGAAGAGGCCGTGCATCAATTGGAGCGGGTGTCCGATGAAATCCAGAAGAACGTGATGGATACGCGCATGGTTCCCATAGGCCCGTTGTTCACGCGCTTTCATCGGGTCCTTCGCGACATCACGCGCGCCAGCGGCAAGTCCATCCGGTTGGAAATCCATGGGGAGAACACCGAACTGGACAAGCGGATGATCGACGAGTTGGGCGACCCGCTGATTCACATGGTTCGCAATGCCGCCGACCACGGCATCGAGCCATCGGAGGCGCGCCTCCGCGCCGGCAAACCGCCCGAGGGAACCGTCACCCTCGACGCATGCCATCGTGGAAACAGCATTTTCATCCAGATCAGCGACGACGGCAAGGGACTGGATCCGAACCACATTCTGGCCAAGGCACTGGAGAAAGGAATCGTCAACGGCGCGGACGTCGAGCAGATGACCACCTACCAGATCTACCAACTGATTTGGAAGTCCGGCTTCAGCACGGCCGGGCGGGTCACCGAGGTCTCCGGCCGCGGCATGGGCATGGACATCGTCCAATCGAGGGTCGAGGCGCTCAACGGAGCCGTCGAACTGGAGAGCACACCGGGACAAGGGACCACGATTACCGTCAAGCTGCCGCTGACGCTGGCCATCCTACCCAGTCTGATGGTGGATATCGGAGGTGACGTCTTTGCCATGCCCATGGAATCGGTTGCCGAGATCGTGAGTGTGCCGGCCAGCGACGTGGCCACCGTGCACGGGAAACGAACCGCGCAGGTGCGCGGGCGCGTGGTTTCCATCGTGCAACTCGACGAGGTTTTCCAATGGAACGGTGGGGCGTCGCGCGGCGCGGATCGTTCCGTCGAAAGGTCGACTCTTGTCATCGTCTGTGAGGGCGACCAGGAGATCGGATTGGCCGTCGATCGGGTCATTGGCGAAGAGGACGTCGTCATTAAGTCGATGGCCGATAACTACAAAAACGTACGTGGGGTCGCGGGAGCCAGCGTGCTCGGTGACGGGCGCGTGTCCTTGATCCTCGATCTGGCCACCGTGATCACCATGTCCGCACGTCCATCGTCCGCGGTTACGGTTTCATAACCTCCGTTTTGCCGAAGGAGACTCTACCGATGATGAACGAAATGTGCACCACTCCTGGTCAACTGGAGCTGTTGTATCAGCTATTCGCCTCGGCCACCCACGATGCGTCGGCGGTCATGTGCCGTTGGACCAACGGGCTGATCACCCTTTCTCTTGACGAGGTTCGCGAGATTCCGTTGGAGAGCGTTTGCTCCGAAGTGGACGTTGAGGATGAACTCCTGACCATGGTCGTCCTTTGCCTGGAAGGAGAGATCGGTGGTGAGATGATTCTCACGTTCGACAACACCAACGGCCGCCAATTGGCCGCCGCGCTGCTGGGGCAGGAAGTCGGCACCTCGGACGAGTGGAGCGATCTCGAAAAATCGGCACTGACCGAAACGGGCAATATCCTAGGGTGCGCTTACATGAACGCCTTGACGCGACTCATCAACACGGAATTGATGCCGTCGGCGCCCTATTTCGTTCAGGACTACGGCGCCAGCGTGCTCCAACAGGCCTTGATGACGCAGGCGATGACGTCCGATCAGGCCTTGATTTGCCGCACGGGATTCCACCGAGAAGGCGAAGAGGTCAACTGGCGAGTCTTCTTCGTGCCCACCATGGAAATGCGCAGCGCGATGGAAAGGGCCTTAAGCACGGCTTCACTGAAGAAAGCCGCACACCCGCAGGACTCCTCCGAACGGAAGGAGTGTGTCCCGGACGGTCAGCACGATGAAGGATCGCAGAACGACGCCCACTGAGCGAGCGGCCTCCACCATGGCAACATACAGAAAACACTTTGCTTAGGATGATGCCCAATGGTGCTTTCAACAGTACTCAGAGCAAAGACGGACAAGCACGTCGGCATGGGACAAATCGCCCTGGGCTGTGGTCACACGCGTCTGACTGCCGTCCTCGGTTCGTGTGTCGCGGTCACGATGCACAGCCCTAAGCACCAGATCGGAATCCTTGCCCACGTGATCTTGGCCCAATCGAGCGGCCGCAACAGTCCACCCGGAAAGTTCGCCGACACGGCCATTCCCGAAATGCTCCGGATGATGGAGAACGCCCAAGTGCCCAAGAGCGAAATCATCGCTCGACTCGCCGGCGGCGCGAACATCTTCGGACGGACCGGGCCGCTGCAAATCGGCAAAGCCAACATCGAGGCGATCACGGAGCTTCTCGAGGAGGCAGGGATTCCCGTCAAGGCACAGGACGTCGGCGGCAACAAGGGACGCCGCGTTTCGCTGGACTGTCAGACAGGGAGTCTCACGATCGAAATGGCGGGTAGCCCGGCGCGGGTCCTGCAATAGCAATCCACCCCCAAGGAGTTCGACATAAACCTCGGCAAACGCCACTCCCGAAGCAGCTGTCTCCTTAACGAGGCGCGAGAAGCCGCTTCAGCGAGCCGTGTTCCGAAGTTACTTCAGTAAGAGGACCGAAACCATGGCAAGACGACTGCTGGTTATCGATGACGCTCTGATTATTCGAGAGATAATCAAGGACGCGGTCACGGCCGCCGGCTGGGATATCGCAGGCGAAGCCGCCAACGGGCAGGAAGCGATCGAGCGGTATGAAGAACTCCAACCCGACGCCGTGACGCTCGACCTTGTCATGCCCGAGTACGACGGGCTGCACGCGCTGCAGGGAATCCTCCAGTTGGATCCCGACGCCAAGGTCGTGGTCGTCAGCGCGTTGGACCAGAAAAACATCCTCAGACAGGCCTTCCGAATAGGAGCCACCGACTTCATCGTCAAGCCGTTCGACAATGACGCACTGGTACAGACGCTCGAGGCTCTCTTTCCGGCTACCACCGACAGCCACGTGTCGTGACCGATCCCCCGTTTCTTTTCCGCCGGGCGACGCTGCCCTTTGCCGCGATGCCGGTCTCCTTGCCGAGCAGATCACGATTGCGGCTTCAATAGCTCCTCCAGCCGACCGCGGACCTTCTCTTCAATCGTGCTACGGAACATCATCGCCACCAGAGGCACGTTGGCGGTGGTGCTGACCTGGGTCGGCTCGACGGTGAGGTGCCCGTCGACCGACATGCCGAAAACCGTGAAGCGGAACCGCAAGGTATGGTCTTCCCAGACTTCTTCCAGGTTCGTGACCTGATCACTGAAAGAACTTCGCAGCACGTCCGATTCGTTCCTCAACCGCGCGACCACGTCGCTCTGATCCAATGTGTGCGGAACCACGAAAGAAAGTTTTGGCACGAGCCACCTTGAGTTTGGGATTTGGGAATTTCGGGATTTCGGGATTTGGGAATCTGGGAATTTGCGAACTTGGGGGATTTCAGTAGTTCCAAGTTCTGTTGAAACCCGGCATTGTCATTCTGAGCGCAGCGAAGAATCTCCTTCCCGGCGCGCCGGGATCGAGATCCTTCGCTACGCTCAGGATGACCTGCTGCGGTATCAGCCAACCAAACTTGGGACTACTGGATTTGGGGATTTGCGGATTTCGGCACGGTGCTGAGGCTCTAGAGGATCTTTGCCTTCAGCTCGGTCAATAGGCGAACGCCGTGGCCGATTTCTTCTTTTTGGCGCTGGGGCTCCTGGGGAATTTCGCGTTCGATCGTCAGCGGGCTGTCGTAATCGAGCTCCTTGAGCGTCCGCAGGAATCGCTCCATGCCGACGTCACCTTCACCCAGCGGGACCTCGGTGCCCCACTCCCGGCCCGGGCTGGCTGCCCACTTGGCGTCCTTGCAGTGCACGCTGCGAACGAACTTGCCCACTTTCTTAAGCGCTTCGATTGGCTCGCCCGATCCATAGAGAATCATGTTGGCCGGGTCGAAATTGATAAAGAGGTTGTCGCGACCCACGTCGCCGTGGAACCGCAACAGGCCCTCAGGCGATTCCTGGCCCGTCTCCAGATGCAGCCGCTGAGCGTTGCCTCGGCAGTGGTCGCAAATCTCCTGGGTCACGGCCACGGCGCCCTGGTAGAGCGGATCACTCGTGTCGTGGGGAACGAATCCGACGTGCAGTCCGACCGCGTCGACACCCAACAGCCGAGCGAAATCGGCGATCTCCTTCATCTCGGCGGTTCGCGCCGCGCGCCACTCGGGCGGGACCAGTCCGACGGTCCTGGCCGTCGTCGGAATGTCGGCGTAGCTTTCGCCCTCGAAACCGGCGAACACCACGGTGATCGTGATGCCCACCTCCCGGAGCTTGGCCAGAAACGCTTCCGCTTTCTCTTTCGTCCTCGACGGCTTCGACGGCGTATGAAGCTGGATCGTCGGAACGCCCAGCTCCTTGACCACCTCCAGATGCACTCCCAGACCGGCATCGATACTCGCAAACACGCCCAAGGGCCATTTTTCCACGACATACTCCCTAACTGTACAGGTGAGCCAAGGGGACAGTCCCATTTTTGCTCCGGCTTCGCCTCCGCAAAAATTGGGACAGTCCCCAGTGAATGCCCCAGAATACCGCAACCGCGGGCCGCATTCAAGCGTAGCGCCCGAGGTTCGGTTTAGTCCCTTCGGGGGTCTCATCGCTTGCCGGGTCGAACCACTCGGGCTTGAACTCGATCCGCCGGCCCTCTCGGGCGGCGATGTTGGTCGCCAGCGCAATCACCGCGTCGGCCAGCGCCACCTTCGGATGGCAGTGCGGCTTGTTCTCCGACGCCGGATTGCGAATGCACCAGGCCCAATGCTCCAACTCCTCGGTGTAGCCGCGGCTGATATCGCCGGCCAAGGCGTGAGCACCCAAGGCGGCCGCGGTTGGCTCGCCTTTCTCGTCGGAGACCAACACGATCTTCTTGTCGTCGTCTTCAACCACGCGGATCTTGTCGTCAACGGCCGAAGTTCCATAGAGCATGGCCTCCTGCTCCCGCTCCAGCAGCAGCGTGCCGCGGGTGCCGAAGACCGTCTCGCCGTAGCCGCCGAACCCGTTGCCGTTGATCGACGCGTAGGCCACGGTGATGCGTTTTCGATCGTCGTACGGCTCTTTTGGGTCGAAGCCCGGGGCGGGGAACTCGAACAGACAGTAGACGTGGTCGTTGACGTCGCGGTCGACCGGGAAGAGCGGGCGATTGGCCGCCGCCATGACGTTCAAGGGCATCTGCTTCTTGCCGCCGTGCATGGCCGAGATGAAGATGCTCGCCGCGTCCAACTGGTGCGAGCCCAACTCGGCCATCAGCCCACCGCCGGTCCGGTCCCAGAGCCGCCAGCGGATCAATTCCTCGATCGGCGGCCCTTCGTAGAGGGTCTCGCCGCCGTCGGTGATGCGGACGTGCCGGTAGCCGTAGTTCTTCACCTTGCCGGCGATCGACTCGTCTTCGATCTGCTTTCGCTTCTGGGCGATTCGCTTGGTCCAGAGAACGACTTCCTCGGCCAGGCGGCGGAGTTCTTTTTCTTCCTCTTCACACGGCTTCTTCCGTTCTCTTAGCCGTTCGATCTTTTTCTCCAGACCGACGATTTTTTTCCCCAGTTTCGTACGTCTTTCCTTCCAGGCGTCCAGGTCGTCGGTCAGTTTCTCGGCCAATTTGTCGCCGGTCTTCACACTGTATGGCATCGGCTGCTGCCAACTGTCGTGGCCAGGCAGATTGCCACGGTGCCACTGCGCCCGGATGTAGTGCAGATCGCCGAGCAACCCTTTCTCGATCATCTTGTAGGCGTTGTCGTAGAGGATGCTGTAATGGCGCTGGTGGCCGGTGGCCAGAAGAAGTTTCGTCTGGTCGGCCGCCCGGGCCATCTCCTTGCACTCGCGCACGCTATGGCCCATCAGCTTTTCGGTCAGGACGTGCTTGTCGGCCCGCAGGGCGGCAATCGCGGCCTCGGCGTGCAGGTGCAAGGGGAGGGCAATGACGACCGCTTCAATGTTTTTCTCTTCTTCGAGCAGATCGCGCCAGTGGCCGTAGACCTTGACGTGCTTGTGTGCTTCTTCCTCGGTCTTCCAATCGTACTTGGCCATCAGACCGCAGCGGACGGCCAGTGCGTCGGGCGAGTAGTAGTCGCCGTGAAAGGCGCGATGGACGTTGTACGGCCGGACGTCGGCGATGGCGACCACCTCGATGAAGGCAGGATTGATCGCGCCGATCAGGACACATCCCTCGTCGCCCGTGCCAAGCACGCCCACGCGAAGCGGCTTGTCGATCGTCTTGCCGTAGCCGAAGTAGTAGGGCCCCAGGCCACTGCCCGAAGCGATACCCTGCTGGATGCCCTTTGCGAGAAATTCGCCTCGCACGCGATTGCTCCCCAGCACCGCGGCGAAGTTCTCTTTTCCAATGGCTCTCTGTTCGGGAGTGAGGTTCATCGGGATATGCTCTTCGGTTTAATCGTGAAATCGTGGGTGCCATGGGCCCCGATGATATCGGGGCCCTTGTTCAGGCAGTGGCGGACAAGCCGCCACTGGCACCCATCCCGCACTTACGTGTAGCGTGTTACATCGGGTTTGACGCCCTCGGGCGTCTCATCACGGTCGGGATCGAACCAGGCTTCTTCGAACTCGATCGGCCGGCGCCGGCGCGCCGCGATATTGGTCACCAGCGCGGTCACCGCGTCGGCCAGTGCCACCTTGGGATGGCAACGCGGCTGGTTCTCCGGGTCCGGATTCTGGATGCACCAGGCCCAGTGCTCCAACTCCTCCGCATAGCCGCGGCTTACCTGCCGCACGGCGCCGGCCACGGCGGTCTGGGCCACGCCGCTGGCCTGCGTGTCGAGCATCGGCCCGGGCGTCTTTTCGAGCGTAACTTTCGTCTCGGACGGTCCCTTGAAGAGCATGGCCTCTTGTTCGCGCTCGAGTATCAGCGTGCCCTTGGTGCCATAGACGATCTCACCGTAGCCGCCGAACCCGTTGCCGTTGATCGAGGCATATTGCACGCCGATCTTGCGCCGACGCCCCTCTTCGCTCTTGGGGTCATACCCTGGGGCGGGAAACTCGTAGATGCAGGCCACATGGTCTTCGGCGTCGCGATCGGGTGGAAAGAGCGGCTGGTTGGCCGCCGCCATCACGCTCAAGGGATGTTGTTTCTTGCCGCCGTGCATCGCCGAAATGAAGATACTCGCCGCGTCCAACTGGTGCGAACCCAGCTCCGCCATCAACCCGCCGCCGGTCCGGTCCCAGAGCCGCCAGCGGATCAATTCCTCGGCGGCCGGGCCGCGGTAGATCGCCGTGCCGTCGGCGCCCTTGATCTCGACCGGTCGGTAGTCGAATTTCTCGGCCTTGACCTTGCGGTCGTCTAACTGGGCCCGAAGCTGGTTGACCCTCTGCTGCCAGACGTCGATCTCGCGGCCGGTGGCCTTGGCCAGGCGTTTCTCCCAACTCTTGAGCTTGTCGGTCAGCTCCTTGGCCAGCTTGTCGTTGGGCTTCAACTCCGGCGGCATGGGCGGCTGCCAACCGTCGCTGCCGGGCAGGTAGCCGCGGTGCCACTGGGCGCGGATGTAGTGCAACTCGCCCAGCGTGCCGCGCTGGATCGTGTCCATCGCCTCTTGATAGAGGATGTTGTAGTGGCGCTGGTGGCCGGTGGCCAGGAGCCGCCCGGTCTTCTTCGCCACCCGGGCCATCTCCTTGCACTCGTGGACGCTGTGGGCCATCAGCTTCTCGGTCAGGACGTGCAGGCCGGCCTTCATCGCGGCGATCGAGACGGGCGCGTGCAGGTGCAAGGGCAGGGCGATGATCACGCCGTCGAGATTCTTCTTCTGGGCGTCGATCAACTCGCGCCAGTCGCCATAGACCTTGACGTGCCGCCGGGCCTCGTCCTCGGTCTTCCAGCCGTACTTGGTCAAGAGCCCACATCGGGCCGCCAGGGCCGCGTCGCTGTAATGATCGCCGTGCAATGCGCGGTGGATGCTGTAGGGCCGGATGTCGGCGATCGAAGTCACCTGGAGGTAGTCCGGGTTGATCGCGCTGATCAGTACGCTT